>Ga0058701_10003317_pt1 | contig 12698 bp, 6 predicted proteins | sample AgamicOrMae_FD_97039 | JGI IMG/M metagenome (GOLD analysis project Ga0058701, IMG submission 97039) | Agave microbial communities from Guanajuato, Mexico - Or.Ma.e | ecosystem: Host-associated > Plants > Phyllosphere > Phylloplane/Leaf | place: Guanajuato, Mexico | collected 2012-06-04
ATGTCACAGCCCTTTTCTGTTGAACGGCTTGAGATAGAAATCCAAAAGTTTCAGGGTAACCTTATTTAGTGGCATTAAATTAATCCCTAAAATATGAAGAAAATCAAAAGGAAAAAAAAAACTCGGGCGTTCGAGGGTTAATCAGGATCTGGTCTACCCGTCCCAACTCATTGTCTTCCAAGGTGACCGCTGTTCCTACTAATTCTTAGCACTGCTGTCACCTGCTCCTGAACGTACAGCTGACCAATCCAGAAAAACAGTCAACTATTCCACCTTACCACGTCAACTTGACGGCTGCTCCTGCCGTGAAAAGTGCTCTGAGGCATGTACTCGTGATTATACGTTCCGCTTTTTACGGTGCGAGCTGCCATAAATACGCCGAAAATTCTCTTCGGCGCAGTATCATAAATCGCGGCCCTAAAGGGGAGTACCTATTACGTTGAAGTTGCGGCTGGCGCCTCCTTCACAAAATATAAACACGATCACACACGTGTTAGGTAATTGCTGCTGCCGTTCTTCTTCCGGTGAAGTCCCTAGGGCAACTGTAATTGCCTGCAGACCTGAAATAAACTTAGTTTCAGTGGAGAGAGGCAAGTAGTGAGAAGCAATTTAGGGTTTGAAACGCATTTATGAGGACGCATTTTAGTGTTCGAAAGAAAAATATCTTGCAAACTTGATTACTACTATTGATGTAAGAGTGAATGTAACTAAATGGAAAAAAAGAGAACTGACTAACACGGCTAGCTTTTATGAAGCGAGGACGGTGTAACGTGGGCTTTTGCGATGGTGTCGATGATCACCATAACTTTACTATGTGCCTGGTGAATCTGAGGTATGGTTAGTTTGTAGGACAACTCTCGTCATGGTTATACAATTCTCGATTGTCTGAAAAAAATCGCTACTTTAAGCGGTCGAAGACCTTCGCCGATGCTTTGGTAAGTCTCAAATGTGGCCTTAGCGATCAGTCTTTAAGGAGCTCAGTTGGAATTAAGTCCTGGGCACTCCTAAACACATTCGTTAGATCATATAATCGATACTTTCAAGGAAGACTCACGCAAGTGTAGCATAAAGTCGAAAACTCACGCAATTGTAGAAGAAATGCGAAAACTCGGGCAAGTGCACATGCAATTCGAAAACTCAAGCAAATGTCGCATTGCCTGTGCACTTGCGTGAGTTTTCTAGTTTCTTCTACACTTGCGTGAGTTTTTGAATTTGTGCTACACTTGCGTGAGTCTTCCTTGGAAGTCTCGTAATCCTTTCTGTGACTCCTTTTGTCGGGCGGGACCTATTTCCGTATGTCGGAACTGAATCGTAAACTTTGTCGTTGTGGATTTATCAAATATTAAAGATTAAAGGTTCGCTGAAATATCGTTACTTAGGTTAGAGATTCACAAATACCGAGATAATGAGGTCTATGGACCATGGGAGATACTGACGAGCCGAAAAAGAGAATATCACATACACCGACGAAGCAAAAGAGATCCAGGTTGTAGGGTTTATCCGGCCTTACTTCAAGGACCATGATGAGCCATTTATATTTGAACATGTCGATCGAACCCATTCAATAAGCATGACTAATTTGAAATTCAATGCAAATATGGTTTCAAGTCTCTGAGGGTACATTCCTGGAACTGTTATTTTGCTAGGCCAGGGTGATGCTCGTGCCTGGGGCGGAGTCAGTGATTTATCGTTATTTGGCCCTCATCTCCTAATAAATTTCCCCGCTTTGTAACCGCGGCGCGTTCCATGACTGGAGATTTTAAGTTTGTTCCATTCGAAGAAAACTGTTTTGTTATCGGTGCGCTCAATAAAACAACTTACCTAGGTTCAAATTTGACTCGGAGAAGCAAGTTTAAAAATAGCAAGCGAAAGGAACAGCCATGGCAAGTTTCTATGTCTGTGAGACTCTATCACATCATCTCCGATAGCCCATGTCCTGGTAAATTACGGCTAGACTTCACAAATCAAACAAAATTTTCTTATCCAGTCTTTCCTTTTGCAAACGAATGTAACGTAATCTCATGCCTACGTTCACATTAAGTCATGTTATACCTTTCTGACCAAACTGCACCTGAATTGAATTCTATGTTTCTAATGTCTAACATGCAAATCTTCACTACCCTTCCCTCATCCTTAAATATTGATGACTTCACGCTACCACATCTCAACTTACCTGGCGAAACTTAATCAGATGGTCACTTAGTCGTACTGGTCGTCCGTAATATTTTCTTAGTGTCTCAGATCCTTACCTATGCCCAACATTAGGAACATGGTCAAAGTATTCACACTGAAAATCCGTGTAGTGATGTTGAGTGATGTCACCTGTATAGAGGAGGGTCTCGACGCATTGACACACGTTTTCCATTGCAGGTCACATGTTTATAGACCTTCCGATAAATGTAATGTCCGTGGAGTGGATCATGGGGAAAAATTAAAACGCCACATCTTTGACCACAAATATATTGCATTGTAGTTAGCAAATGCCATGACTGTTACCGGATTGGATGCATTGGTGCGTGCCCCCTGGACAAAGCATTTTGATTATATACCCGACCAAAACCGTTAGGTCTCGATTGTCTTTGCTTTACAATTGCTTTACGATATCCTCTCCATAAGGAGCTGACATTAGTTTTCCTTTGTTGCAGTGTCCACTCTCCCCTCCTCCAAGCTTTGATTTCCGCTCAAAACAACAGTTTAATGAGCATAATCTTGATGGAGGCCCGTTATGAACCGGACGCACAGGTATCGTAATTAAACAATTTGATCCATGACAAAATTTACTGGAACAAAAGACTTGGAAATTCTCGTAAGATAGTTGCCAGAATCAAGCGAAAAAGACTTGGCGCAATCACTCGTGAATATAACAGCTCAATCATTTGGTTTAATTAATTTAAAAGATTGTCTGAAACTTTGTTGGCCGCACCGTAGTATTTTGATTCAAAGGTATGAGATCTATCATGCTCTTCCTGTCGATGAATCTTTTTTCGTTTGGTTCTGACAATCATCCTGTTCTGTTAAATAAATAATAATTGAAGAAAGGGAAAAAATAGGTACGGTACTGTTCCATTGTTCTATAAACACTCTACCCACAAGACAAGACCTATCTTTTTGATTTCATTTCCAACACGTATGTTTGACGCACGAAGCACGAAAATACACGCAAGAGTGTGTTTGAATGTGGGGAGATTCTAACGAAATAGGAAGAACCTCTTAATGAATTAAGGGATGGTATACGCATAGAAATTGGTTCAGGAGCATTTTCATCCCGTAGGTACACTGTGCTGTAATGTATTGACCACAGCTGCAGGAAGCGGCGCTGGATACGGTAGACCAATGCACGAGCTTCTAGCATTAGCTAAAGCCATCGTTGCTGTAAATCAATAGCCCAGCATCCCTCACCTCAGTGAATCTATGGTTTTTACACACTGAGCTTAAGTAACAGATGATGCCCTATTCGCTAGAGTAGTTCCTCCACACAGTCATACATACTTTCCGTGGATCCATAGCACATTTTCCCCAAAGGTATTTTCAGCTCTCGTTAAAAGTTTATACACGAAGTCATTATTGCTACGAGAGATAGGTCTCTACCTCTGAATCACAGGTTATATCACTGTACAATAGGAGGGGACGCTAACCACGGGTTTTATAGACAAAAAGCGCCCTGTAGCTATATCATTACAGAAGAAAATACAAAAATGTCGTCGAGCACACAGCAGAGTGTAACAGTTTACGTAGTATGAATCTGTGGTCGTAATGAACCAAAATGTAATGGAACGCTATTACAGTAATAATATTTTTGTTCTTTCTCTTTTTTTATATGGAAGCACATCATTTTAATAAAATCGAATGTTTTGAGTCTCTTGCACAGAAGTTTTGTTTTAACGAAGGTTAGATTTTCTTGCTGCTATTAAATGCCGTATTTCTAATGCCAAGACGTTTCTACACATCAATACGACTAAATAACAGCTAACTGCTGTCCTAATTCAAAGGAAAAAATGTTCTCCTTGGACATCTGCATCAAGCAGTGCTCCTTCTGCTTGCAAACCTTGTCCTTCCGATCTAGCAATCACACTCTCAACTCTACGGAATTTCATATCTTGAAACTTTCTCATAGATAACAGTTAAACTACATTGCATTCGTGGTACACTCATAGCAAAGGAACCTAAGCAAATAAATCGCTTCACATAGATGTAATGCCAATTGCCAAGATTCTTCACGTAAAAGTTGGTTATTTGGTTCCTCAGGTTTTTATCCACATCCACAAATGGGAAGGGACAGAGTTTGCAAGTTGTTGAACAATGTTTGATGCAGGCGTCGCCTTCTAGTTTGCCCAAAGATGACGGGTTACTGGGCATATCTTGGCTTACAATTCTGAGATAGTCTCTCCCTATGTAGATTCATCATTTTGATAGATTGTTACTTGCGCACCAGGACATATTAAAGCATTTATCAAGTGCCCGTACATGCCGTTTCTTTCACCCTGATTTACCGTCTTTAGATTTTGACAATATGATTTTTCACTGTTCCCACATGTTGCTATATTTTGCTCGAGCTCTAAGACTCGACTTGCAATCCGCAATGCAATAATTTGATGTACTTTATAATTTGATGTAATTAAAAAAATAATTGAAAAGTATTTTAAATGTTATTCCATATCTTGTCTAAGACAATTTATTTCGCATTCGTGAGGTCGAAAGAAACGATGACATTTAGGATTCCAACGACAGTTATAATCGAAATGAATTGATGATATTTCGTCCTTTGTTTAGAGGCTAACGTTTGAACTCCGATCTTACTATTAGAGTAAGCAAAGTCGACCCCGAGCACCTAGTATAACCTCTTTGTCAATACAGTGCACAAATACAAGGAATAACGCCATCGAGTAAATTACGATACATAATAGAAGAATCTACTAGTAGAGTCCTAATCTCAACACTAAACACTTTGACAATCATACTAGTTAGTCCGTTTTAATACTTTCCACTGGAAACAATTCAGTTAAGTTTTTGGGAACCCCGAAAAAAACGAAATACCAATTTTGTGAAAATCTCGCTCTTGCAGGGGAAGGTTACTGTACGGAAGAAAAAGTTTGTACATCTGCAATCGTGTTACGACTTGCTGACATGTATTTTCCTTGAAGTGTAATGCTGTAGAAGCGCAACACCGTGATAAAAAGTAAAAGTTTGCCACACAGGACTCCCTAGAGTGCAGTGCCCTGCGTCTTACAGAGAGTTTCATACAGAACGCTAGAAATCGTTGGTCTCGTCTGATAAAACGTTCCTTCAACTTAAAATAAGTTCAAAAGTAGGCCGCGGGCAGGTGTTCATCTGCCGTCATAATTCAAACAAACATCTGAAAATACTGGACGAGTACGGGAAGTAGATTACTGTAACATTCGTAGCTGATGATATTATTTGTGCGGTTTAGATTGCTAGCTGGTTCGGAGGCCTGCTCCGTGTAAGAAATATAAGGCAATATATTCTGAAATCGAATGAGTCAGTCTAGGAAGTGTACGCTTGTAGAGACGCCTTTTTTTCTGGAAATAAACTGTCTTGGTTGATTAAGGACACTTGTAAGAGCGAGATATCTCACAAATTTCGACCGCGCGTTAATTCAATTAAACAAACATGTAAAAAACATAATTTTTACACATCGTCGCAACATTACACTGTACATATGTACACGCGATTGGGTACTAGCAGATATATCACACAAAGGGACAGCAGAACATAATTAAAACGAATTATTCTGTATAAAAACGAATCAAATATATATATTATTTATATAAATATGGCATATGTACAAAAATATTAATTAACCTCAATACTTCCACTTATGTGCTGCCTTTTCTTAAAATAAGACAATGAAATTAAGCCATTGTACACTTTTCCTATTACATCATACGAGTCTATTTACATTATTTACTTCAGTATTATTACTCTTTGTATATTTTGATTCATGGGCTCATAAGAGTACATTCATACATCCGAGACAAACATAAAACATTCATCACAATTTGAAAACACCTCTATATACTCTCAGGTATACACGAACGCAATGTCCCCCTCATCACTTTATAAAAATATCTCAATGGTATTGCATGGTACTAAGGTCTGGTCGACCTCGGGAATGACCCGTAAGATCCAGTTTCGGTCACCGTTCTTCTATTGAGCAGTCCCTCGTCGTCAAGGTGAGCGCATTAACACATGTTTCTTGCACTTTCGTGTCTTCACTGTACAAAAACACACCTACACTTGCAACTAGGACATCTGCTCATCACAGACTGCTCCCGAGTTCACTTGACCGCCGTCGGTCCATGTGCCGGAGGTACGTCTCCGAGTACACACTCTTTGTACGGTCGTCGAAGCGCAAGGACGCCCTCCGCAGGTCCAGAGCGTCCAGGTCCGAGGGTGGTCGCCGACAGAGCGAACAGAACGCACACTGGAGCGTATTCTTAAACGCCTCTCTAAAGTCTCGGTTGAAGTACGCGTAAATGAGTGGATTTAAAGTCGAGTTGAAATAGCCGATCCAGAAGAGGAGGGCCACCACCACATCAGGGCACGGGCACGACTCTCCACACAGAGCCATTATCACGTACCTGAACACAAGACAGACACAAAGTAGCGAACACTTACATAAAACGTTTTGCTTTGCCTTGTCGTTTCGCCACCCATAAACGGACGTGCGTGTGGTACAACGCGTTGGTGGCGAAATCCTTTCTAAGGGCAAGATCCTGTGTAGTCGCACCTAACGTGTCCCACCTCTGTCTTCATCCAGATTGCAAGAGACGTGCGTACAGTCTCCAGTGGAATAAGCGGCAACCACTTTTAAGACTTACAATTCGTACGCATAATTACATGCTCAAATTACATTACTTCGAGCATCGTTAATTACATCCCCCTTTTCAATGCTCACTCTATACATTATACCTCAGTATGTTCGTTTGAACATCACACCACCAAGAAGTGGTTCTTTTTTTATATGGAACTGTAACTATCACGCCTCTGCTGCAATCACACGATGCCGTCATTCATGTTAGAAGAAAAATCGTTTAAAGAAGTTTTGCGTGCTGGGCCCCGATGATTTCAGCATTGCCTCCCTCCTGTGGCCCGCACGCTATATTTCGTTCTCCTAAATACTGATCGCGTGAATGAAAGTACATTTGTTTTTGCATTACACGCTAAAGTAACAGAACCGAAAGAGTAAGTTGAGAAAGATGGGGGGCTTTAGGTTAAGTTTCTCTTCTAGTGGAAATCACTACTATCATTGTCGGCCTTCCCAAACAGAATTACTTCGCTATTCGGGTTCACTGTTCCGGAAATAGTAAAGAAGGTCAAAGAAATCAAGATATGCGTCCACAAATGTTCCAAGAATCTTTGAGACATTAATAGCTGTCAATTTATTTTCGGCAACAATGCAAGGGTTCGTGGATTGGTTGCCTTCTAGTGTGCTAGATCTAATGATCTAATGGATCTAGTTGTCATCCCTTGACATCAATCGAATGGACTTTTGCTTCGTATCGTTTTGCTGAATGACGGAGGCTGAGATTAGGCAACTGAGGATCCGGGATCATAAAACAAACAGAGATACCAAGTGCACTGCAGGCACAAATACGTATCGCGTTACTGCATGAATAATTAGTTCGGCATGGGACCAAAATGAGGGTTACTAGTAGTACCCTACCCACATGTATGGAATATTTCCACATGCAATATTCTTCATCATATCTAAGAGTAATGCTCATCTTCAACATGGTGGACCTTTACTTCGATCCCTCCTTAGAAAAACTCTCGTCAAAGTGAAAAAGCGTGCTGCAACAATCCATCAAGTGAAAGAATACGATGAAAAAATCGACGAACTACAGGAGTTGGTCGATATAGTCAAAGAAACACGCATACTTAGTCGATTGATGAAACACGCGTTTTCACAGGGTCGAGTATTATTTCGGGGGATACATTGGATGAAGTCAGCCTAACTTTAATTGGGGTAGGCTCGATGATTTTACAGGGCTTCCTATTGTACAAAACTTTCTAGTAGCAACTGAGTTTCCTCGGTATTTGGACAAAGGGTGAGGTAGACAGATGCATTCACTGTGTTGCAGTCTAAAATTCATACACTGTCATAAAATAGGCATTTTCCACCTTCCGGGTGTACCCTGATCCAACGAACCAATGACATGGGTATTGACACATAAGCGCGTAGAGTGCTTTTGCTGCTCTGTGCCTCTCTTTGCTGCAGATCTGCTCAGGTGCCACCAAGCCTGATGCTAAAAAAGTGCCGTGCATCAGACTGGCTAATGATAGTCTGCTGTTTGCCCAGCCTGTATGTCGTAATTAGTTTGACGGTAGGTAGAACACAAACGGTGGAAAATGCTTTCTTTGATTTTTAAGGAGTAACCAAATACTCGAGCAGCCAAAATCTAGTTGGGAAATTATGAGCGTTCAGTGGCTCTCTTCAGACTAGAAGAGATGCGGAATACTCACCATAGAAAGAATGGCAACCAACACAGGATAAATATTCCCATGATAATGCCGAGGGTCTTAGCTGCTTTATGCTCTCGTTTCATTTTGATGATCTGGCGATCCTTGGTTGGGGTGTTATGAGGGCCTCCACTGCCATCCGTGGCGTCCGGAAGTGTCAGTGCTTTGCTCGAGCCTCCCGAAGTGGACAAGGCGTCGCCGTTGTGGTTGTACATCATGGCGTTCCCAATTCGGGAATGCAGTTGCTTCTCTTGTCGGTTTGCTTCTTTGAAGATCGCCAGGTACGTGAAGATCATGATGGTACACGGAATCCAAAATGAAATGGATGAAGATATTATGGCGTAAAGCTTATTCACCTGAAACATAAAAAATGTGTGCCTTGTTCGATTTTATGCAGTTTTTTGCAAAGACAGAGGCTGTTTTGTGCGACCGGAATAGCCGGTATATGGTGTCATCTACACTTTATTATGCTCAGAAGTGGGGTGCAGATTTCATTAACATTAAGAGGTCAAATTCGAGGTCATTTCATATTCCTCGGATTAATTGCGCACAACCGCTTTTATGAAGTGAGGGTTCGTGCCTCGCTCCTCTTTTTACTGCGTTCGGGTTATTGACAACTTGTGCCCTACAGGTGCATAAGTCAACTCTTCAAATTTGCAGTGTTTTACCAAGAAGGGGCTCTTCCGACCTCGAGCAAGTTTGAGTCGTACCCCAAAGGGAGTTTGCTCGGCGTTTGAGACCTCGTGTGGTTTTGAGCAAGAATGCGTCCGAATAGTTCGAGCCTACGGACTTTTCTGTTGACAAATGCGAGTCTCCTCGATGCTTTGTCGCGAACTTTCTAGTTGACTTAATGAAATTAATCAGTTTTGGTCGGTTCGGGTTAACCTGTTTCCCCCAACGGAACGAACGTCTTCGCGTTCTCGTGGAAAACTTTTTTCCATTGTTCGGGAAACTTCGTGTCTGAGCATACAACAATAACCTTTACTCTCAAAGATTTTTTCTGTGAAGTTTCCCAACACTACAGTTTTACAGGGGGGTTCACCGAACAAGCGCTGGAGGTAGTAAACTTTTCGAACTAGAACTTCACATTAGGTGGATTTTTATTAAAATGGGTCGGTTTCTATTGCTAAGCACAGCTGCCCACACTCTTCAATTCAACAGGGTGATCTGGATTCCCACTGATAAGGTTCGGATCAATCGTTAATTTGTCTAATTATAGGTGCGATCCAAGCTTGTTTGAAGGTTGCGGTCATGGTAGCTATGGGAGCGCTTAATCTAGCCTAACCTGATCCAAACTTTACTAACCTAACAGCTATGATTAGACTGCAAATATAACCTCTCTGAAGTTCCGTATGCATTTCTGGATCTGTAGAGCCATAATCTCTGAATCGGTTCCAACCAGATTAGGCCAATAGTTCTGAAAGGGGTCCTCTTAAGATGAAAAGAGAAAATGTTTTAACAAGGAAATTCGGATGGGCATCTAGCGCAAGCTAGTTGATGTAAGAAAGTGGAAAGCGGAAAAAGGTTGACCTTGAGACTTCCTTGGAACTTTCTGACATATCAGGAGTTTGAAATTGTATACCAACTGAAAGAGAGTAATAAATTTTGAGTTTTTTGACGCTGCAGATTTTCAGCTTTAGTCATAAAGTTGATGGAGAGAGACTTAGGAGTGTCCTTGACGGTGGAGTACTTGTTTTGTCATATCTTCGATAGTGAAAATATCAGCTTGTGTGTGTCACTGATTCATAGCTGAGAAATGCTTTCCTTAAACATGAAATGAGCTATGGTCCAATCAGTAACTTCTTAAACAGTCAGACATACATTCAAAGAAGAGGTGTAAGCACACTTATCCGAGTGCGCCAGAAAAGCCACCTGTAGTAATATCTGGCATCTAGTTTGATTTATTAAAATCCTCGTATGAAAGTATTGTTTTAAATCGCCTTAAATAAATTTAATTTTGATTCCTACTTGCCCACTAATGATGTGGTCTTAAGGAAGGTACGATGGTTTCGCCTCCATCTTTTCTTGACTTCTTTACTGATCTTTGCCCATAAGCTTCCCTCGGAATCACCCAACTAACCCACTTAATTCCAAGAGGCTTTTCTCGACGCTGGGTAAATATTTACTCAACGACGCAAGTCTTTCCTTATTTGAAGTAAAAACCCGACCTCAACTTTGTCTTACATTAGAGTTTCCTCGACTTCTTTTTAAAAATTGTTCCGAAAAATGATGCTGTTTTCTTTGATGGAGAACTTTTGTAGCATTTCTTGAGAACGAATGAGACTCTAAGTGGATCGGGGACTTTAAGTCCTGCATGAAAATTACTAGATAGGAATTTCCATTTCCTCCTCACACGAGATGAAAAAGTAAGTCCAAGAAAATGGCGATGGAAGCGCACTTTCGAAACATCAAATACGAAGTTACCTAAATAACAAAAATATTTCATAATAGACATTAACAGCTTTATATTTTTTCTGAGTGCCATTGGCTTTCGATGACCAAATCACGTAAGATAAGCTGATTACACGGCGATCATTTAAAAAAATGTTACAACGTTGAGGGCTTTGAAAGTGTTATTTTCTACGTCTTTTCCGTCCGTGGACTAATTATCATGGTTAACCGGATAACTGCATAAATTTTGATCGCAATCCTTTCCCACTCTTAAGTATCGCTCCGCTCACAATCGGCTGTCGCCAAGCCTGACACTTTCTACCGGACAGTTGCTGCCGCCGAGAAGTAAGTGGCATCAGGCTTCTTGACGATAACCTCAACTAAAATTAGGCTATGTGTAACTCTTCGCTTGCTTAGTGACGAAAAGTATAACAGGATTTTTTAAAAAAATGCGATATTTGAAATTTAAACTGCAAGGTTGGCAATACCATTGCATTGTGATAAGTGAGCGCGAGGTCCTGCTACTTACATAAATCGATGACCACAATCATTCTACGCCGAGTTGCGAGTCGCGTTTTTCGTAACCATCGAGTTTCAAAGAGGATTTCCGTAACCGTCTAGTTGCCGCGCGTAGCAAAACGGCCTTCTTTTCTGTCACTACATTTTTTCTGCGTTACCCAATAAGAGCGATGTGCAACTGATTTCTGTTTATTTCAAAACTGGGTTCGGTGCCTTTTTTTTTTAATGGATGCGGTGTGTTTGAAAGAGCATGCCACAGAAATTTTAAGTTTCTAGTCACTTGATCAAGATCTCTCTTATACTACCGTGGTAATTGCGGCCATCGAACTGCATTAATGTTACCAACATTTTCTTTAAAAAAATAGATCTGAATGCGAGGCCACTCCTCATCTCCACCGTACTGTCGAGCTTATGTTTGAAAGAAGGATAGCTTATTGACTTTGTCGATGCCTCAGGCGACAACTCAAGGCATCATAACGGAACTGTATGGCACGGAGTGGAAGTCATTGTCATTGGATATTCATTGAGCGTGAAACGCTTGATATTACCCTCGGTCAATCAGTCTTGATCAAATCTTATATATAATTCTTCACGTTTTAAATCACGTCACGCGATTCCTCTCGGGAAGTGTGCATCGAGGGTTACAATATTCATCCTGACTCTAGGCCTACATCTGGAACGTTTTTGGCTTATTTGTCTGTCCGGCAATCGTGACTTACGTGCGGCTCAATTTACAGATCCATGAAAAGGTTTCACTAAAAACTTTTCATTCCCACAGTGACAAGGTATTTCTTTTAAAAGAAAAATCTCTTCTTCTGCCTTATTTTGTTGTACTGTACATGAAAAGAATCGGATTGTCTTTGAAAAAATGTATATTTTTATTTAATTTACTTGCGTTTTCATGAAGAAATTCATTAAATTAAAGCAATACTTTTTTTATGGATTCAATGGAAAACCTTGTAATGCAATTATTTCTTTTTTACAGGGGTCCTGATCAGCTGTAAACGTAACGAAATCCGCTTCATCCCACCATATGGTCACAAGAAACGCGCTTGAAGGAATCAATGGCAATATTGTAAGTACCTGTTCACGACTTATCGAATAACCTCAGTTGAAAGTGATTTTTTTTCGCCTCATGGAACACAAACTGTATTACTTGTACTATCAGTCTCAAAGGTATTGTCCAACGAAAGGGGCCAGTCGCGCTGCCATCTAGCGGGAGAAATGGAACTATTTGGCTCTCTCGTGTATATGCATCTCCTGACCTGAATCGTTTTTAACTCTTGGGAAGTTTGGTGTAGTGGTCA
>Ga0058701_10003318_pt1 | contig 12698 bp, 7 predicted proteins | sample AgamicOrMae_FD_97039 | JGI IMG/M metagenome (GOLD analysis project Ga0058701, IMG submission 97039) | Agave microbial communities from Guanajuato, Mexico - Or.Ma.e | ecosystem: Host-associated > Plants > Phyllosphere > Phylloplane/Leaf | place: Guanajuato, Mexico | collected 2012-06-04
ATATTAAGTATACTGGATTGGCTTGATAAGCACGTTTGATGTACGTAAAATGGGTAATAAATGTGTGAGGCCAAGAGAGCTAAATGGTGGTTCAAAAAGGCATAACTTGCACTTCGTGGCCCAATTCTCACTGCTTTTGAATCAATACTATCGCCACTTCTCATATTCCATTAACAAGTCCAATAATGCAGTTTTGCAGCCTAGTTGTGCCATTGAACACAATGGAAGTTATTAAACTCAATCAACTTGGCATTTCCTTTGTCAAATCTATAATCGATCTAAATCTCATGTGTAAACTCCCTAAAATACATATTTGCCTTCTTTTCTCTGCATAATTGAGTTAAATGCTCCACTTAAAAATCATGAATAATTATTTCCCCCTTATAAGACCTTATTTTTGCCTATAAGGCACAAAATAGCTCCATGATTAATCTTATTGAATATTCAATACTTTTCCTTATATAAGCACTCAAAGTGCTTCCATAACCTCACTTATTTACATAATTAAGTCGATGGAACTTGCCATAATCTACTAATTTAGGTAAAATTCACGTAACACCCATATTTAATCCAATAACAAATCCTACATCATAATTTACCTAATTTGATCCAAGTGATCACATTTAACTCAAAAACTCACCTAAATCATTCATGATCATAAAAATTCTAATTCATGCTCAAACAAGTGACCTCCAAATCACTCGTATTGGATCCAAAATGATCATTCAACTTCATATAATCATAATTTACACAATAATTTACAATAATGTTGAAGCTAACTCAATTCAATTCTTTCTTGCATCAAATGCAAATGATCAAACTCAAACCCTAGCTCATAATTTCAAATGTCTCCAAACGTGACAAAAATTATATACTAGCATTCATTTTGGTCATGTAAGAAATAATCATAACTAAAAAAACTTGAAAATAAATAAGATTGAGGTTTTTTTTTTTTACCACTTTCATGCTTGAACATGAGGTGCTTGGGTGGCTGTTTAGAGAAGGGGAGTACAGCTGGGTGGTGCCTGATGGTGTGGGGCGGTGCTAGGTGGTGGTCGTGGGTGACTGCACAGGCGACTGGAAGTGGCAGAACTGCAGCTGGCAGCAAGCAGAACACAATGGCAGGGGAGCAGTAGCAGGGAACTGTGGAGCTACCGGTGGCTGTCTCGGGTGGTGGCAGTGCCACAGAGCTGTGGGTGCCCGACTGGGTGGGCAACGATAGTGCTGTGATGGCTGGCAGTGACACTGGTGCAGCAGTGGAGCAAAACAGCAACGGGGCAGCGGCTGCCTGTGGAAGAGAAGTAGGCTTGTTGATTGAGTTTGTATTGGATGATCAAAATGACCTCATTGGTTTGGTTTATATGTGACTGAGATTTAATTGCATAATGTGAGTCTCTCTTTTTTTGGGCTAAGTAAAATTAGATGCTAAATAAGAATATTAGCCACGTTAATGAAGACTAGAGTTTTGGGCCTATTCTTTTGGACCTTGTTATGGAGTTTTGGGCTGGAAAATGATTTTTTTTTTAAAAAACAGTGTTATAAATTTTATAAAGCTCGGGATTAAATTTTCATAATGTTAAGAAAAATAGCTAATTATCGATCCACCCATAATTTAACAATAAATGAAACTTAAATTGCAAAGTGGGGCCTGAATAAGTTTTCTCCACACTGAATAATTAAATGAAATATATGAATGCGAAAAATAAATAAATAAAATTTAACTAGGTAAGTAAACACTGTTAAATAAATAAATAAATAAGATTAAGTTAAATAAATAAACATCATTAATTAAATAAATAAATAAATATAATTTAGGGTTGGGCTATTACATATAATGGCATTGACAAGCTCATGTGTCAATAACAATTTTATCTTTTATCTAATTTTGGCCATTAAAGTATTCTAATTTAACTTTGTATATGCCATTACTTCTGGCGGGATTATTAAAATTCTTTGTGATAGTAGTGGAAAACTTATGCTTTGGAGAAGAGTTTGTTGCTTAACTATAGTCATTCAAATTTCTGTATAGGAACGTCTATGTGCTAAGGTAGTAGAGGCTTCTTCTTCATCTACTTTTAGTAGTCTGAAATTGTGATGAAAATACATGAATCATTTCTTTTAGAATGTGATTGCTATATTGATCCTACTATAAACAATGAATATTATCATATCCTCTTAGGAATGACCTTCCTGGATAAAGTTTGCTCTTATGAAATAAATCCTTCATATATCACATAACATGATCACAACACTCAGATTATTCTTTATAGAATATGAAAGAACTTGAATTTCCTATTCTTACTTATATTGAAATTACCACTAAAGACCTCGATATTACTATAATTGCTCTAATAGATACAGGATCAGAGGTAACTTTTTTTAAAAAATTTCTTTTACAAACACAAGAAAAATTTTCACAAAACAAAAGAGTACAAGTAAAAGGGATCAATTCGTTAATTGCTTATTTGAAAATTTTTCAACCTAATGTTCTTATTATCTTAGGAAATAAGATTCATAATATTGCTTTATAATTCCAAAATAATTATTGCTATGGTGTTTCATTGGGAAATGGCTTTCCTAAATAGTTCGATAGATTTACCCAAACTCCAGCATTGTATATCTTGCTATGAAATGTCGTCATACTTTAAAAATATCCACTTCAAAACATCTTTACAGAATTTGCGTAAAGCGTAGTGGACCTGGTTATGATAAATCTCGCTTTAAATACAAATCTTAAAGCCTAACTTTATGATCAATATAATCAAAAAAGAAGATTTGTTAACCAAATTTACCTAGAAAATTCTTTACAATTTTGGAAACCAAAGTATTCTAGAGCTAAAATAGAATTAACTCAAGAAATATGTTAAAGAAAAACCTACATTATACTCTGAAGAAGCTATTTTTAGTATAAATCAAAGAACTCTTAGAAAAAGGATTAATAGGACCTTTAAAAGTAGCTTGTTCTTCACCTATTTTTACGATAATGAATGAACCAGAACAACAAAGATGAAAGACTAGAATGGTTATAAACTATAAACTAAATCAATTTATCAAAATAGATAACTATTTCCTACCAAATAAAGAGGTTTTAATTAATTCAATAAAAAACAGAAAATACTTTTTTTAAATTTGATTGTGAATCAAGATTGTGGCAAATCAAATTGGAAGAAACAACTATTAAATATACAAGTTTCAGCACACCACAGATTCTATGAGTAGATTGTCATGCCATTTGGATTAAAAAATGCATCAAGAATATTTCAAAGAAGAGTGGACAATGTTTTCAAATACTTGAACAGTTTCCTTGTTGTCTACGTGGATGATTAAAATAAGTTCAAACACTATAGATGAACATAGAAAACAACTTAATCTGTTTATAAAAACAACTATCAAAGAAGGTATTTGCTTTAGCAAAAAGAAAGTTGTCATTCAAAAAGGAAAAATTGAATTCTTGGGTTTTGAAGTATGAACAAACAGAATAAGTTCACAACCTCATATATTAAGAAAGATTATTGAATAACCTGATGAGCTTAAAACTAAAAAACAAATTCAAGAATTTTTAGGATTATCAACCTATGCAAGCTCTCATATTCCTGATTTAGTGAAAAGGAAAAAACATTTACAACATCTACTTTGCAAAAACAACATCGTTGAATGGACAAAAAAAATACAAATATTTTCAGATAACTAAACAAAGAATGTTTATATCTACCGAGTTTAAAACTCCCAGAACTAGAAGACAATTTAATTATTCAAACAGATGCATCCTCTAAAATTTGGACAGTAGTTTTGAAAACAGATCTAAAAATTTGTGGCTATCCTAGTGGAACATTCTTAGACTGAGAAGAGAGATATAACCATGGGAAAAAAGCTTTTAACAATTATTAGAGGAATTACAAAATGGAGACTCTTTTTATTACCAAAACCATGTAGATGATAATCAAGCAGCTACTACTTTTATCAAACAAGCGTTAGACAATGGACCTCACATGCAAAAATTACATAGATGATAATTATCTTTCTCAATTTAATGCTAGTTATTAACAAATTGCAGGAAAAACTAACTTTGTTGCAGACTATCTTCGATAAAATGAGCATAGAGGATAAAGGAAAAACACCCATGTGCTTTACAGAAATTACTAAAGGAATTTGAGAACATTATGATCGACAATAATGAATATTGCGAAGCTATTAATGAAAAGATTGAACTAATTGAAGAAATAGTTATTGATTTTAGAGCTGATCTTGGAAAAGCTCGGGAGATCTCTATTCATTTCTTTAGAACTATTGAAGAACCCAAGAAAAATTTCTCCAAGTAGGACCCCGAAAAAAGTCTAAATTGAACTCTCAAATTATGTTTTCATCTTCAAACAAGTCAAGAAAATACTTCAAACCTCCTCTCTAAAAAAGAGAAAGAGAAGCATGAACTAAAAACGTAGCTACTAGCTCAAAGACCAGTTATTCAACATATTGGCATTAGTACTATTGACATACCTTCAGGTATGTTCTATAAGAACTAATATGAGGCAACTCTCCTTGCTCACCAGAAAATTTCTGAACTTTCTAAACTCTCTTACAATCCTAGAGATTCTTTATTTCCAAGGATTATTGCTTTTAACAAAGCAAATTCGGAACTAGTTTATGTAACTCTTTACCTATGGGCATCTGAACTTTCTTTGCCCAAGTTTAAGTTTAATTGAGCTACAAAGGTTCCTAAAAGCTTTCAAGAACGTAGTCAAAAACTTTGACAAAGGTTATATTTATCTAAGGTTTTTCTCAATCTCCCATGAGAAGGATGAAGACATGATCTATGAAACTATTCATCTCATTAAGATCAACAACATCTCTCCCACAACATCTATTCAAGCTGACAAAAATAGGCATTTTAAAATTCTTGCCTTTGACAAATCATAGATTAACTATAAAAGATCAGCTAGAGCCTAAGCTATCAAATGCCAAAGTGAAAAGCTAATAACCAAAGGTGCAATAACACTATACTGTGAAACACAACATCATCCTTATCACTACAAAAGTAGTAACACATATATCTATTGATGACAAAATCTTTGATTTTAGCTATGCACTAGAGCCCAAAAGCTTTCATGAAAATCCAACTATGTGAACAAACTTTGCTGAACTTTGCCTTGTAGAAAAAGAAAAGACAAATTCACAAGTCATGACAGCATGAGCAAAGAATGATGTAGATCTTGTCGAAATAAGAAGACAAAGGAGGTAAAGCAACAAACAGTAAACTTTATCATGAAATCTGATCTTTTTGAAATCTTTATAATGTCTAAGCGCACTCCCCTTCCCTGTAAGTAAGGACTATTGAGTAGAGGAAATGGGCGAAAGAGAAAATACATAATTGTCTTTGTATAATATCCTTGTAAGAAAATGTTCTAATTTTCTGTTTCTGGGAAAGGAGGACCATCAGTAATAAAATAAGAGAAATCTTTCCACAAACATCTATTTATAATTTTTTCATACACATTCAATTGGATAAAAGGATATAAAAGAGAGTGCAAGACGTCTGAAAAAGTAGGTACTGTGCGCAACAAAGGAGGAGTAAAACGTGGTCGAAAAAATAAGACGAAAAAAAACTCTTGAAGATACGATGCTCTAACTTAATTTTGTTTTGAAAAAGATTTGAAAGCATATTATTTGAAATTTCATTTTGCTAGTTTAGCATCCGAGCGCTATCCTAAAATCTTTATAATCCAATGCAAATCACTCGAAAAAATTTTAAAATAAATTTTACCGCTTTGTTTCTTAAAAAATCACTCATAAATTTAGCATCCTACTCACTCTTAATAAGAATTTAAAAATTAAATAAACTTTGAAGGATACTTTAATAATTTGACAAATAAGACAAAAATAAAAGAGGACCCAATTATCACCGCGAACCCTGGCTACTTTACCGGTTTCGCTACCCGTGGTTATAAAACCCTAGGGGTTAACCCATAGAATGGCAGTACTCATTCGGCAGCGGAAACTAGCGACGCAGAGGGGGAGATCGAGGATGGCGAAGTCGCTGCGGTCGAAGAGAGAGAAAAGGCTGAGGGCAATCAGAAGAGAGATTGTTGAACCCCTGTACGAAAAGAAAGAAGCCGCCAAGCTCGCCGCTCAAGAAGCCGCCCTCGCTGCCCCTAAGCTCCCTTTCCGCTCCTCCAATTCCTCTTCTATGGATGCTGCACCTGCTTCGACTACCAACGCCACCATGGGTACGTCTTTCTTTCTTCTTTTGTTTTTTTAATTGTGATTCATTTATATGTTCTTTTTCTCCTGAGTTTCGAGGCAAATACATGTTTTGAACCAGCAGAAGTCTAGATTGTTATCGTCTGTATCCAGAATGTTTCAACCGAAATAGTTGATTTTTCCGACTTCTCCTGTTGGATGGGTGCTTTTCCGGTAGTTCGGATAGGGAAATGAAGAGCCCAAACTTGGGCGCCTGTTTGTTTGTGGTCCCTGTATTAAGGCAGCTTTATATCTAGGTTGACACCAGTTCGTCAGCTGTACTGATTGTTTGATGGTAGCTCCTTGTTGGGGTTAGGCTATTTGATTTTGCTAACAATCTTGTGAACTTAATAATCTGTTGGTCTTGGGTTGATGGTTCTTTATGCTTAAAATTTGCATCAAGCTAGTGATTAAGTGAGGATATATTGAGAATCGTGGAGAGAAAGATTCATCGAGGTATAATTTTTGAGACTGGTCTGTTCAGTTTAAGGTGTCGGTATTTTGCAAGGAGAGACAGGATTTATGGTTCTAGAGATTTTAACTTAATAAGAATCCTTGCTTAAAACTAGAATTTTTGGGGGCTGCAAGAGAACCCTTTGTGCGCTTTCCCTCTTTTAGTCTTTTTTTTCACAGTATTTGAAGAGATTCAGCTATTTAGATTTTCAGGTTATTGTCTCTGTTCACTTTGTCTAAGCAGACAGACAATTTGATCAAAAAGTGTTCCAGATCACCAAAACATTAAGCATATATCCAAATAGTACCATGAAATTTTTTTGGTTGTCAAGATCTGTGGCTGGAAAATTTCAGTAGACTTGACCTTTCTAGCAGAGTACTATAAATTACAGTGGATGTTTGAAATGAACTTTAGTGGGCTGTCCATAATCGCTGTGGAAATTTCATAGAAGGCATGAAGAGTCTCACGGCAAATGAAGTAAATATCTGTTATATTTGATTTTAATCTTTGTTGATGATGTTGGTCTTATGCGAGCATGTGAGTAGCACTGGTATGTGTAAGAGTGACTACAATCATGAATCAATATTCGTTGTACACTATGTGTTGTTTGCTTTTTCTATAATGTTGTTGTGTGGGGTAGGAGAATACTTCTAGTTGTTATTAATTGTGTTTTAGTAGCAGTGGTATGTGGGGGAGGAACTACAATCATGAATCAATATTCGTTGTTCATTTTGCTTTGTTTGCTTTGTCTATAATGTGGTTTGCATCAGAGAGTTTAAGTCTTTGCATAATATATGAAGGGTTATGCCTTTGTAGATGTGGTTACGCATGTCTTTGTCCATGTTTCTCTTAAAGAGGAGTCAAGAGGATATATGTTAATACCTACCTGGAAAGGATGAGAGACGTTATTTGCGTAATCTGCCCAAGTTCAGCTAGTAGTATGTTCCAGCTTCCATGCATCTGTTGGGGATCTTTCCCGCTTGTAGCAAATGCATTGTATTGGAGTTGGGTTATGGATGTCCCATGCCTGTCTGCTGTCGATGAATCCTCAGATTTGCTTGTTTTGGTGCTCTAGTTTGTGATAATTGGTATCTATTCGTTAAAAGTTTCCTGAAGATGCTGTTGCCATTAGTTTATATATGTGTAGTTTCTCCATATGCTATGTATTGGGTGGAGTTGTGATGGTCTGGTTTTTGTTGGTATTGCAGATTTTGAGATGGCTGATGGCAGTCAAGGAACAGGGCACCTAAAGTCTTCTGGTGGAGTGGGTAAGAAGTTGAAAAAGAAGCTCAAGATTGGTAAAAGTAAGGGACGCGGTAGGGGAAAGATCAGAAGGAAGCACATTTGAGGATTGTCTTGACTGATCTCCTGCACCAATTTTGATCAAGTGGCATTAATCCCTGAACAATGTTTGTAACCTGTTTTATTCTTCTGTTCTAACTTCTAACCCCAACTACATGCACAAGTTATGAGTAGAATGGCAATGGTGGGGGCTGCTTTACCCTATATCAATTGAAACTGTCAACGAAAATTCTGGTGCTTTGGTATCAGGCCTGAAACGGGAAAAAAATGACATTCGTACTGTGTCAAATTAGTCGTTAGCTGTGATATACATCTATCTCATGGTCTTTTAAGTGTGCTGCTATATTTTGTTTGCTCAATTCTTGGTGTGTTTTTTTCATTATTGTGTAGTATGTTGCCATTGCCCACCAGTGAAGCCCCCGGGGTTCAAGTAATTGCCCTCCTGGGTCTTCAGCATGCTTACAACCTCAGCCAAACGGGATGTGTGCAACTCTGCTTGTTTTCTACTAATATTGACCTTGGTGCTTGCCCCCAGACCAGTGGGTCTCGTTCTTGTAATACAGTCTTATTGTTTTAGTACTCTTAACTGCACATCCTATGGTGCTTACAACCTCCTGGGTCTTCAGCATGCTTAAACCTCAACCAAACGGGATGTGTGTATAACTCTGCTTGTTTTCTACTAATATTGATGTTGGTGCTTGCCCCCAGACCAGTGGGTCTCGTTCTTGTAATAGACAGTCTTATTGTTTTAGTACTCCTAACTGCACATCCTATGGTGCTCATGACACCATTGGATTGTGTTAGGCATTGAGGTTCAATATATTCTTGTCACTTCCTTCTGGTCACCAGCTAAAATGTATGTTGGTTTGGGAGATTGCTTAGTGTTTAGATGACGGATAAAGGCATGTCCAAGGTAGGTTTGAGCATTGAAAGTAACAGGTTCAATTTACTTGTTGAAGATGATGATCTACGATGATTAGGAGGAACAAGTTGAGGATGTTTTAAGTTAGCCCAATATGGAATATTAGATTAGGTCAAAATGAGCCGGCTTGGAATTCGATTTCAAGTTCAACGAGGGTTTGCACATTGCACTTAACCTGTGAAAGAACTTTGCACAAGTAGTCTGATGTTCATATGTAACTTAAAATTATTTCAGTACTTCCTTTATTATGTTCCATTTTGTGAATACTCTGAGTTTAAGTTCTGTGTTGCTCATGACACCTTTGGATTATGTTAGGTATTTCAGTTCGCTCTATTCTTCTTGCTTCTTTTTGGTCACCCACTAAAACATATGTTTGGTGTAGGAGATTGTTTAGGGTGTGTTTGGACCTTAGAAAATTGAAAGAAAAGAAAAAAAATAGAAAGTCATTTGTCTTCAACTGTTTGGTTTGAGGAAAGTCAAAGGAAAAAAATAAAGAGAAAAATATAAGGAAAATTTGGGTTGTTGTGAAGAAAATTTTTTTCTTCCAAATATGCGAGCAAAATGAAGGATAAATTTCTTCTTAGTCATTTGTCAAAAATAACAAATAAACTAATATAACTGTGTACTCTTTTCTTGTATTAATATTTATAAATTTACTATTTTAATAGTTTTAATCTGTCAATGTTTTATTTTTAAATGAAGGAAAAAATTTATTAAAAAGGTATTGTTTTTTTTCTTATATTTTTTCTCTAAAATCCAAGCATCAGCAAGAAAATGAATTTTTCTTAACTTTTTTTCTTCTTATTTTTTTTCCTTCTAACGTTCTTTCTATCTTATTTTTTAGGTCTAAACAAAGACTACGGTGTGGATGATGGGTAAGGATAGGTCCACGGTGTGTGTTAGCAAGAAGTCCTTAATTGGCTAATTTACTTGTACAGGGGATAAATACCTACGTTGAATTAGAGGAACAAGTTGAAGATGTTTTAACTTTTAAGTTAGTCCAATGTGGAAGATTAGAAGACGTATACATGAGCCCAAGATTAGAAGACGATTTCAAAGAGGGATTGCACATTGCACTGATCTAGGAAAGATCAGCCTCTCACAAATAACATGATGTTAATATGCAACTTAATAATATTTCAATGCTACCTGTATCATGTTCCATCATTTCGCTTTATTTACGCATTATTCATTAGTTTACACATTGTAACTTCTTGTGTGGTTCCCTCCTCCATCATCATCTTCATTGCGCACTCAATTTCTCGAATGTGATGGAAGACCAGGATAGTCGGTTTTTTTGGCCACCCAGGCCATAGTATTTATTGTCTTTTTGCTATCATCTCTTAATACATTGTGTTTTCATATATATGTTCTAGTAATTATTTCCCCAATAGTGAAACTCTTATAATGTAATTTATTTAATTTCAAGGGATTAAGTACTTTTATGCAAAGTGGCTCTACAATGGAAGAAGATTTTGATAAGAGAGGCTATACTATATTAAGAAATCTCATTTAATGAAAATGTCACTATAGATATGAATATTTCTTTTTCATGTCGTAGTTTTAAACAACAAACTGACGACATGAAAACAACAAACTGAAAGATGGACGATCAGTATGTGTAAAAGTATATTTTTAGGATGGAGATTATAGTCCAACATTAGAGTTTGTATTTAATTGAGTCGAAACCATTTTGTACATGTGGTATAACTATTTATTAATATTTCATGAAATATTTCCTTTTTGTTGCGCAAAGCAGAAAGAATAGCTTTGTGTGTTTTAAAGGCACGGTTTATAACTTCTCACACCAACTCAAACTGATAGGTACTTATTGGGTCATTGATTATACATCAAGTTACATCACATTGTCTTGTCAATGATGAAAATTCAACAATTGCAGTCTCTTGACTTGGATCTACATCAAAATACTTGCATCTTTGAGTACAAAATGTGAGTTCATTTTGCATTTTGGTTGTTATCTCTCTTCTTTTCTCTTTGTTTTTTTTAAAACTCCAATATCAATGTTACTAGAATAAACCTAAATGTCAGATTGTAGAAAAAAATAAGATTATATCAGTGCACCTGTGTCAGCTCAAAACATGACATATCACACCTCATTTTACCTAGACTTTTGCAATCAATAATATTAAATTATGGATTTTTTTAAAAATATTTTGTGTTTCGTTGCTTGGAATAATCAAAGCAAAGATGCTGAAAGGAGTTAAATGATGGGGAAAAAGAGGCTTATGATTCAAGCTTAAGAAGACTAGAAAGAAAATGAAGGCCTATCAATGCTAGTTAACAAGTGTTTCAAGTGCCAGTTGGCAAGACTATGCCATGTGGTCAAGCCTGCTTGTGCCAACCTTAATTTTAAACTGTTTTCTTCTTTCAGCAAGTTGACGAGCAGCCCATGTCACACGCCACAGCCATGTCGAACTCACTGTTCGGACCCTATATAAACCCCTTTCTCTCCATTTCTAATTAAGTAGATTTTAGGTTAGTTTAGGGTAGTGTTTAGGTTATTATATGTCTCCGACGGGCACATTACACTTGCTTTTTAGTTAATCCAAGTCTGAACGTTTGTTGATTTGCGGTAATTCTTTCCTCTTCTACTTGCAATTTCTTACTTTGTGATATGGAAAGAATTTCAGTTTTACATTTATGATAACCCAAGTGCAAGGCTTGTCATCGAGTACTCGTGTGTTGTCAGCAAAGAGTTGGGTTTCAAATATTGGGATTCAATTCGAGTGGCTCAAACAAGGTCGAGTGAAAGGAGAAAGAGATGCAGGCTAAACTAGGCTAATAAATATAAAAGAAGAGGCTTGAAAATGTGATTTGACCAAATGAGGGATCAAGAAGTCGAGACAAATCCTAACCTACCCAATCGATACCGACAACTAGAGTTGGTCAGTTGCACCAATGAGGACCACCCAAACCGTCGTTCAAGTGTCATGGGCTAGTTTAATTGGCGTAGCCAACTATTTTCATGGGGTTAGCCCAATTAGACCACAAGGTTAGCAACCCTCTGACCTAGCTAGGATCTAGGCTATTTTCATGCCTCAATTCCGGCTATTTTATCCCTCGCACTAGCTAATTGATGTCACCTCTCGGCGTGAACAACAGAAGGAAAACTAGTCAAACACGAATAAAAACAAGTAAAAAGTATGAAATCAATATAAAAACTAAACATTTAGACTAAATATAAACTAAATCAACAAGACTAAACAAGAGAAATAAGAACAAACAAGAATTAAAGAGCGAGAAAGGAAAGAGAAACTTAGGCTTGATTAATTGATGAACATGATTCCATAAGCTTGAATCCATATACAACCCAAAATAATGCTAATCTAACTGCCTTATTCCTCCCTACTGGAGTTTTAGAGAGATAAATTTAAGCTAAACCTACCTAAGAATAGCCTAAGATAGTCAAAGAATCTGCCCCCAAAAAGAAACACTAAATAGGAAACAAAATGGGGCCTCGAAAGCATGCGAATAGGGGGTCGCCAACGACCTGTCGAGCTACCGACGAATGACAGTCTCCTGGCTGATGGCCTATCCCCAGTCTGACAGCTAGTCATTCCTAGCCCCTCACTGGGCTGCCCTGCAGTAGGTCGATGACCATCGGCCTTGCCTTGCTACCCCTTTTGCGCAATGCCTATTTCTCCTATTTTGGCCCTCTTTTGTTTTCGATACTTGCTTGATCGGATTTATTGCATACAAAAGCAAATAAATCAATTAAAAAACCTACAAATTAGATTATTAAATGAGCCAAAACTAAGTAAATAA
>Ga0058701_10003319_pt1 | contig 12697 bp, 7 predicted proteins | sample AgamicOrMae_FD_97039 | JGI IMG/M metagenome (GOLD analysis project Ga0058701, IMG submission 97039) | Agave microbial communities from Guanajuato, Mexico - Or.Ma.e | ecosystem: Host-associated > Plants > Phyllosphere > Phylloplane/Leaf | place: Guanajuato, Mexico | collected 2012-06-04
AATATCTTTTTATTATTATTATTACTACTACGGTCGCACAACAGCGTGGGTCATCCGCGACCAAGATGTTATAAAAAGAAAAAAATCATACACGGGGAATCTCTGTTTGTACTTCATTTAGAGATAGGCAGGTTCAGGGCAGGTCGCGATATCAATATTTCTTGAAGTTTGGTGGGAAGATGTGCGCGTAGATTGACGGTGGCGGAGCAGTGAAGAAAGGTGTGGGTGATGGATGGTGGCCCTTGACACAAGGGACAAGGGTTGGGTGTTGTGTAGGTCTTATCTATACGACAGCTAAAACATATCAAAGGCACGATGTCTATTCGTTATCGGCGTTACTCGTATATGCCATCCCTTTCAGGACGCAGTTTTATAATTTCGATAGTCAGCACTCGTGTTGTTCTGTTTACTTTGAAGGGGAAAAAACAAGGGTTAGGGCTAAAATGGGCAACGAATGAGAATCAGCGTGAAAATTTATTAGGAATTTTTGCGCGGAAGACGAATTATTCGTCGTATATAGTAGAATTATATTGACCTCTTCTTCTCGCACCATAAAGAAGCGCGCGAAAAAAAGAAGAAGAAAAAAAAGCAACGATATATTCTCGAGGTAAGGATGTTTGCCTACGGTGGGATCGGTTCCGAGAAGTTTCCGCAGCTTTGCAGAAGTTACTAAATAACATATCGTAATTCTGTTAATACTTGTTTTTGCAGTTTCCAATAAATAGAGGAAAGTGGGAAAGAAAATGGACTTAACGCTGTTTCCTTCGATGTGAACGCATAGCTGCTTATCTAGAAACCATGCTGTTTTCTTTGAGCACCTTCGTTCGAATCAGACATTAAGATCTAAAAACGATTGTCATGGATTTGATGATTTTTTATTTGTTTTCAGAAAACATAAGAGAAATGACTTCATCCCAATGATGGTGTTGAACGTGCAATATTAATGAAGGTGCTTGTCTTGTAACAAAATGCATACTTAAATTGACCCAAAGCTTGAAAAGAAATTGAGAATTCCGGATTATTACAATATAAAATACAATGAAATTTAACCTTGCAGACCCATCAAACAAGACCCAACCTAACCAATTTTATATGGTACCATCTAATATTTATCTAATCTAAAGTAATTTTATTTAATCTACACTAACCAAACCTGGACAAAAATATGATTAATTTAGGATTACCGAACATGCCAGACATTATTCAACAATCATGATCAATAAACTCACTTTACCTATACGAAACAGCATCTCCCGAAGGTAACTATATTAAACTTTGTATATTGTTCATTTAGAAACGTTCTGTGTTACAAGAACATCCTTCTGTGTAGATGCTCTCTATCTCAATCCCTCACAATCAGTAAAAGTGCCTCCTTTTAGCACGAAAATTTCTTTACAAACTCGCCTTTGGATAAACAAAAAAACAAAGAAATGTTGGCTTAAAAGTGAAGCGTGAACTAAGACAAACATATTTTTGCGTGCGAAAGTTGGCACAATACAATGCACTTGGTGACGTTTGCACTCGCGTGCAACGGACTGCCTCGTAGTCAGCTGGTTAGGTTGGCACTACTCCAAACACGGGGAACGACCTTCGCAAATCGGATTGGTGTGTTTTGTTTGGGGAAACACAATTCGGTCATGAGTTATGACGGGCTGATGACAGAGCACTTGCGGAAGAAATGCTAGTCCTCAGGTTATCATCCGTGATTTCCTACTCTTTTTGGCTCGAAAGCCATGAGATTTCCCGCTAAAAATATCAACGTTCATGACGCTCAAGTTTATATTGACTCAAGGGGAATTTCCCTGAAATGTACTATGGTCGGCATCAAAAGTCGCAAACAAGGATGGCATATTCAAGATGCAATAAAACGTTCAACGAAACTGTATCGTAACCTAACCGCGCGTACCCGAATATACCAACTTCATACCTACGGGTTATTCTCGGCCTACTACAAATATTTTAGTCAACGACGAAAACATAATTATCGGTATAAGTGAAACCTCAACTTACACCGCTTTTAACGGAGTCTTTTTAATTTGTTTCATCAATTTATTTATATGCTTCAATTCAGGGGGTTGTCTCGACTAAACTTAGGTCGGCAGGAAGAAAAAAAAAGTTCAACACAGATTATCCCAAAAGTAAAAAAGCAGAGACATTTGCCTAAGTGTAATCGGAATCCGCACGCTTAAGAACTGATTGTTTACGATGCCTAAAAGTATTGTAAGCCATGAAGTAATTCACAAATTGACCAATATGCATAATTACTTTATTGCGTGCAGAAAATCTCAGTACTTTGCTATACCTCAACACATCAGCCAATAGCTGATAGCTCCGTGATTTCCGCAATCGGTATCAACAAAAAGTAAAAGATCTCGTCTTCAAATTCAATGCCTAAGGTCTTGAAACGATTTACCACGAATCCTTGATTATAATTTCTCTCGAACAACTCAAAATAAAACAAATCTTCGCGAGATCTAAACACCGACAAGGTTTATTTAGAAAACGCGTTACAGACTCATTTTAGGCACGACTTCCAAGAGCTTCGGACTTGCTGCCTGTAAATCTACATGCTGTTTACAAATCGGTTTTCGATGGTACTAGTGAATAGGACTTATCACGTTTCACTGATTGAATTCAGATTTTTTTTCCATTCTTATTTGATTTTCCCTAGACTCCTACGAACCTCGTATTTTTCAGTTAGCATTTCCGCTAATCATTTCTTAACGTTACAGATCATTGCAATGGGTTCGTATCGACAAGCAGGACTTCTAACCCTCTTGATTTGGGTGTTAAAATCAGAAGCGTGATCTGGACTTTGCCCAAAGGTGGAATTCAATCAGTCCTAAACAATCATAAGCCCAAATGAGTAATTAGAGGAGTGGACACCAATCATTTCAGAACCCTGTGCTATGTAAAAATGCCCCCCACCCCTAATAACCCGATGAAATTTGTTTCACGTAAAAACACTTATCAAATCGGCACGCAAGGAGTCGTTGTTCTGAATCTTCGCCAGGATAATGAATAAACGCGATCGACAATTAATATGATTTATTTTCATCTATGTCTACTCTTGTTAGGAAAAAAACGCATTGAATTTTGGAATACCCCAGACCAGAGTTAATGGCTCAATTCATAGGTCATCCATCTCCTCTATTAGAAATCCATTAAATTCATTTCCTTTTCTTTTGGGGTTTTAGCTGCCAACAAGAGGAAGCAATTCATATTCGGTTTTACGATTCTCGCTGCACTTTGCAAAGTGCTTCTCCGCTGTTTTGTTTGGGTTGCAATGAAACTGTTACGATAAGTTAGACATTTATCCCAAGATTAAGGTACACATTCCTTCGCGTTGTTATTAAAAATTGCGGGTTATAAAAAAAAAACATCTCGTTGCTACTCCTGCAAATTTGAAGGATTTCATTTTTTTGCCTCTTTTTTTCCAACTCCCGTAAGCATGCTGAGTGGAGCGTTAACGAAACGACACACATAGCAGACTAAGGTTAACCTATCCTAGGATACCGCTCTAATGTTAATAAGGTAGTAAAAGTTGGAAGACACATTAGTATGAAAATAATTCATATCATTTAAAATTTACATGGTGCTGAAGTCTTAGAATTGAGATTTAGGTTATGTTGTGAAAATTCCAGGTTTTTCATGAACAGTTGTTCACTAACTTGTTAACATTTAGCGTAATATTTTGCCCAACAAAACGATGCTTCCTACAGAACGTGTACCACTAGTGTACGCCGACGGACATAAGTAGGTTTTGTGCGCAATGCACTGTACGAACCAGACGCAATCATTTTCGAACACGACAACCCCCATGGGTTATTGATCCCCTGTATATGCCTCCCTCCCCTGAGTAAGCTAGCGTCAACGTTGATGTATGAAACACTATTTCGTCGAACCGTACAGGTTTAATTGATTTCCGAAGAGACTTTACTCACGATGTGCGACACATTTCGCCACAGAAAAGTTCTTGTTAGGAACTGCAGACCCGTGGCTTACCCTACTGCTCATTGATTTGGAGCCAAATAAGCCATCAGAGCTGGTTTGGCGCCAGGAAATCAGCGCGTGTCGCCGAACACCGAAGAGGCGTGGAGAAGTTTTAGAGCCCAATACTAAGAAACATCTCAGGAAAGGATCACTGCAGAAAAGTTTTGGTATCCTGGATTCAAAGCCTCGCAAATATCTGTGGTTATTTTCTGAGGTCTAGATCAAGAGCATGTTTTGATTTTGGGGACCTTTCTACGAGCTAATTGGGGGTTTCAGAGGTACTTTAGCAGATGATTTTTTAAGCAAGAAACCATACGCATGCTTCTCAATCGTCTTAGGTTTTTTGAGAGTTCAAGACCACGTGAAGGTATTCATTCTTGATGTCATAAGAGTTTCGTCCAGTGACATTCGAAGTCGAAAATTTGCAAAACCAACGAAGTCAGATGATAATGGTGATATATTCTTAGAGAATCACGGGTTCCACGTTCTATCGACGATTTGCCATAGTATACTGTACGTCTTCATCGAATTTTGAAATGCTATTGTATTCTTTGCGCTCTAGTGACATTTCTAAAAAGATTCTGTTTCCTTCATCATGCAGTACGCTAATTTTAGTTTAAGCTTATCAAAACAAACATCGTATATCGAAACGAACCCATGAGGACGTTCATTTGGTGAAGTTCGTGCATCTTTAAATTGACCGAACTGTACAAACGTCCCTCTTTATTGCCTCGCTCAGTACGATGTGTGCTTTTCCCATGATTGACTTCTTGAATAATACAAAAGAAAATCACTGCCGCTGGAGATAAAAAGTCAACTATTAAGTATGCACAAGCCTTAGAGGAAATCCGCAAAATCGTAAAGGTAACTTGAAGAGAGCGACGTGATCTGAAATGGATAAAGTTGAGAGGAAGGTGACAGGCTTATTGAGAAAATATCCGACTAGTTCAGCAGAAATCTTCTTGGCGCGCGATTCCGGAACAGATGGCGCTCAATCTCTATCGCGTTCGTCGCCCGATCCTCCTGCCACTTGACCGAATTCTCACTCTTAGCACGCCCCCTATGTTTACGTATTCGCGTCCAACTCTTATTGAACCTGCTTGTCTGTGGACCCACACAGTACATTTGGAGGATCGACTTTTCTACGTCTTTTAGTTCCACCTTTCGCTGGCACATTGAGTGTAGCAAGGCGTTGACTAGTCTTCCCCTGTCTATCGACGTACCTAGTCAAAGGATGATGATGTGGCTCCAACCGGGTTCCTTCCAGTAACATCCACATCCCATGAATGTACTCGTCCCCAACCCGTATTTCATTACATTCTCATCTTCCTCCTCCGCTTTCTTTGGGCGGACACCCCTTTCATCACTCCATACCCTGAGAAGTTCCTTTAAGTCCCCCAGCACCCTACACTTTCCGCCTGACCCTCCCTGAGGTCCCTTCTTCATCATGACCTGCACTCTTCTGAAGTGCCCTCGCCATGCTGACCAGATTTCCAAGAGCGCGTTCCGAATGCTTAGCCTTGCACCCCTTATCCCACGCTCTCATAGTCAACTACACTCTCCCAACATCGTCCCAAAAACTACCATCCACTCACAACCTGCCCACACCGCTTGGACTTGCACCCCTCATCCCAGATCCTCCTCTTCACCTGCATTCTCCCTACATCGTCCCAAGCACAACCAAATGAATAACTCACAACCTGCCCATACCGTTTGGACTTGCACCCCTCATCCCAGATCCTCCTCTTCACCTGCATTGTCCAAACATCGTCCGTCACAAAGCACACCTATCAAATCCACTCTCAACCTGCTCACACTGCTTGGACTTGCACTCCTCGCTCCAGACTCTCCTCTTTACCTTCATTCCCCCAACATCGCCTGCTCAAACACTACCGACGAAACCCACCCACAACCTGCTACCCCGCTTAGACTTGCACCCATCCCAGACACATCCTCAGCTGCACTCTCCCATCATCGTCCCAAACACCAACCAAACCCCCCCACAATTTGCCCACACCTCTTCCCCCGATTTTCTCTTCGCTTAGACTGTCAACCCTCTACCCCTTTTTACCTCTACTCATCTCCCATCCAACGCGCTACCCATCATTGAAACGCACACCTTCCGTCTCCCCCTTGAGCCATAATTGCTCTCCAAATATCTTTCGGTATCCAATGCCCGTCAATCACAATACAACCCTTTCTCTCCCTTCGTTCACAAGGTGTCCCATCCTTTGCCCGCCTCTCAAGAGAATCAAGGTACGTCTGAAGTGCCAGCAGAACAACTTGCTTTTTAGGTGTGAGAGGTTCAAGGGCGGAGGGCGCGCGAGAAAGGGCAACGAACAGAGAATGCGGGGAGAACGATTGATCAGGATAAACGGCTAAAAGAGCGCGGGTAGCACAGCCGGAGAAGAACGGAGGGAACAGAGAAAGTGGAGAGCGATCGATGTGCGTACGTGCGTAGGGAAAGCACAGCGACTGCGGTGGGGAGGGCCGGGGAGGGGCAAATCGTGGCGCCGGCGCTACCCCCTCCCCTTTTCGTGAGGGGGGTCCGGCAGAAGCGAGTCAACTTGTTGAGAGTGGAACTCCGGGTGTTTCCATACCCCCCACTGACTTGTGAGTGCCACGAGCGTGGAGAGAGGTACTCAAACTCTCTTGAATTTTTTTCATTATGTGCTCTTGTACTTGCATGAGGATACGTCTGGTGGGCGTTGAAGAATACAGTTGTTAAGAAATTATGGAGACTTTTTTTATCTTAAAGTTACTTAAGAGAACCGGTAACTCCTAAGATTTTTAAACTAAATATGGTGCTTTTTAATTAGTTTTCTGATCTTTAAAATTTGTTCCATTTGATTTATTCTGTTCAAATAATATAATACGATATCTTCCATGGAAACAACAAAATTTACTCTTAACGATTGTTGTGCTTTTTGATACCTTTCAATTCTTTATACCCGTTGGACGCACAGTGGACAACAAGTCATCCTGCTTGTTTTGATGATCGTATTATAGTGTTTGTGCACCTTACTCCCACCTCGAAAAACGCTTTAAAACACCGAAGTCCCTAAAATATATATCAAAAACATTCGTCTAATTTATTCTGCTTATTATTTAACCCAATTTTGATGGTTCGAAAAGAACTGGAACCTCCATGAAAGTCTCTCTTCAATCTGAAAATCACCAACGTTTAAAAGTGAGTTCAGAACATATTTCACGCGGTTGTAAGGACTCTATGCAATTCGCTACATTCGTTTCCAATGTTGGTTTACAGCCCCGTGAAAACGATGTATTCTTTTCAAAACTATCGTTGGTTAATTGCAAAAGTGGAGTATGAACTATGTTTGCGAAAACGGGCCTGCTCTGATTGCGGTCTTTAAGGAACGGTCAATAAAATTTCTCGCGTTGATAGCACTGCTGTTATTGCTTTTAGGGACGCTTTTATTTAGGATCGAGAATCAACTTTCCTACTTTATGACGTAGTAAATAGCGGTTATCAACACTTTGTACCCGCAAATATGGGGCGAACATGTCGGCTGGCTGTGTTTTGTATCGACAAGTTTGAATATGGGCTACTAAACCGCGCGAGGAAAGCTAAAACCAATTTATTTTTAGTATAATGATCTGTTGACGAAAGTCTTAGGATTGAAAGTGCAATGGTGCATACATTTAGTCCCTATAACGTGTTCGTAAAATAACGTAACTGGTTTTGAGTTAATCGAAAATTCGACCTAAACTAGCAGAACTTGCATTCAAGAGGAAAAATGAGCGTTTAATCAAGATACTGAGCGACATCCATAAATTACGACTCTGCAAACATATTTTAGAGGCATTTCCATCGAAGTTGATTACACAAGCGGGAGGGGCCCAAAACATAATATACGGACGTGCCCTTATTTAAAGCTGTACCGCAAGAGACGACCCTTTTGCGGGTATTTAATAAAACTTTCAAGATACTCCGAAGTTAAGGCTAACGGCCACACGGAAAAAAATGGTTTTGTTACGGCAACAAAATTAGGGATAACAAATGAATTTTTTTGTTGCTTCAACCAAAAATTTTGCTGCAGCAACCAAACGTTATGTTGATTAAACTAAACATTTTGTTGTTGTAACAAAATATTTTTGTTATCCCTACTTTAACATATGACTTTGTTGGTAAACCAAAATCCTTCTTTCCGTGCAACGTGCGGGGGCCATATTACCATTATCAGACTCAATAAGTACAATAGTTACCATGTGAATGCTGAGCAAATAGACTCTTGCGTTTGCTGAGAGTACCAAATTGGTAAGCCGCTTGGTTACCCGGTGTAGTCAGGTGTATGGGACCCAGTGAGTCGTAAGCTATGGACTTACAGAATCCACTTTGACCCAAAGGAGGGAAAAACGGATTGGAAGATTGATAATGATTGTCGAGGGATTGGAACCGAGGGTGTCCTGATCACTTCGTCTCTCTGAATCGGCCATTTTTAGTCCTGTTTCCCTTGAGGAAAAGGGCTTATCGGTTGGGGCTGTATTCCATAATATTTGAGACCAGTCGAAAAACGCCAATAGGACAAATCTCTAAATTTCATTTGTGTTCGGATTTACCTAAAGAGGACAGCACCTTGAACTCTTTGGTGTTTCACACATAGTAAATTTTACGTATTTGTGAGGATTTCATATTTACATAAAAACCTATTAAAACTTATGACGCATCATTGACTTCTTGAGAATGTTTGAATATTGAATTCAAGGATGCAGATGGGGTGGTTTTAAATTATTTTGATATATTTTTAAAATTGATATTTCTTCAAAAAAATCTATGTTTTGATACTGCATGAAGATTCTCTGAAGATAGTCTGTCAAGGAATGGTTGTTCATGAACAAGATCGCTGTGGCATGCACTTATCTTATTAATATTCCCTACTTTGAGAGAAGAGGGAGTCGAGAGCGAAAGAAAACAAAAAAGACTATTAGCGAATATGAAGTAGGGCTTGGAAATTCTGATAATCGACGATGGAAAATGCTCCATGACTAATTTATGAAGATACGCTTTCATTTACGAGTTACGTGAACAAAGTTAACTTTTTTGTGTAATTTGCAAGCTGGCTACCGGTACCGTGTGGCCTCATTACAAGAACCTTTGCATGATGAATTTTTAATCCTTTACGGATACTTTATCATATGGCAGATCTAGGGACGCGAGACTTTACTGAACAATAGCACGAGTTGGAAAAATACTTCACATGGGGTCAACAATTCGTCAAAAACTGCCAGGCAGAGAAAAAAATCGGAAACAACCCTAATTTTTTCCTCGACTAGACTGGAAATGTTGAGGATGTCAACGGAAGATCCATTGTTGCTACCCTTCAGCAACCAAGTCAGACTTTTTGTACATTTCTGAAAAATATAGTGTCCGGTTTGCTTCGAGAAAATGGTCAAAGTTTTCGACTCAACGTTCTTACATCACGATATTTAAAAAAAAATCTTATGCTAAGTGCAAGCATTGTATACACGGTATAGATTGTAAAGATTGCATTTTCTTTCTCTTTTGTTTGTAAGATTATTCACGAACCGAACTGAGCAACAGCGGAGCGAGGAACAAAACACGCAACTTAGGTTAACCTAACGTACTGTACTCTTAGTCTGATGCCGCTTTAAATAATGCCCTTAAAAAAAGTTGAAAAACACTCGTAAAAAAGAAAACAATAAAGAGGCTTTTTAATATGAAAAAGACTGTTTATATCTTCCAAAAGCCCATTAATACAGAGGTTTTAGAGCTAAAAATGATACTAAACGAAGCAAGTTGAGGTTTGTTGTAAGAGGAGGTATTTTTTTTGTCACAAATCATTCCCCCAATTCAACAACGTTTTAGGCACTTCTATTCAATCTTCCTGTTTTACCTTGGGCCGATCGTATTTATGACCGTAATCTAAAAGATCAATATCGAAATATCATGTAGCAGGTCATACCGGACAAGTTTATAGCCTCGCGGAAAATCATCCCATCTCTATAAGCACCTTACTCAAACAAGCATCCCCACAAAGTACATAGACATCACCCTGAGCTGCACGGCGCGACGCCCGCAGCTGTTCGAATCAGCAAACTCTGTATGAACTCCGTCGGAACCGTGTACAGTACTATCTACTGTACAGTATCTACTGTACAGTAGAAGCGCAAAGTCATTCACGAAGTTAGGGAGTGGCTGTCTTCATTCATACCTACACCTGTTGTAAGTTACGATTCAGTTCGTGGCGAAGGGCTTGGCCTTTGTCGTTACATTCATAATCAGATTAAACGTACAGTATTTCAGGAAGGCCCTGAACCCGCCCTCTAGCAGACTGCACGCGAAACGCGCGAACTACAGGCAAAAGAAAGAAATAAACTTAAAAAGCTGCCGACGAACTCTTTCATATGTCAAGCACCCAAAGTTCTCGGCAAACATATTCCTTCCCTCTCTACCCTCGGCTAACTAATACGAAGTTGATCAGGTTGACTTTCCGCCTCAGTAAGCAAAGAGTTCCCTAATTCCGATCTCAAATACACTGAATGTATCAAGAACTTCTCAAAAATTCGTCTACAAGATAAAAACGATCGCTTCAAAAAAAGAAATCGATCAGATACAAATGCGAGTTCCAAAAATCGATCAACTGGAAGCGTCAATTTGAAAAAACGATTAACTCTATTCTTATACATGGCAGTTGATCGTTTTTTGAATCGTACTCTTTCACTTGATAGATTTTTGAAACACGTCCTTTCACTTGATAGGTATTTCTTTGGAGGGATCAAAAAGTAAACAGTTTATACTGTAGACTGTTGTAACACTAGGTCAACCCCAGCATGGGCTACAAGATTAGCTCTACTTACGGGCCATGGGGACCGGGTTTGGGCTGTCAACTGTGGGAAAATCAGTTCAGTAATTGGCAACTGGAGCGAGAAATCGTACTCACCGGCGAAACTTCGGATGCCGAGGCAGTTTGATGGGTGGAGCTGTTTGTGCAAAAAACGACAGCACGCATCTTTGACTGCTGTCACTTGCAGGAGACTAGAAGCTGGAAGTAGGACCTGTCAACAGTTCCAAAATTTAATTTGTTTTAGCGATTTGTCTCAGTCAGGCGATATTTTTATTCCCTAGCGAAGTCGCCAATGATAAATCGGCCCTTATGCGACGAATTCGAACACTAACTGCGAGATAAAGCTTTTAACGTGTTATTGAAAAAATGGATCGTAAATCAGTTAGGCTTCAGAATGATGTCGTGCTTGGAGACCGCAAAATACCTATCGAATTAGATTTTGTCATGACAGAAAATACGTATGCTTTGGGTTCTCATGCTGCGAAATGTAACGCCCCGTTAAAACTTTGTCATAAGAAGCGACCTTAGGCAGGAACATGTAACCTAAGAAGTTGTCAACAAATTTTCTAGTTTATGTCTCAGAATCTTGCCTAGCTGTTGTATATGACCACTGCCTAAGTTGTACTATCGCCTGCACAAGTTCGCGAACACCTTTTTCCGCGGGAGTAGCTTTTAGGTTGGCAGCACTCGGCGTTTTCGTCCGTGATTGGTCGGTTCAAGATCAACCTCCGGCGATGGCATCACCTAGTGGGCGACGGCCTGTGCTGCCAACCTGACGGCTACTTTCGCACAGAAAAGTGTTCTTGCAGGTGATAGTACATCCGAACTCCGTCTAAAGAAGTGTTTCAGTACCAAATATTGTTTTCAAACAACAGGTTATTTCCATTTGAACAAAGTGTACTGTTGATCGTGCAGTTGATATTTGTTCCTTGCCCAAGATTATATTTTCACGCGTCCTATCGTTGCATGTACGGCTCGATAAATAATAAAATCGGGAACGCCAAGGCCCTCGCACGCGATCGATCGAAAACTATTTAAACGAATAGGAAAATGCGTAGTGCTACGAACCATTGTGACCCTCAAAGTACGACGAACCCGAGAATTTTTAATCCTTGCTAGCAAACTGTAACCTCTACAATTACATTTATTCATAGTCGACATAAATTATGAAAGGTCGTGGCTATTCGTCCGTCGGCGAAAATACATGGAGGCTTGAACGTTGTAATGCATTTTAAATGGGAGGTGACTTGTACCTACGTACGGAACCTAACCTAGTACGTTTTATATGGGGCTGGTTGGCGAATAGCCACTTCCATTATAAAAACTATGTCTAGTAGCCATATCTATAATAGGCCTCGAGTTGTAGCAATGTTCACGATTGATATCAAGTCTAATGAAACCGAGTGTTAAACCGAGTCTGTACTTGAGTAGACTTTCATTAAGTACACCATACTAAAACTTCTCCCAATCAATATGTTTTTTTTTTGTTTGTTATGACAGACCTTGAACTTTGTCTATTAACTTACATTGTTTACGACAATAGTTATTTTAGATTAATAAAGAAAAATGCTAGACTTCGTCAATATCTAACAATAGCTAACTAAAGAATTCTTAGTATCATGGAAAGAACATCAGTAAGAAACGCCATGTTTCTGAGGCCAGTTTTGATAGTCCTCAGCGGTAATTATTAAGCACCGGCAGCGGATGCATCCAAATCCAAAATGGCGACTGCGAACTATACTAAATCCCCATAACACTTAGGGGGAGCATCACGCACCTGCGTTTCTCTATATTAACTCGGTCCTTCCTTTATCTTCTCCCTTCCATGATATAAATTTCTTTCTCTAAGATATCCATTACACTTGGCCCAGTTCTCA
>Ga0058701_10003320_pt1 | contig 12696 bp, 12 predicted proteins | sample AgamicOrMae_FD_97039 | JGI IMG/M metagenome (GOLD analysis project Ga0058701, IMG submission 97039) | Agave microbial communities from Guanajuato, Mexico - Or.Ma.e | ecosystem: Host-associated > Plants > Phyllosphere > Phylloplane/Leaf | place: Guanajuato, Mexico | collected 2012-06-04
GTTGTTGTTGTCGTTGTCGTTTCTGTTGCTGCTCTCTCACCCTCGGCCTGCATTCAGTATACTCTTCTCGCATAGGAGCCTTCTGGCCGTGGTCTAACAACCATTGCCGAGCTCAAAGACTGTGAGCTGGCACCATAGGATCGCGCAAGTGGCTCCTCGCTGCGCACTTTCTTGCTTTCCCTTTTGCCACCTCGCTTGGCAAGAGTGCACTGTGCACTATCCGCCAAAAGTAAGGTTATAAATTTCTGTACAGTTCGGAGCGAAGATGCAACCCTATTTTTGACGCGGAGTATGCACTCTGGTCTCTGCGTGCAACAACCACCCCCTTCGGCCACCTTGGTCGCAGACTTTTTCCTCTCCATCCACAGAGAAATCTAATTGGACATGACAACAATAACAATGCACCACTGCCTGGCCCAAAGTTCTCCTAATAAAAGATTCGGAATCCGAGTCAACAGGAGAGAAGAGGCAAGATCTCCTGAGTTGGAGATAAACATAAATAGAAATAGAAATAGAAATGGCCACCCCGACACTTGTGGTGCCCTGTCAGGTGTCGCGCTTCTGAGCGATCGGGCGTAACGAAGAGCATCTATCCAGCCGGCCAGCCAGCCAGCGAGGCGCCAGACGCATGATCCACTGTTAGCCGAGAGAGTCGCACAGTTGTATCGAAGGAGCAAGTAGGAGAAGAGCCTGGAGGCTAACAAGTGGCAGCTGCAATTGTCGCCGGTCGTTTGAGGGCAGGGAAAAAAGTTTCAGCCTCGCAGACTACAATGAGCACGACACGCTTCACTCCTGAACTTGCGCCTCCTGAAACCTAAGCTTGTCTCTCTCCGAGGCTTTGACTGAGCCCGAAGAGTTCTTTTGCCCAGGTAAAGACGCCAAATATCCCAGTCGAGCTCATTGATTACACCAAAGAAGCACGACCATCAATCTGGAACAAAAGCGTGAACAAGCCCAATTGGTGCGCCCGATTGAGCAAGCGTATCAGACTTGCATTAACATTCGCTTGTGTCCCCATCCAGGCCGCTCACAATCGATCATTGGTCATAGGAAGGTAAAACAAGAGAGAGAGAGAGAAAAGGGGGGAATGAGAGAGAGAGATTCTGCTTTTGCATACAATGCTCGAGAGTTCGCCCACTGTCCCGATTGGCATTGTTCTTTCAAACTCTCACTTTCGGGCCACAAAGAAAGTGATAAGTGCCACTTTCGAGAGTTGCCAGAGGGCAGAGGAACTCCTGAGGAAAAAGCGATACTACATCGAAGGCATCTCGAATCCATTAGGGTTTCTCCTGTTCCACTCTCGCTTGATACACAGCTTGTTTTGTTTTAATGCGCCCGTTCAGTCTCGACTCGAGACTCGAGACTCTCGAGCCAGCGAGCTTGGGTGGAAAATCGTGCGAAGGGAATGCGGCGAAGTAAGAAATAGATGGCCGTTTCGTGCTTTTTTCTACCCCCCAAATATACTTGTTCCATTTCACGAAGGCTCTGCTCGCCATGGAGCAGACTTTACGCATTTGATTGCACAATCGAATTGTTGGGCTCAGATTCAATCTTGAGCCTGGCCAGCTCTGACCTCAGGACTGGCTGTACAAACATCCTCTAAAAGAGAAGCCTCATAGTATAAGGGGAAATAAAATAGAAGTTAAACAAAAGTTCACTTACTTTTTTGTCTTGAGACCGCGCCACAAGTCTCATGCGGTTCCTGGTGCGGGTTAGGTCGATGTCCGTCTGCAGCAGCGGACATCTGCTCCTCGTTTTCGTCTCCATCTGCCTCCGCTTCAAAAGATACGCTCAGAGTGGCCGCACTGTAATCACTATTATCCGACCCTAAACTTTGATCTGGTTGGATATTGACCTCCGATTGTTGTCCTTGTGTTTCTTGCTTGCTTGTTGCATTATTTTCGTCACCATCGTCAACTTCGTCCCTCAGCATTGTCTCTTCTGAGGGATATTCAAAAGTTGCCGTTGACCTTTCATCGAAGCTGATCTTGAGCTGCTTGTTTCGTCGGACTAACAAAGATCCATTATTTATTATCACATTGTCACCATAAAACGGTAGCACAGGTGAAACCGCATGCTGACTAGGGAACATCACTGAGCCACCATTCAGATCGTCCGAGGACAGTTTCATTTGCTCGTCATGACTCGTTCTTAGATGACTATTATTTATATGCAAGATTGTGTTAGTGCTTAACTTGCTGGTATCGTGTGTTTTCAGCCTGACAAACGAAGAGGGGGTAAAATTTTTGTCGAAAAATGATATATTAATCGGTGGTTTGGTTGTGAAGTTGTTCTGCTCCTCAATCTGATCATTTCTCCTAGGATTCTTTCGACTATCACTCTCATTCTGTCTTTTGAGAGTAGTGGATTGCACAACGGTATCTGTTTGCTCTATTTCTTTGGGGTCTTCGTGCAAGCGGTTGACATTTGCAGATGGTGTGGCTGGTGGTACCTCTTGATTCTTAAGACGCGAATCTTGAGCATTTTGTTTGGGAAGGGCTGGCTTCAAGGGAGTCAGTTTGACCTGTTGACCTAAAACCTCCAAGGCGCCAGTGTATCGCGAAACAACGTTGGGCTTGTTCGGCGATTTGAGGCGCTCTTGGACCTGTTGATCGACTTGTGTCCTGCGCTCAGGTGATTTTGCCAGACTCACTATGTTGGAATGTGACGATGTCGACACTAGTCTGCTTGGCTGATGATCTGCCAATGGTTGACTACCACCGAAGGAATGTTGACCATAACAAGGTAGGGTATTGATGACCGTAGTTGGGTTGTTGGTGAATGCCGAAGAACGACCATAAATATTCACCTGCTGGCTATTGGTACTGGAGGATAAGCGCTCAAAAAACTCTTTGGCACTCCTGAAGCGAGACACGCGGCTAGCTGAACGTGTGAGGCCTGGATTGCGTTTAACATCTGGCATGGGCTCTTTCGTATTAAGCTGTGCAAATTGTCCTGAATTAAAATGATCATTCTCTGTTGATTCGGCATCCTCCGAGTTGGTTGCAGAGCAATTTTCGTCAATTAAACTTGATGATGAGCTCCCACTAGATAATGGGCCGTTGTTGTTGTTGTTATTGATATTTTGATTGCCATTGCTGCCATTATTAATGTTGCTGCTGTTCTTAACGATGACTATGTTAGCACTATTAAGCTGGCTTGTTTGACCCTTGGTACTAGTGACGGGCGGATTTTCGTGCCGTATAATTTCAAAGGGATATCTATTTGTGCTAGTTTTCTTGAGTCTATTGACAGCAGTGATACTATTTAAGCGCTCCATAGAGATTGCTTGACGTCGTTCAATGATGAATTTGGAATTGCTATTTGCCGTATTCTGTTGACCAAGTGTGGCGCCGCCACCCGGTGAAAGGATCTTGAGGTGATTCAGATTTGATGCTGTCGATTGGCACAAAGGCGACAAGGGACCAGGGGCCATGTTGCGGCTCTTGATTTCACGTAACGTTGTGGCAGCCATTCTGACATCACCCGAATGATGACCGAGGGGGGAATTCTGTCTTGAAGAGTAAAAGCTACAAACGTCGCTCCAAGCCTCGATCAATGAACGAGTGCTCTTGTTCTTGTGAGTAGCACTATCATGTCGATCGATAATATCTCTAACTACTACTAACTGGCTCGCAGATTCACTGGTGCATTTTTCGTTTAATTTTAGTAACAACTAGCTCTCACTCTGTTTGACCGCGCTCTGGTCGGCGATCATCAATGGAACAGAGATGATTAACAAGATTTGACTAACTAACTAACTAAATAAGTGAACGATGATTTCAGTGTCTTTCAAGTGAGTGATAAGAGAAGAAAAAGAGAAAATAAAACACTGACTGCAGATGGACTTGGGATGGAGTATGGCTGTGAGGAAAACAATAATAACGATTATGATAATGAAATAATGCTCGCTAGTGGAACTGGCAGCAACCCGTTGCATTTGGTGTTCGCCTGCGCGCCCACATTCGCTCACTGGTCACAGCGAGCCAAGTTCGCCAAGTGTTGTGCACTGTCTGTTTGTTCGCTGATCTTGCTGTGCTAGTGACTGGCAGAGCTGAGGAACAAGAGTCACCAGTTGCGCACAGCTGCAGATGATGGAGCGCTCTCTGTCTCCGTCTCTCTCTCTCTCTGGCGCCTATCTCTCCAGTTTCTCTTCTTATCGGCGGCAAACAACAACCAAGGTGCTCATCCCGCTCTCGCTCTCACTCTGCCCATCTCCAAGCTGCTCTATCTGTCTGTCTATTTGTCTACTGCAAACTGCAAACTGCGACCAGCTAGGCGGCCCGCTTCGGCTGGAGTTGTGCAAAAGTGTTATGGACATACGACAGCAACCCGTTCGATTTTGCATGCGAACAGAATCAGAACACACCAGCTCTGAACTTGACCTGCATTCACACTCAATTTAAGGGCTTTGCAAAGCTTTGCAGTGTTGCAGCTTTCAGCCTGTGCAGAGTGCACTTCAAACTGCTTTGCGTGTGCCACGCTGGACTCCACTTGAGCCAAGCAGCCTAGCAGCTGTGTGTCTTCCTCTCACATGCGCACTAGCTAGGCCGCCACCAACCTGAAGCTTGATGGATGAGTTGAGTGGTCTTTCTGCGTGCGCCAGTGGCCCTAGTCGAGCTAAATAGACTGCACTGTGGGCCGAGCTTAACTTGCTCTGGCTCTCTTCAATCATCATTTCGATTGCCTCGCCAAGCGCCAGCAAACACTCGGACAGCAGAAATCCAGTGGGCTGGGCAAGAGTTAAAACCGTTGTACAGCCGCACAGACGGACAGACAGACGGACAGACACGCAGTGGAAACGGCAGCCTCTCTGACATAAAAGCTGGGCTCTTTAGGGCAAGCGGTGAAAACGTTGACCGCAGTTGTGCAGCCGCTGGAAAGAGCAAGCGGGCGCAAGTCAGTGTGGCGCAAGTGGCACACAGAGGCAACTGTTCGCCGGCACGCCTGCGCACCGGCACCTTTTTCACCTGCAAAACACGCCTCCTTTGTGAGACCAGCTAGACTGCAGTGGTTGAGCTAGTCTCTGCTAGTCTGTATGTGTGTGCAGCACAGTGCAGTTTGCGGCCATCGAAACGGCGCCAAGGGAACAAAACAACGGCACAACAATAAGAATGCACACACACACACACAGAGATTCCAATGAGATGGAGCCGTTCCGTGTGTGACAGTTTTTTTTGTAGCATTTGTTGCCATTGTTGAGTTTTATCGTAAACCGGCGGCACAAATCAGGTTGTGGAGTGGCCGCAGTTTGGGCCAGCCTGAGAGACAATTGGACCGTTGTAAGTAAGTGAACGCTTTCGTTGGATTCTTGTCGTCCTTCTTCCTGTGCCTCCGCGCACTTAAGTCTATTAGCGGCGCCGGGGCAGCACACACACACACACTAGCTCGATTTGTGTCCGTCTGTCTGTGTGTGTGTGTCTGTCTATGCTGTCTGGGCGGCTGTGCTGCGGCTTCGGTGGAGTGCGTCTCCGTCGGGAGCGCTTGAGCATGGCGCCACGATTATGATGATGTTCAGAAAAAGTCAAAAACGGCTCCAAAAGTCGATGAAGCAACAAACAGAGAGCCAGAAACGGCAACAACAACAACAACAACAACAATGCCACTTGCAGCCGGCGACCAAATTGAGTTGTTGCCTCCCCCTTTTTTCCTCCTCCTTCTTCTCCTCTTCTTCTTCTGCTGCCTCTAAACTCAACCAACGCCACTCGGCCGCCATTTTCCTCTCCCTCCTTTTCCAAAGAAACTCCACTCAGACACTGGCAACAGGTGGATTCACAGACAATTTAGCCGCACGAGCGAGCCCGAGGCCTAAGGGAGCGAATGGAGCCGCGCCAATGGAACGAGGCACAAGCTGGAGGCGAGCTCGCTTGCTTGCTCGGCCAACAGTTTTCGGTGTGCGCCGAAGTGTGTGAACAGAGCCGGCGAGACACAGTCTGTTGTGGAGATTTGAAGGCAGAGGCGCACCACTAAAGCTAAAGCGGCCAACTCGGGACACTTTGTGTGTCAGTCAGTTTGGGGCGTCGCAAAGAGCCCAGCTCACTCAGTTCGGCAAGCCAACTCTTCTGGTCACTTTTTTCCCCTTCCAACAACCACGCTAAGCTCTGCCCACTGGATGCGGAAACACAAGCCTCCCAGCCAGGCTCCAGTTACAGTGTGCATTGTGGCAGCCAAATGTGGCAAGCTAATGAGAAGGGATTCAAATTTGATTCGGACGCAATGAGGCGGCAACATGAGCGCACTGCTTGCCAGAATTCCTCTGCAGAATTCCCCCGCCCGCCAGACACTGTATGTGGCGGCGGCGGCGACGGACCGACTGGTGGTCGTATAATTTACAATTCATTAGCCTTTCCACTTCCTGTCCCGATCTGGTGGCGACTTTCGCCTCTCGGAGCCTTGCGGCTGGTTGGCAGCGGGCAAACATAGTTGTCGGCTCGTTGGCAGACGACCAACTACTGGCCTGGACTTGGGAGGGACAGCAAACCGGAATGGAGATTGTTTGTCATTAGCTGCCAGCCAGTGTACTGCGAGAGGGCAGTGTTTGAGTGTCTCGACTTGGCGACCCTTTCAGACAAGTAGCGGTCCCAAAGGAAAGCATTGGAGGATGCTTATCTGGCGAGTGGGAATTCGTGGCACCGCAAAGGCCTGCATGTGGCCCCTTGAAGCAGCGTGCGCGAGTGCGGCCGAAAAGTAAAAATAAAATTGAGCGAAAAGGTAAATAAAAATAAATAAACAAACGTGCCCAAATGGCAACACACACTCTCTGCCTCAGATCCCAGACAACTCATAGCCTCTTCCGGCCACAAACTAAATGGTAAGCTGGCCAACAGTCTGAGCTGGTCAAAACAGGTCCACACACAGCAAGAGGCCGAGCTAGAGGAAAATGTTGGATGAAATATTGGAAGTATTAGAGATGGAGTCGGGCAAGTGGGAAAGCCGTGCTTAGGCCCAACTAATCCTTGGGGCTCGCTTCTTTTCCGATTCTCCTTTCTCCATGTGTCTCCTCAGTCCACTGATGGTAATTGCACACCAACACGCGCTCGCTGGCCTCACGGTGGCCGTTGCTCTTTTTGGGAGCCGTCCAAAAAGTGGCCAGCCAGTGGAAGGATTTTGGGCCATAAATCTAGAGAAAGCGGCCGAGGGGGAAACTGTGGCGTGTGATTATCATAATGATGCATGTGGAACTGACTGGCTCCAAAGACAGAGCACGAGAGTCGATGGTCGATGGTCGATGGTGAACGGTGAACAGTGAACGGTGGACGATGGCCAGTGGCCAGTGGTTTGTGGGCAGTGGGGCAAAAGAGCAATCGTGAAAAGTTAACGCACACACTGGGCTGAGATCGGCGCCAAATTGCAGGCTGCCTCCCCTGAGCTCGGGCGGCCCACCTTTTGGCTGGCTGGCCAAGAGGTGCCGGCTGCAAGGTGGGAGACATTTGGGGGAGTAGGGCGGCCGAGAGCCACCACCGACGAAGAGGGTTGCTGCTCGTCTGACCCAATTCGTTTGTGAGAAAGGAATCGAAATTGTAATTTCTTCCGTTCGGGTAAAATAAGAAGAAGAAGAAGAAGGAGCTTAAGAGGAGGAGGCGTCCCTGAGCTAAGCGCCAGTGGAAGATGGTGCACAGCAAGCGAGTCGATGGAGCTTCCACCAAATGCAGAACCATGCAGCTTTGCGGCCAATCTGGAGGCGAGTTTGAGTGGATTGAACTCGTGCACTTTCCTTTGGCTCAATCACGCCGGTTCACTCGCTCAAACCTTTGGCAACCTTTGGCTCGCCAGCCAAATGTGTCCACACGCTTTCCTGCCCTCCTCTCTCTCTCTCTCTCACACACTGTTTTTCCCCCTCACTCAAGCTTGCCAGTGTCTGGGGGCGAGCAATTCATTCGGCCACAACTAGTGCTGCGAGCTTTGTATTGCTACTTGCAACACTACCACCTCCAGAGACTCAGAGGAAGAGCTCTGCTTCGGGAACAAGTGTTTCGGCGCCGACTTGGACAGTGATCGCTTTTGATCGATCGCTCGGAATGGCCAGATCCTCGCCAATGGCTTCAACTAGCTTGCTGCAGTCTATTCAAGCCAGAGACAGAGGGCAACCGTCTGACCGTTTTCAAGCAAACTCAAAGCTGGGCCTGAGATTGTGAAAATTGTGGAAAAGGAATAGTTTAATTCGAGCTCAGGGCAAGCAATAATGCTCCCATTTCAAGACACCATTGGACACATAGATATTTATTCGTTTATTCGTTCTCGAGCACTCAATTCTTGCCGCAAATGTTCTCCCCTCTTCACTTAGACTTTAATCCGCGCTCTTGTACTGGAAATATTACATTTAGTTTAGTTTACTTTGCTTATTTTGTCGCTCTTCCGTTCCCTTTGATTACTCCTTTCCTCTTCTCAATATCCCTCCTGTCGCCATACAAAATGTCCGCTGCTCACCAGAATTAATGGGGGGGGGCTTTGTGGGTGGGCGCGCCAATGGACTACACGCCAGTTAATAGAAAGCCCAAAAGATAATGAACTTACGCTCCAGCTGGCCGGAAGCCAAATTCGCGAGCATCATCGGCAGTAAAGTCGCCATATTGCCACATGTTTAGCCTTCGTTGTTTGGCGGCACGCTCGGCGCTCAAGTAATCATTGATCGTTCGTATAAGTTTTCGCTCACGTCGTCTAGATGCAATAAGCAAACCCTCCTCAACGAGACGCTTTCCAATGTCGGTCTTGCTAGCCTCGTCAACTAGAGTGACTGCGTCCATCTTGATGACCGTATCGTTGTACTCAACTCGCAGCAGAACCTGGTTGCAGGTGGCCTCAATGAAAGCACGTCTCGATTCCTCAATCCAATCGGCATCATGTGTGGTTGCCTCAACAAATGCCAGAGTGTAATCCTTAGCAAAGGCCTCCTGTTGGCTGTACTTTGTTGGCAATTTGGCCAACTCCCTTGACTTAACATGCTCTACATTTCCGTAATCGATGAATAGGATTTCAATATCTTGTGGCGAGTTAATCTTAACAACACGGGCCCTGTACCATTGGTGGTCAACGCAAAACTTGGCCGCAACAATCTCTCCTTTGGCGCTAGGCAAATAGCCCTCGCCTGATCCTTTGCCTTTGCCTGCCTGTGGCAACTCTTGGCGCATTTGTCTTAGCAATTCTTCCAATTTCGGTCCATTCTCAACCGATTGAACTGAGATAACAACACTCTTTTCCTTGAATTGAGCATTAGTTACGATCACTGGCTTACGATTTCGCATAAGCTCGGCCTCCTTATTAACATTGGCGTTCTTAGCTGAACCACCAACCCCATTTGTTGTTGCTCCATTGCTTGCGCCTGCAGTACCACCTGATGATCCAGCAACAGGTGGCGATGTTTCATCCTCAGCACCCCCAACCAAGTCTCCTGATTCATCGATAGTTATCTCCTCCTCCTTAACTCGTTGCTTGGGCTCCTGATAATCCAACCATAAGCCAAGCTTCTTCTCTCTGGCCACATTCTCAGCAGCCTTCAATTCAGCGAGCGTTCCAGAGGCACTTGAATCACGAACTTGCCCATAGCCGATCTTAACTAAGGTCAGATTGATGCTTGTCTCCTTCTGTGTCTCCTCGTCTTTGTAATAGATCCAACCGATGAAGTTACCCTTCTTATCCATGCTGTCGATCTGAATTGTAACATCACGTTGATGGACCAGAGCCTTGGCGGCAGCAGTGCTCGCGTTACGTAAGGCCTCTGGTTCGCGTGGTACCATGACACCAGCTAGAACCAAATTTAACAATGTATTATTCTCCTTCGGCAGGAAAACCTTAAATCTCGAGGCCGAGAAGACAAACTCAATGATAGCATCCTTTCTTGTGCGAGACAAGAATGGATACAATTGTTTAGCTCTCGCTGAATCGTTACAAAGATCGACCACCTTCAAAGGTTGTAAATCCTTGTTCACCTTATCATGCTGCTTTCCGCCTTGTGACTGATCCTTATGGTCTGATTTGCTCTTTGTAGCTTGTTGTTCAATCTTTAGTAATTCATCGAAATTTGAGGCACGTTGTGAATCGTCTGAGATATATTTTATAACAGACGCATAACCCTTTGTTATCAAGGCCTCAGCTGCGTTCCATTTCGGCTGATCAGCCGGCCTGACTGTACAACAAATCTTCTCTGGATATGAATCCGATTTAGGCTGAATATATTCTACCTTCACGAGGGCCTTCTTGCCCAAGAGTTTCTTCCTCAATAGTTCGCGCGCGTGATATAAAACTGGATTGTCATAGATTCTCGGTATCGATGAAATGATTGGTGCTTGGTTCTGCTTGGTGTCACTTTGACCAGCAGACTTCTTATCAGAGCCTTTTGAGCCTGTTCCCCAAGATGAACCCTTATTATCGTTCTCCTCTTGGGCCTTGGCTGCTGCTGCAGCGGCGGCCTCACGTTGCCTCTCACGCTCTCCTGGGGCACCTAAACGTATAGAGGCCAGGAAAATCTTCTTCACCTCGCCTGTTGCTAGATTCTGAGCCATCATTGAATCACCACTGATGATTTCCACTATCTTAGCCTCATAGGTCTCAGCTGGTCCATCACCCCGGCTGTCGACATAGTTCTCCCAAATACGCAATTTCTTCATCTTAGCCTCCTTTTCCGCGGCCCTGAGCTGCTCGGGAGCCTTAGTCAATGTTATACTGGCATCGTTACAACGTGCCATACCCTGTTTCAATAGAGCTTCAGCGAGATTGTTTGTGTTCAGCATAACTGTGGCCAGATAAGAGTTCCTTTCGGCCTTTTCAATGGTAACCTTGACTTCGCGATTCAGCAGGCGAGATTCTGTGAAGAATTTAGCTTCGTCGAGAAATTTAGCCTCATTTGGCCGATTCTTGTCAGGTGCTCTGATGCCGCTGACCATGATGGATGCATTTAGGTGCCTGTGAACCCCTTGCTCAACCCCCAAATCGAGGTAAACAACAATGGCCGCACCGTTTCGAACATTCTCCACTGTACCAGTGAAAGTTTTGCCCTTCAGAGAATTTGGCTGAGGATGCTCGTGCAATAGTTCATGCTTCGGTGGCGGACCAGATGAATGACGGCCTCGTCCGGCTTGGCGAGCCTCATCCTGGGCCTCAAGTAGCTGTTGCAACATTGGGGATTCAGTTTTGCCACGGCCACGTACCTCGAGCAAACCCTCGCTCACCATTGTTTTAACAATGTTCTCTTCTCCCAAATACAGGATTCCAAATTCTTTGTTCGCATTTGAACCCGAGAATGGACCACCAGGTCCTCCAACTCCGCCAGGTTGACCACCAGGCTTAGAGTACTCACTCTGGTAGAAAACTTCCTGGCCAATCAAGCGTTTCGCGAGATACTCCTTTGCCTCCCATGCATAGTCGTCGGAGACGCTTGTCTTACCATCCTCGCCTGGAGTCCTGTTGAAACGTGGTGCTTGAACATAAGCCAGATTGACATAATATTCCGGTGGTGGGCCACCACGCGGATGATCACGTAAGACGAGATAATCACCGGAGAAGACCCACTTGACTACCCGTCTAAATAAGTTTGCTTGTTGCGGTTGCTGAGCTCCAGCAACTAGAGCACCGGTTGCCATGGCCATTCCTTGTTGATGCTGAGGCACTAAGCCAGTTAGAACGTTTTGTGCTTGCGGCGGTACCGGCAAACCAGAGGTAGCGTAATGTTGATGATCAACGGGCACCTGTTGTTGGAGGCCACCTGCCATCATATGCTGTGGATATCCGGCTGCTGCTGCGGCCGCCGCCGCTGCTTGCTGATAATGTTGTTGCTGTTGCTGCTGTTGTTGTTGTTGTTGTTGCTGCTGCTGCTGCTGTTGGTTAGCTAGATGGCTAGCAGCTGCGCTTGCCATCGTTTGAAATTGTGCCATCTGTGTATAGTAGAGTAATATAATCACTTGTGTTTATATAATAGATGAGATATATGGATATAGGTAACTGCTTTCGATTTATATAGTAATATAATGATAAGGTTGGGACTTTGAATTAAATAAAGTGGGGTCTCTATCTAAATTACGATAGTCTTAATAAATGTCTATCTCTCAGTGTCTCAGTGTCCGTGTGTGTAGGTGTGTGTCTAGCTATCTGTAAGAGTGTCTGCCTGTGTGTGTGTGTCTGTCTGTGTGTCTGAGGGTGATTCTTTTTTCCAGGAGCCTTCTTGAGTAGTGTATTGATAGAGTACGCCTGAATGTGCTCGTATATTATTATCAATATGCCGGCCTGACAGGAAAACAGGCGTCGTGTGTCGTGGAGTCGCCATCGTGCAGCATGCCGCCGTCGACGCCGCCACACAGGGGCTGCTTCCACCTCCGCTGGCGTTGCTGCTCCTCCTCCCCACTGGCCCTAAAAGCAGCGATAGCAGCAGGAGCAGCAAGCGCGTCCTGTTCGCGGCAGTTAACCTCAAAACTCCAACTCCATCGCCCAACTATCCAACACCGTCCTGCCGGCTGCGGCCTGCCTTCCTCCATTCACTTGCCTTCTTGCTGATCGCCCAGTGCCCGACCAGTCGTACAGAGACCGCATGGCGAAATCGAGTGCGTAACGTGGACGCGCATGCGGCGGGGACAGGCATTAAATTTCGAAGCGACAGCATGCCGGTAGAGTTGGTAACTGAACTGAAGCTGGCAGGCGCCAGCCGACTGGAGACTGGGACTGGGACTGGGACTGGGACTGGGACTGGGACTGGGACTGGGACTGGGA
>Ga0058701_10003322_pt1 | contig 12691 bp, 5 predicted proteins | sample AgamicOrMae_FD_97039 | JGI IMG/M metagenome (GOLD analysis project Ga0058701, IMG submission 97039) | Agave microbial communities from Guanajuato, Mexico - Or.Ma.e | ecosystem: Host-associated > Plants > Phyllosphere > Phylloplane/Leaf | place: Guanajuato, Mexico | collected 2012-06-04
CTGTCTAGTACTTTGGAGACAAAAACAAAACAGCAAGATTATAAAGAGACCTAAATTTTGAATATTACACCAAAGAATAGGTTGGATAATAATGCGTTCCATCTTTTGGGCGTTCCTGAAGTTGCAAACAGGGGTATCATAAATAGGCCATTCGTCTAAAGGTTCAGATGAAGTTCAGCCTCTTGCAATGTCCTTAATGAATTATCATAGTCGTGTGTATAGTCTTTCTTGACCCTAAAACGCAGGTACCTATTAAGCAGAATTTACAATTCGAAGAGGTATAGCGAAAGCCATTTAGACTACGAAGGCAGACTACTCACTTCAATAGGCAGTTTGGTCCACGGAAATATTGCAAGCATGAATAAGATTTTCCGGAGAAAACATAATTACTAACAGGAGTATCAAATTACCAGTCAAGTTGCGAACTATTAGTGGAAATTACCGAATCAAAAAACTTTTAACGACATCCTTTCTTAGCCCTATTTTAAACAATAACAACTCAAAAAACAATACTATTAGCAGTTTAAGACAACGCTTTATTAGTTAAAAACGCTGAGACAGACGGCTCTCTATTATACTAATTTCAATGATTATGGACAACTCTAAACGATTGGAGAGGAATTTGGACTAGATTCTGGCCCGGGGCGTCTCGACCAATCCGATTTTCGTTGTGCCGATGATTATTAAGGCTACATTCGTAGAAGGACTCATAATTGCTTAGCAGTTTCATTGTGTTTTCGCAGCTGTTTTAGAAACCTCCTCTCCTAAGTCAAGACTGGGAGGTCATCTCCTGGTTGACTCGATTGAATGATCGTAAAATCGACGGCTCTTACCGGCATGCCAGATACATTTTAACCTTCAACCGTTCCTCTTTTTTTCCCCCAAAGGATTTCTCCTAAGGCTCTTGTTCGAGAAAAACTATTCAAGTTGGACTTGAATTTACAAACAAAAATTATGGGGACACGTTCCCTTTGGCAAAAAGAAAAGCCTCGCTTTGTTTGCTTTTCGCAAACAAAATATTATAGGTTACATCCTAAAATCGATATTATTTACTCTTAAAAACAGTATTTTGACCTATCATCATTCGTTCTTTCTTGAGACACAAAGAATAAAAATGAACAAAACCTGCTGAAAATCAACGTGGCAGTTAAATCAAGTTGGCCTACCTCTGGTTAACTCTCCCTGCAACTTGTCTTTTACTTTTGAATACCCAACTATGGAAACGTGCTCTACGTCTATTCCTTGTAATGTTATGCATCATAGGATCGTCCAAAATAACGCCTTTTCAAGGTATACTGTCGTTATGAGCGTTGTCAACATTTTTACTAAACTTTGTGAAGCAATAACACACTTGTCAAACTTGCTATGAAAGTTAGCAATAATTTACAAAAGTGCGGGAACAACTAGGTATATATGGTTTGATTGTTCTTTTTAAGGGGTTGGGAAGGCAGAAAAAAGTGCGGCGTTGATGTGTTACATCGTCTATCAAATTCGACAGCGATTGCTCTCATGGGAAATATTCAGTGTCAAGCCCCGTTAAGGGGCGCTAATTCGTTGCTTTGTTGAGCGTTGGTCCTGCGCGTTTATTTATGTCACAAATGAGTCGTGAGTTTCGATTTGGATTTACATCAGTCTAAAATCTTCAAGGCTTTACTCTCGAATGAAAAACACATTACACCCCTGGCTTGCCGAAATTGCTGTATTTCTACGGAGCGTTTTTTAATGATTTGTTTTCGTAATGAGACTATGATATCAAGAGAAAAAAACGTCTGTGCCAAGTGCCTTTCCATGGACAGCCGTTTTCTCAAACGAAAATAATCCGTAAACGGGTAGAAAGTGCGGCCGTTTTCAAGATTTTCCTGGAGATGCCTTAAAAAACTGATTCAACCTCCTGAAGCGCATTTTTTTTTGCACATTTGCGTCCTGCTGCTTAGTTAAAAATAGAATCTTTCCCCGTTTAGTCTTCCCCTGTTCGATTTGGCAATTCCACGTCCTTAGGCTACCTTAATTGTTTTCCTTTTTTCGATTGGGATTACAAACCTCCTGTACTACCCTCCGGTACTAGCGGAACACCTCATTTTTTTGACGTAATCTGTAAGGACAATCAACAGCAGTGAACCAACAACCAATTGCACTTATTTCCTCGGCATATTCATAGCGCACCTTCAAACCAAAAGAGCTGCAACATTCTTAAAGGAGCATATTTTAGGTTCTCAAGAGCATTTTCATTTTTAAATGGTTGAGTAACACTCTTGTGAAACTCATCCAACAAGTGGGACTAAAAATCTCTGTCGTCGACAGACCCGTCCTCCGCAATCATCCTTTTCCATTTTTTGTTGTAATTGCCCTAAAATTGTCGTGGTCTACCCAAGAATACGAAAGATTAGCACCCCTGTTATAAGCATATGCTATTTTTTTCTGTAACTTGGCATGTGCAGAACAGCACCATTTGAAGTCCCCTATCTGCCATCGTTTACGTTAGATCCCTCGAAAGCACTCTTACCATTTGTCTCGGGTAATTATGCATCAGCCTGGAGACCTCAAGAAGTCTTCTTATCGCCTCATTCTGGCCATAGAAATAACAACTTTAGGTGAAGTGTATTAAGGAGAAATCCTGGATAGGAAGGCGGCGCCCATAAAACAGGTGGTAAGACTTCTTCGCTCCAATCCGCCAAATGGTGATGATTTATTTGCCGGCGTGGCGTCGCCGCTGCTGCTACGTCACCACTGCTGCTGCAGCAATATCGCCGGCCGTGAAGGGAAGGGGACGCTGCACCGCAAGTGCAGTACAAGTCGACTTGATCGGCAGCAGGGAGTCTCAGGTGTCCTGCGGAGACCCGCGAATAAGAATGTCCTTTTTCAACAATGCAATGCACTTTTATTTATAATCGTGCGAAACGTGTTTTGTGGCGGGTGTTTTTCGAGGAGATTTGCTCTCGCATAACATATGGTTGCGAGTTTATAAATCTCTCTGTTGCTATATTATGCACTGCTAATATTTTGCAGTTTTCTTCTTAAAGCAGAACGGAATTGATTTGGCAGGATTCGAACTGGGGCTTTCTTCCGCTTATTCATCGGCCCTTGGGACGTTTTATTCCGGGTCGCCTGCCAAGTGGCGAGTAAATTTTCGACCCGCAGCTTTACACCCGCTTAGGAAGGGAAAATTTCTGTGCCGCATGCAAGAATCGAATCGAGAACCATTCGGTATGCTGCTCCGCACGCTAGCATCTACTCTAAAGCGACCTCACAACTGCGGGAGATCCAGGAAAGGGAATAAGGTTTCCAAGGATTGGCACGCTTTGAACTGGCGGGCCAATAGACACCTCCATATTCAGTTACGTTAGATTTACTTTGAGACGTTTGCAACAGGCGTCTACGAAACGGGTATTCACAACTGCATATGAAACAAAGGGAGGTTCCCGATTTGGGGCCAATGTGTACATACACCGAAAATCTCGTTCAAATCGGTTGATTTCTCCAAGATATCCTCTAACAAACTATTTCGCACATTCAGACAAAAAGACAGACAGACGCACACATACACACGTCAATCTATTTAAAAAATTCTACGCGTTTCAGTTTTAGTTCAACCAGGAAACTTGCTTAGCTCAACTCCCAATTTTTTATGGTAATCCAATAGTACTTCCATTCGTTCGACGAACGTGGAAGTAAAAGAGGAAACTAAAGATCAACTTACCTCAGCAAACGGCGCTAAAAACTCTGTTTAGATTTCATTCAAAGGAAGATATCACTTCCCATAACGAATCAATCTAATTTTTGTCACCCATTTCACTCCAACTCCCCATTATGAAACTTCTGTGAGCTGCAAACACAGATTAATCCATCAAACAGTAAAAGACCATCTTTCCTGCAAGGGTGCACAGAGTCAAGGACCAATCAATTAGAGGAATATACAAGGGGCGTAAAGACGAAGATCACAGAGGAAGAGCAGAACAAATTAGTCAGCGCTCGCCCATTGAGGATTTCTCAAGTTGAGATTGTGAATGACCAGTGGGGTCAGTGAGCATTGCATAAAATGGAGCTTCTGTACGGATAATCAAAGAGTGCGGACTATGCCCTAATGGGTGTCGGCTGAGATGAATGGTAGACCACGTCGCATCGATGCGGAACCAACAAATATCAATTGTTTGTGCGCAGGGTATTAATTACACTTCTCTTTACTCTTGCCGACATGATGCTTCTAATAAGTGAGTGAGTTTGTCCTTTTTCCATCACTAGATTCATTGTGCTCGAGGATGCTCTCGTTTTGTACGAGAACATTTTGATTATTTCCGCAACGCTATACTTGCAGTAAGTTGGGAAAAGGTTCCTCCTAATTTATAAAAATTTTCTTTGGTATTGCAATGACCTGAAGGATTCCTACACATATGGGAACATTGAGTGTCATGCATCCCCTACCCATTTAACATGGGACATATGTGCTTGATGTGAAATACGAATTCTAGCTGAGATTGGGGTTGTTATTGATAAAAATATTTAACAATAAACTAACAACATAAGGTAGCCGACTTTTCTTTCCAATTTGAGGCAGGTGTCACAAATCGTAGTATTTCGGATTTTTTTTCTACTATTGTGGCAAAATTGGAGTTTCTCTCGCGTTGTTGGAGGCAATACCAATGATATAGGCGTGAAAATTAATAAATTAAATGTGGGAAATTTGACCAGCCAGTCTTATTCTTACTAATGGAAACATAACTCCTCGCAAGAAGAGAGTTCTCCCCGTATGACATGTCTCAAAAGTGCCTTGTGGTCCCTACAAATTTTACATATTTTCAATAAGACAACAGATAATACCCAAATAAACAATTATCAAATCTTCTCTTATGAGTTCCCAAGTATTATTTATTTTATATATCCGTCACAAGCGTGACAGATCTCTTTTCGTATTCCGGTCTGTCCACCACCGCAACGCTCACTGAATGAGGACTACAAGCACGGTGAATCAGTTTGAAGAGAGCCAGGCGTCAATTGTTAAAATGTCATAAAATGGGCAGTTTGGATGCACGAACTAGAAAAACGTTTATCGGTACGAAACTCATCAACGCGCCCTCTTAAAACCAAAACTAACAAACTACCAAGAATAGCAGCACTAACGACGCCGCAAAGCGGCGGCAGAAAATCGACAAAATAATTTCAACCGGAACTCATCCCGAGGGAATCACTTAGGTCGCACATTCTCTTGAAGACCGAACAGCAGCTCCCTAGTTTTAAACACCTCTGTCCTAAAACTGCCCATAAAAAATACTCACGGTTTGCTACCTTGTTTAAAAAGCGCTCATTAAAAGCCAACAATAAAGAAATCTGGTTTCTTGAGCGATTATCGCTTATAAGATGACCATAAGTGCAAACAAGCCCGTAAAATGTTTACGATGAGTTTATTTTATTTAGCCTTTCTAGCTAGAAGAGTCCAGTATTTCGGTCCACTTTTAGACCAGTTAATCGAATTGCATTCTTTGACGCTGAATTTCATGCTCCGGTGACATTTTGGCCTACTTGGATGACCACCAAGTGGTCTATAATAGCTCGTCACGGATTTTCTTTCTTTTCTTCGCCAGAAGCCGTTCTGGTCAGATTGAAGATCTAATAAATATCGCTAGCCTGAATCAGGAAGAGCATTGTAATATATTTCAGCTTTTATTCTATGGTTTTTGGCTACCAATATTATTCCTCGCCTAGATTTTTTCTCCAGATATGGCTGCGCTATTCCGGTCTCACGACTCGATATTCTAATGAACCTTACAATTTCAACGTGTGAACAAGATTTGGAAGACCTAATCCGTTTTTTATTGTAGTTCCGACGTTAGCGTTTTCTTTTTTTATTATTATTTAGTTATGAGTATCCGTGTCCGTCCACTGTCTTCTTAAGTCACGCTCTTGTTCTACAATCTTGGATTTGGCTTATTATATTCCGAGCAAAATATTGAACAAATATCGAAGAAGTCTTGAGTCCAAGACAAACTAAATGATGGAAATTCAAACCTTTCTTTCGATTTCTCAGTACGGAATGAAACCGATACAGGAAACCTTATCTTAAACCTCTTACCCACTCGAGACTAATCTTTAACGGACATACCATTTTGAACATGAAAATAAGATGATAATTTTCTTTCTTGTCCCTTTGTTGCGCCATCGAAGGGCCGAATGACTCTTGCAACCAGCCTGGCTGGCGAAAAAGGGGAATGAGTGCCACCCCTTTTTGTAAATGTTATTTTGAAAAATAGTAATAATTAAAAAAAAACTTGCCAAATTAAAAGTCTCTTCTGTCAGCAGTGCCTAGTTTCTGTGACAAAAACCGCGTTAACAACAGCGCCCCGCAAAACCAGCCGTAGCTGACCGCGGCCACCAAGTATAGTATTTTTCGTTGCGGCTGCCGACAAAACCAAATTTTATATTGCGACTGGCGGCCCGCTCTTGGCCAGTGGCCAATCTGTGGCCAGTGGCCTGGTGACGCCCAGCGGCAGACGGGATGCCCCGCACCCGTACATTTAATTCTTTCGGAAAAAAAGGTTTTAACTTGCATCAGGTCTCACCTTTGCATCAGGTCCTGGCCTATCAAGTATGATCGAATTAAGTTGGCGCTTCAAATTATCATACCTGCTGAAATCATTGCCCTTTTCATTTTACAGTGTTCACTACAGGTGTAAAGCACCACGCTAGAAAAAATTGCCGATGACATTCTTACCAGCGTACCTTAAGATTTTAAACTGGTGGCTCGGTTTTCTTTACACCAAAGAAGTCCATAGCAACATAAAAGAGAAAGTCATGAAGTACTTAGATAGAAAGGACGTCTCTCTCCCTGCAACCACCTAAACATCGGTGCGTTGCGGTTGCCTACCTTAGCTCGGAATCAGACAGGTAATTGGCTGATTCCGAGCTAAGGTAGGCAACCGTGGGTACCTTCAGGGTACTCGATGCCGTCTTGTACTACGTATTTCGTACCAAGGAAATCACCACTCTAGATTCTGAAATACTTTCCGGTAAGGGTGTTATTTTCGAACTTTTTATCATAACACACCTACACTAGTGGTGTAGTGCGAATGATAAATAGAGGGGATGGATCCAATAGGTTAATGTGAGTCAGAAATAATTCGAAACGCAATTTGAAATTTACAATGTTCACTTTTGGCGATATATGATGCACCAACAAGACTGATGCAAGAATGACGCTTAAAAACTTGTGTATGGATCACAACAATACGGACGGCCTCAACCTGCCGCCGCTGAAAATTAAGCGTCATTAGGCTTGGCTAACGTCAAGTTTAGTAAACCACATAGGTAAGCAACATACGGAATGCAAAGTGCCTATGCCTCGATCCGCTCGGCGACGAAAGGTGGAAACAAGAAGTGAAAAATTAAACATAAAATTCATGTGTGGACTGTAAACTACATACCGTTCTGTCGATTCCTGAGGGAAAGGTTCAATGCACAAGCCATGCTAGCAGTGAAGTGCGAGAAAGAACGCAGCTGCACACATATACGGCTTTTTTATGGGCGTATTTTAGTTGGAGAATGAATGGATCTCGCTTTTCACAGTTGAAATCAAGTCCTTATCTTGACTCTCCAACATCAAAATCCGATCAAAGTTTTTCTGTAGCCCAGTTTTGTTTTCGCGTTTGCGCCGCATAAAATGAAGAAATAATTGGTTGTCTGTGAGGTGGTGTGTGATTTGCATGGTACTGGTTTGATTTTACCTCCAAATCGAGTCTTTACCTGTAGTGTCTTTTCGCGGTTTGAGACGCAATAATTGTTATCTAATCATTAGGGGAATGCCGATTGTAACTAGACAACACGGTAAGATTGGGTCTTTAACAGATTTTTTTCATTCTGCATGTCTTGTTAGCTAATGAGCCCTCAAGATTTGAAAATGTTCTTACGTTCAGAAAATAAACGTCCTTAGGAGCGGTTTCTTCTCTTTACCTGCTAAACAAATAAGTCTTATTGTAACCTACAGAACGTCCAATGACGTACTACTAAAACAAAATCTTTGAATTTTCACATCCGGTGATTGTAATTTTTATTTACTTCCCGGTTATGAAATTTTAATGTGCTTTCCTTGTGAATTCCTAAAAATCACTTAATTTAGTTGTTGTTGTTTTTTGAAAATTTACGATAAAAGTCCTTTGAAATTTTTTACCGGGAATTGAATAAATTCCAATAACCGGGTTCTGAAATTCAAAGATTTTGTTTTAACAGTGCAGGGAAAGACTTCCTCACAATTTTGAGCCCGGGCCATCTCTGAATTCAATGATTAACTCAAATGACCGATTCCCTAGTTGTTGGACTTTGGGCTGGTCCATCGCTTTTAGTTGTAAAGATTTGAAAACAGCAGCCAGGTGTCCATATGCAAATCCATGTGATGTTTGAGGTTTTTCGTAGATCTTGTGTGGCGCTGAATACTTTTTCGCCAACAGAGCTCATTTCTTCGAATCTTTTCCACTCATCGGGAACATACGTTGTTGCAATATTCCATAAAAAGAAAAATAATCATAGAATAACTCCTACTTTCTTTGATTTTTTTTTTCGTCTGTTTGAAACGTTCCGGAAATTCGAACAACCTTTTTGAAAAGAGGTTATACAAATGTTGAGCGTGAATTCGAAAACATCCAAAGGTGACATATATGGGTTTCATGGATGTAAAGGTCAATTTTCGCGTTATTGAAACCACCCCCGTACAGTTCATTGGAAGTAAAAAGACAGTCCAGAATATTAAAAAAGGCACCCTTTATGTATAATGTACAGACTCCACTGTGTTACCAGTTGTGTCTATTCAGATTCTGTTTTAACTTTTTATTTTCCCCGAAAATAAGATCTTTAAAAACTAAACCACGTTTGTTTAATATTAGGCGAGTGAATCTTTGTTGGAAATGAGGAGATCAAAAGCAATAAATACTTGAATAAATGCGTCAGAAATGCTTAGGTGTTTTTACTTAGACAGAACAACGTTTTTAATGCTTTTAATCTCAATTCAATTAGAAATTCCAGGCCTGTTCGCTCAAAGAAATATGCTTACTGCTATACTACTTACCTGACTAGCCCTATGATTCATAGTCCTTTTAGTTCTTCTTTAGTTCCCGGACACTTTCCGCTTCGAACAGACAAGCTGCCACCCTCTTACACGGATACCCGCTTGGCGATATATTTTCGTTTGGAAATTATTCATGGTACATTCGGATAAGATTGGGTATAATTAGATTTATTAGGTTCAAGTTACGATGCGTCATGTTAAAAAAATCAATAAATTATACAAAGGAAATGATAATACTACGTTCGATTTTTTTAGATGCAAGTAAGTGAGCAAATCAGTAGTTCGATTATCTTAAACTAATTATTAGCTGATGCTGAAGTGAACAATCAATTTATAACTTGAAACAAAACGATGTGGGATATGGTGAACAGATGATGCTTAAATAGAAATCAGTTTTGGTTTGATATGGAAAAAGGAGACTATGTCAATGTGCTTTGTTAATGCATACTAAAAGAAATGTCGGGGAAATGATAAACGCCATTGTAACAACCGATGTGATTTACTTATAGTTAATCGGCTGGGACCGCCTCCTAAGAAATTGTTAGCCTAAAGTTTCATGTTTGTGTCACCTGAGGACAGAGCCTTCCGAAATAAATCCTTCACCAGCAGAAAGCTTTGATTTATATTGAGGCCTTAAAAGGACGGAATCAGATCATGTTAACTAAAACGAAAAACAAAAAGAGGACGTACTAAAAAGATACATCGGTGTGTCACTTGAGGAATCCCACAACAAAGTGTGATTAACAATGGTTCGGGCTTGATTGTTGCAAGTGATTTCTTTTCCTCTCGAACGAAACTATCTGTCTTGCAAATCTTGACCGCATGACATGCGCTCATTAATCCGTAGATTTTGAATACAATCCGTAAGAGCAGACTCGAAAACAAAACAAAAAAAGGTCTTATAAGCACAATCATTCAATTGTTCTAAACTTTTGGTACAAACAATGTCTACTCATTTCGGCATAGAGATAAATAGGGAAAACACAAAGTGAAATGCGCTGGATGAGAACTAATGATCATGTCTTTCATTGTAGCAGTAAGTAATTTAATACAGGAAAAAATGGTTTTGTTACGGCAACAAAATTAGGGACAACAAATAAATTTCTTGTTCCTGCAACCAAAAATTTTGCTGCAGCAACCAAACGTTTTGTTGATAGAATTAAATATTTTGTTGCTGTAACAAAATATTTTTGCTATCCCTATTTTAACAAATGATTTTGTTGGTAGAACAAAACCTTTTCTACCGTGTATCATGCAGGCCTAGGTAACTGATACGCGTCCCACATTTTCAACGATGGTCATTGAAACTATTTTGGCACCCGTTTTTGTATTGTAAGTCCTGGTTTTGAATGGCGAACAAAGATTAAGTTGGGTTGGGTATACTTTCCCGTACTGGTACTGTTTTTTTTCTGTACCGGTGCGCCTATAATCGTGTGGTTATAGTTAAATGTACATGACTTACCAGGGAACTTAAGGAATGCGCACTTCATCAGTCAGGTAAGTGCAAAAATGGAGACAAATTTAATGAGAGAAATCAGGTCTGCTAGGTGATGATAAGTAGTGTCCAGAGACCAAAGCTGAACAACCTTTGCCAGACGGGGACTATGAAAAATCGCAAGATTTTAAAAAGAGAATAACACATTTGTAAAGCCGACTCCGTTATGTTTGCTCGCAACTCCGCCGGGTGTGAACCGTCACTTTAGAAAACTAATTGCTTATTTTACCCCCTGCTGAACAGGCACCTTTACAATAAAGAACTATTTCCTTGCTTAAGACATCTAACAAACACGGTCACAGCCGGGGCAAAGATGAATGTGGGCAGTATTTCTAAAATCGTCTAAAATGCCGCGTTTTCATGTGGAATGATGACACTGTTGGAAATACACAGCAAAATGAGAACATTATCGGTTATATTCCTTTCAAAGTAAAATGAAATATATCGCTGTGAAAACAGGCTTTTGAAAAAGTTGATCGTGGTAGTGTGAGGTGTTTGGAGGCTAATAATTCCTGGTATGTGTCACCACGATTCGATTTAAATGTCTCGATCGTTATTTTGATGTTAAATGCTCAGGGTATTTTTATTCATCATCATATTCAAGATCTTCAAATATATTGGACTTTTTTTTAAGATAATGAAAAAAATTTAAATTGTTGTGACGTTCCGAACAATTTAAGTCTACCAAGGAAGGGCATAGGTTTTCACGACAGGAGCTAAAAGCCACAAAGTACTATCACAGACAGGAAAAAACGTCCCCCCCTTGCAACCACAACGCACAGATGTCTAAGTGGTTGCAGGGGGTGTCCTGTCTATGACAGTACCGCCTGGTGTTTTCGCTGGCAGGATCATAATTATTTTTTGAAAACATCTCAATCTTTTGAGAAAATGATTAAATTTCACATGTTTTTTGTTAAAATAAACTCTTATGGAATATCTTATATCACTGCTTTTTTACTCGCTAAATAGGTTTAAAAAATACAGAAAAAATAAATGGTGCTCTGAAAGTTGTCATCGTGAATTTTTAACGTTAAAATAATTCAAATTTTGGGCAGCTTTGAGGGGTAATAAGGGATAATAATATTAATTTCCTCTCCTTAAAATCTAGACTATTGAATCACTTTTTGATCCACCGTAGAGAAGACGTCTGGTTGACATGCAGCCTTTACGCGATCACAGCTGGACCTCCATAAGGCATTCCGTTCCGACTCATGGTTTTCGACGACACTTTAAATCTACCTTGCCATGTCATATTTCATTAAAACAACCAGTTTAGTAGACCCTGTCGGTAAAAATCTTCAAAGAATCTTGAACAATTAAGCGAAAGGAAGCAGAAATCATCCATACGAGTAAAATGAAGTAATTATCGTTTTGTTTCCTCACCTCTACTTTTCCTTCGGCCTTTGGTCCCCATAAACGGTCTCCCAGGAGAGCAGCCGTGATGAAGACATGCAAGTCCCGTCTGTGCGGCGGCCGTTGAGCCTCGCAGCGTCGGGTGGGCCACGTTCCGCTTCGCGGCTCGGTTTTTTCTGCAATGTGAGGCCTCCATGAATCAATGCACTTCCTTATTTATGAATTGCCGAAGGACACTTTTCGGCGAGATACTTGATCCCTCAGAGACATCGAGCTAGCGACACTGCCCCACAGGACGTGGATAAACTGGCAATTATTGCAGGGCCCTGGAAGCCGGAAAAAAAAGCGGAGATCGTGGAAGAGCAGTCGCATCGCGCAAACTAGGCGGATGTACGGGACTGTGGAAATTCATGATTTCAGCCATGAGCTGTACTCAACCTTTCCTCTCCAAAAAGAATAACTTAAGTTTTCTTTTCTCTTTAATTTCTCTCGCCCGACTTACTGATTATCGGTCCCTCCAGTGAAAAATCGATCAGGTACAAATGCGTGTCTTAAAAAAATCGATCAAACACTCTTAGAAATGCATGCAGAAAGGTGTTTGACTATCAAACACCTTTTCCAAAAAATAACTGACTTTTGAAGTCAAACATTTTTGATGCTTGAAATATAACTATCAGTCACTTAAAAAATCCGACACTTTTTAATGACTGACTGTAAGACAGTTTGGCTGTACGACGTTTTTAAGTAACTGACTGCCAAACGTTTCTGGAAAACCAAGATACTTTTCCCTAGTTAGA
>Ga0058701_10003323_pt1 | contig 12691 bp, 5 predicted proteins | sample AgamicOrMae_FD_97039 | JGI IMG/M metagenome (GOLD analysis project Ga0058701, IMG submission 97039) | Agave microbial communities from Guanajuato, Mexico - Or.Ma.e | ecosystem: Host-associated > Plants > Phyllosphere > Phylloplane/Leaf | place: Guanajuato, Mexico | collected 2012-06-04
AAACAAGATGACATTTGTTCAGTAACCAACCTGCTTTCTTGCCACTCCAGAAATTGTTTCATTATACTATTCAAAAAAATTCAGTGTTCTTATGTCCTCTTGGATTTTTTTACTACGCAAGTAACTGTTTTTAAGAAGCCGGAGTTTAAGCTCATTACTACTTACTTCTCCTAAAAACTCCAATTTGGTAAACGCAGTTTTTGTGTTCAGGGCACTAACGAAAGTGTTTTATTACAAGATTATCTGTCAACAAATGTCACGTTAGACGTTAGGGTTACCTTTCATGCTTTTATTGCTTCGAGGTGGGAAACTTGAGACAAAGTGTGTTACCTATCGGTGCCAAGTGGTTCCAATTGATGAGTCACAGGTCACTAGTTGTCACCACATTTACAGGGCTCGATCTGTATATTCGACTAATAACATTTTCCTGTTTAAGAGCGCTCTGATCTCATATTTGGAAGTATCCAAAATAGTCGTAATGTAACCCATTTGTGTTTTGCGATAATATTTGTGATATGACCAGTATTGAGCCTAAAGGGGATAGTTTCAAATTATTTTTTTAATACACATAATTATTCTGGGAGTGCTAAATTTGATATTTGGTCATTTTCCCAAAAGGTAGCGGATTACGCCTTTTAAAATAAACCAATACTTTTGTAAATACTCAAAAAATATGTCTATTTTAATTTGGGCAATAAGGTTAAAAAGGCTTAATGTATTCTGATCGTTCCAGAGTAAAGCGTTACTTAATATTAGGCTTCTGTGTCCATCCTAAAAGTCTTCCAAATTATTTAATATCGACAAATCGAAGAAAAATGTCGACTGGGTGAGAGAAGATATAGAAAATCATGTGATAAAATGTTGTCGGAAATATCGCTACCAATAAGTCTAATACAAAAGTAATTGTTTTTCCTGTTTTTTTGAAGGATAATCAAATCATATCGTTCAAATTAAATCTTTTTTTCAAAGAGGCGCAGTTTGTATTGTGAAATTTTCCAAAAGTGTTCAATAAAGAACACGCAGCCGTCTTTACAAGGCTCAAAATCAGCCGATTAAGGGGAATCTGCAACGCCATCTTAAAAATTCCGTTTTTGGTGCATTTCTCAGTTCAAGGCTGCGATATCAAAATCGGCCGCTGTCGATTTGTAAACATGATCATTACCTATCTGATTATCAAAAAATGACCTACATAACTATCACCTCACGCCCATAAATTTAAAACGCTCGGTTTTTAATATTTTAATCCGTTTTAAATTTCCTGGTCGTGAGGTGATAGTTATGTTGGTCGTTTTTTGATATTCAGATAGCCAATGATTATATTTACACATCGACGGCAGCCGATTCTTGATATCGCAGCCTTAAAGTGAGTAATGCGCGAAAAACTGAATTTTTCAAGATGGCGTCGCTAGATCCCCCCTCAAGAGGATGTAAGTCTGTAAATATAGTGCGTGAATTTGAACTCTATTTTCGTTACGTTATGGTGGCGTTTGTAAAAAAGTGTAGGCACTCACCTCGTATGGATCCTAAGCAAGTTATTCTTATTTCGTTAAAATATATATTTTCAAAAGAGTTAGGCGATATATCAAAGATACATTTTGTGGTAGGTTGATCGCGTGGACAGATAAGTGTACTGTCCTCACGTGAATCAGTTAATATATAGCAGAGCAAAGATCTATAGGGGACTCTGAAACGGAGATCATCACCTTTTTGCATGAAGTGGGCATCACGGGAATTTAGTACAGTCAAGAGCAAAAAAAGAAAAGCCACAATCAAATGGACCATCCCTTTCCTAATAAGTGTCCCTTTAATTTTTATGTCAATTATTGAACTATTGGCGATCCCATCTTAGATCGCACTCGATTCTGGGCTTGTGCATAGCTCTGCTGTCGCTCCGCTCAACTGTCGCCAAGCCTGATGCCGCTTACCATACCTCTCTGTAAGTTTGCCCGCTGCCGAAAAAAAGCAAGTGGCATCAGGCTAGTCGACGTTACGCGCTCCATTCTGCTGGGTGGTGAAAGGTGCAACTCTAGACGTAAAAAATGTAGCCTTAAAAATTTACAGTGTGCGCTCGTTTGCCAAACAAAGGGAAAACGTCACTGCGGGCAACGGCGGGCAACTTAAGCGCACTCTTTTAGCTTCTCACGCCCTTTTCCAGCATTCTCAAACTGGGTTGTGGTGTCTACACCAATACTTTTTTCTGCACGTTGAAGCGGCGTCAGGCTAAACGTTCCGAAACCAAAATATGTTTCTGGAAAGAAGAAGATGTAAAATTGACTCTGAATTTCGGAGGAGAGAAGTCAATTTACCCACGTCACACATAATGTATTTGAAGCATATATTGAAATATATTCAGTACGATAATGTTACGAATGTGTTTCAAATGTATTTAGAAGATTTCCTGCAGATATTTGATGACATATTCAACACATATTTTACACACTTATCAGGTATATTTTTATGGGACGCTTAAAAATACCTCTCAAAATATATTCCTAATATATTGAAAAAATATCGGTCCAATAACGTCCATTGGCTATAAATAAATCAAAATAATTACTATCAGGTCCTTACTCTACTGCGCCGGGTATGTGTGGTTGGGAAAGGTGTTTACGAGTGCCCTAAACCTATCATACTCCTCAACTTACAACCAACCATTCTGACGCGCTTACCGTCCCATATTGTTTGACGACAGTTTGCTTTTTATTCATATTTGTTCATACATAGGGAGTTTCATACCGGTTTTTGGTTGGAAGGTAAAACAAGTGGGGCAGCGTGATTTGGTTATTTTAAAAGATAAACCGATCAACAACGATATCGATGAAAAGGTCTCGTCGTAAGCTCTTAATTCATATGGTTGTTGACAGTGGTAGACCTAACCAGATTACCCTCTTCGCCTCTTTTACCTTATTAAGATATACACAAAACAGTTATTGGACTACCTAAACAGGGGTTAGTTTTTAATGAGTAACTTTCCTTACCTAGCTCATTCTCATCTAAACTCTTTTAACCGTTTTTCAAACCGTATCCATATGCAATCAAGCTTTGCTTTAACCTTTTCCTCCTCCAATAAACTTACCTTATTTCACCTTACCTACCCCACCATAGCCTGACGATCATTACCTAATCAATCAAATGTAGCCACACATAATCTTTGCCTAATCTCAATCAACTCAAAGTTTTCTCCGTTAACTGCTGCCTGTCAAATCGGACTGATCCTTTTCTAGGCGCCTGAACCCCTGCTTAGCGGAGGATTAAGTTCAAATCCTTCCTCAGATTTATCCAATAAACGACGTAAACCTATATAGGGAGTCCCCCGCATCCTTATGAAACGTAACCCTTCCCTCACCCACCCTTGCGCTTGTTCTCTTCTTCCCTTCTCGAAAGTTTCGTGCCTAATGAATGGCACCGATATAAATACACACCCTGAGTCAAGGACCGGCTCAATTTGAGCATTGTGACTTGCTAATCTTTCGTCATTCTACGGAGCGAGAGTTTTATTTTAAACGGTCCCTCTTTTCGGCGAAAGCAAAGCTCTACTTCGTAAATATTGAAGACTAACCTACCTTGTGTGTAAAGTCTGTAGTACCTGATGTATCATTACTATAGGTATTTTTGTTCAAGCATGTATTAAATTACTATTAAGTTCTCATTTTTTTTGACCAAAGGCTTAAAATTCTGTATGAGGAACGATGGTTTCGTCTCTTCCTCTCTCCTGATTTTGCATAATTTACTTATGCGACTTTACTTTTTCCTGTATTGAAAACGTGTGAATGCGGTAAAATGTGTGTGTACAGGATTATTCTGTCACGATGACGCCAAATTTGAGTGCATCATTTCCGAGCACCTAAGTTTCCCTACCCCATTTCTTCTAATATAAACGGAATTTCTTCGTGGTCCGGCAGGTTAGTCAGCCAGCGGCTTCGAGCCAGCCGAGGTGGGGCCGAAGTCTTCCGAAGTCGCTTGAGGAGCAAGCCGTCATCGTTCGGGTGCTATCTCACTCTCTTGCACCTTGCACCAAGGCCGTTGGGGAGGGCGGTGCTCCGGCAGCCAGTCGTTTGATCCCTTTTGTGCTACTCCCCTTCCCTTCCTCGATCGATGTCATGGTGTAGCAACCGCTGCCTTTTGTATCCTTGTCTTTTCTCCTCGGAAAGACCAGGATAAATAAATGTAAACATGCCCTAATTAGCGCAGCGAGTAAAACAAGTGTGCGTAAATAGTGAAAACCCCTTGGATTTGTAAGGCAAACGTAGGTACAGCCGAGGACTTTTAATGGCTGACATGTGATTTTATTTTTTTTCCAGTTTGTGTTGGCACTACTAATGTATCCAGATAGGGAGGTGCTCCCGCGCCTAAGTCGATTTCAATTGTGTTGCTAACCTAAATTCAAAAGAAGAAAATATCACTTGTCAGCTATGCCCTCGACTCTCTGTAGGTTGACTGTAGGCTACGTTGAGGCAACGTCCGCTACCGCTTCCAGCAGAAACACATATCTCCTATGCGTTAGAGGAGAACCAAAATAAAGAGAAAAATGTCGAGTGAGTGTGGTTGATTTTCATTGTAACGTTCAAAGAATTCGCAGGGCAGCCAAAAATATCGAGTTTTGGCAAGCCCCGTTATATCTTACTCAATTTTTTTAAATACTCTAATTCAGGAGCCAACTTTCATAATAGGGTTAATAGTTCTCTGTAGAGGGTGTTACAAGTTTAATGGCAAAGTTCGGAACCACAGACAGCTGGGATAGTTAAGACGAGGATCTGAAAGGAACATGGGGGCTTTAACGGTCCTCACGGTTCCATGCTAAAACATACCGTTTGGTGTCCACACGCATGTAATAAATTTTTCAATTACCCACCTTTTCAGAAAGAGTATTTCCCTTTGAAGCAGAAAGGTCGACGAATATGGTTCGCAACCTGCTTTTTTATTAGCGTTCTGATTAGAATTGACTTTTGTACATTGAACGGTCTAGGTGCAAGGAACCTAATACTGAATGCAAATTGTTTTACGAAATAAGATGCTCGTTTAACGAAGTATTTTTACATTTCAGTTTTACAGACCCCTTTATTAGGTGTACAAAAACAAGGTTCGTTGAAATCAGTTGAGAATCGGAACACGTCCTAACGAAAAATAAATGAAATGCTCGATTGTAACTCGACTTAACAAAGTCCGAATTTTCGTCGTCGAGGTGCAGAGGGCGGGAGACGTAAACTTCCTCTCATCCGAGTAAAACCAATTAGGTAGAGTTACAAATTATAACATCGGTGGAGACTATGTTTCTACTCCAAGAATCTGCAAATCCGCTCTTACCTTTCCTACTTTTTGTTGAAAAGCCGAACTTTATTTGTTAATTTTTTTGTGGGGGGGGAGTTAAATTTATAAAAAGGGCATGATTTTCATCTCGACTTTACGGTGAATGTGAATGAAAATGAATCGCATATGAGCATGTCCCTTTTTTTCTTCTTTTTTTTAAAGGAGACCAAACCAGTAGCCCAGTAGTTTTTCTAGCACCCCTTCGTCAGATTGAACCCCTAGAAATAGATGATTAGGCAATCGAAGTACACGCTGGGTGTGCGTGGTGCCTACGCAGGTCTTCTCAGGGGCTCTTTCCGTGTTGAGACTCCGGAAAAAATGTTGTGCTTCCTCTTTTAGTTCCCTCCCTATAATTACCATAAATATTTTCAACCTTAAGGTTGCACAGCCGTAATCAAGCCTGTTTCAATCATTCACTACGCATCATGGTAGTTAACGCGCGATAGTTGGGTTGCATTAACAAAGATTAAGTGCTTGGTTCCTTTGTTGAACTCGTGATTTCTGCCTCGCTTCTCTGCTACTCCATTCTGCTGCCGCCAAGCCGGTTGCCGCTCACCGCTTGGCTCGTAACTCCAATCGAGAATAAGCGGTTTCAGACTTGACTACCGTTAGGTCAGGTTAACAAGGTTAGGTTTTTACCTTGTGCATCATTCCGCTCGGCTTGGCGGCGAGAGGTGGAACACAAGAGATGGCAAATTCAACCTTTCATAAATTCTAGAGAGTTGTTCTTCAGAAACACGAAATCCAGACAGACCTTGCCTCCCATCAACCTCAGCTACCCTCTTGTCACCTCTCGTGACCTCAAACTGACCTGGCGTGACCTAGTCTGACCCGAATTCAACACACACCTCACCTTTTCTCACCTAATAGCATATCTCCCTTCTCCGACCTCACATCTTTTGACTTGAACAGACCCAACGTCAGCGTGACACGATTTAAACCCAATCTGATTGTGAGTCATCTACCCCTTCCCTTCCTTCCTGCTGCCCTGCTGCCTTATCTTACCTGATAACTCCATCTAATGTAATCCTTAATCACAATCAGTTTCAGTTGTCTAATCTAATCAGTCTCATCAATGTATTGGAAATTGGAATAATCAGTTTTCACTCATCAGACCATAACAACTAACAACTTATCACAACCAATCTCACGTCAGTCCACCCCTTCACCTAACTTGATTTGGGTCAACGTAGTTCCGCCTCTTCTCCCGTGTACACTAGGTGAGGCCAAGTTTAGCTAGGTTAGGTGCGTTGTGCATCGCTCAGCTTCCGCTCCGCGCTTGCAAACAAGCCTGCCACTCGGGGTCACGCTGCACGGAGGTTTGCTGACTGTTAGGTTCGGTTCCGGTTCAGAGCCTCGTGCCTCGCTCCTCTCGACTTACAAAGCGTCCAAAGGTGGAGCATGAAGGGAAGGAAAAACCATCGTTTTACAGTGTTGGTTTTGAGCGCCCTCTGCTTGAGTGCATGTGCACCGGAGCGCTGTGATTTTCCGGCGGCCTGCCAGCTGTTTCGGTGCTCGTGCACCCACCCGCCTGTCTGCCTGCCCCCCGCCCCTCATCCCTTTCCTCCCCACACTCCTCGCCTCGTCTCGGCGGGACCGCTTCCAAGGACTCCCAAGTGCGCACGTACTTCCGTTTTACTCATTTTTGTGTTCACCCGCGGAAAGTACCCCAACTAGGTCAGTTTGGCACCCAGCCAAAGCTGCTTGGGCGAAGTGGTTTCTATTGATGAAAGGCCTTTTCTTAAGCAACGTTCAGTAGGTTGCCTATCTCTTATCTCTTAACAGACCGTTTGCACTCAAAATCTGGAATGAGATACAAGAGAAGATTTGTTAGCAATTTCATTATATCTCTATTTGTTTTTTTTTAATCTTCATTATTATTATTGTTGATTGAGCCTAAGTTATCGTATGAGGGTATTTTTTTGCATTTTTTTTTCAGGAAGAGATATGTCAAAAGAAACATTATTTTTGTGTACAAGAGTGAACAACTATTATTTTTTTTTTGTTTTCTGTTTTTTCAAAAAAAAACGCGCTGTTGTAATTGTAAGGTCTTGTCCGGTATAAAGTTTTCCTGACTTGTTACGATCTCAATAAAACATCCTGTTTATGAAATTGAAAAGTTACCATCATACTGGAAACCAATTTTACATGAACTACAGCAATTACATTGCAGGAGCATTGGTAGTTAGTTGAATAATAAGCACTATTGCCCTCTCCCTGTCCATGCAATTGATGTGAGTTTTGTTCCACAGTTGGTCGGCAATTTTGCTCATTTTGTGTCTCTTTTTAATCGAGTCGAGAGGCGCCTCAATGAGTCTGCTTTTGATAATCATGATCGGTACACTTTGCGCAGCAACTTGTGGGCCTGGATAGCTCAGTCGGTAGAGCATCAGACTTTTAATCTGAGGGTCCAGGGTTCGAGTCCCTGTTCGGGCGTTACTTTTATATAATCTAATTAGAGTGTGGAATTGCGCTTCAAACATTAGCTATGGTCATTATTCCGCCTACCAGCTTAACAAAATAATTCTAATAACAATAAAAAAAGCACCTCACTAAAAATCTTTTGTTTCCATCTTTTACAAAAAGTTTATTGTAAAAGGTTAAGAATTATTTTCCCATCCTTCATAGAATTAACTGAAAGTATAGCGATTTACCGTTCTCACAAAATTTCAAGTTAAGCCATAAGTTAAATTTCTCAGAATTAATAAAGGTAACACTATACCGACAAAAGAAACACAAGTGCTGATAGTTCAAACAAGTCGCACCTACCCTGCAAATACGAGAAGTTGACGTTCCATAATGTAAAAAACAAGTTGGTTTTTCATTGCAATGAAAACAGGTATTGGTTCACTTTTAGAAAGCCACCTTTGAAAATTTTATCGTTAAAAAATAGTCAAAGATTCCATAAAGGCAGACGTTATTTTAAAATCCGGACAGTAAGAGGCGCTAACGGAGCAGAATTACTCTCTCAAGTTGCTTTCGACTTTTCCTTTCCACGTCTTACGTTTCATCACCAAGCTAAACAGAGAGACAAGAAAGCGAGGCACAGGGTACCTTACCTATCCGAAACTGTTGTATGCCGTTAATCTTCAGAATAATGTAATGAGAGTTTTTTTAAACCCGGGCGGAATATGGTGGGAAGAAAATGCGGCTTTTGCATTTTAGGAGTATTTCAGAAAGTCTTTTGTTTTCAGATACGGCGTGTTCGTCGGAAGGCATCCGCTGTGGGTGATCGTGGCGTCGCTGCTGATCTGCGCGGCCGCGGGGTCGGGCCTGTCGCAGTGGAAAGGCGGTCTCTCCGACCTGGAGCTGTACATGCCGGAGGACTCGCCCGTCCGGACCGCCGCCAGATGGGTGGCCGGCCACTTCCCGGACGAACTCCGTTACGAGTCTATCATAATAGAAGCGGACAATGTTCTACAACCCCAAATATTAGCATTGGCAAGTGGTTTAAGTTGGAACATCTTTTTTATTGGTGTAATACACGAAATCGTCACTATGTTGAGCTCATGCAAAGATTAGCCTAACTTACCCCCCCCTCCCTTTGAGATTTTGGCCTTTCTTTATTATAAATTCTGCAAGCCAAAAATGTTTGAATAATCTTCCCATCAAACATTACCGATTTTAAAATAAGGTATGTTCGGAGAGTTGAACGTTCATTATTTTAGTGTCTTTTCCGAACTTTTTGGCAGGCTTCTTTTCAAAATTTACCCGTGAAATTTTTCTAATAGAATTTTATGACAGGATATTCGTATGCAGGAGTTTAAAGACTATCTCAGGGTGTTGAAATAGGTATGTCGTATTTATAAAATGCTGTTTCTGAACACCTAAAATGTATCGTGTAATACGCGGGTGAAGTCCTGTCGGAGACTGTCGTCCAATGGGACATGCCTCAGAAATGGGACACCCAATAAATTTAGGCCTGTTTTTTGTCCAAAAATTCGTAGATTTAACCCTCCATAATTTGTTGTTTTTTTTTTGTAATTTTCTTTCCTGAATAAGTTCTGGTTTGATCCACAGAATACACAAAATAACAAAATTAAATTAAAAAGAAAAGGTATTGTGCACAGGAGTGTTCATTTGGATTATAATTTACTCGTGGTTATTTTCCATAATTTAAAGTAGCGTAATTTTTATGGAGTCATTTTGTTGAAGGAGAATAGTACCGTGTGTTTATGTAAGTAAGCCTCGTTGGGCTCAAATCTCAGCATCGGTAAACTTATAGGGTAGCGGAAGACTGGTTCAAGTTAGGTTAGATGCCTTGTGCCTCTCTCCGATATTCCTCGCTTTGTGATTGGCTTATAAGCCTTGGTAAGTTAGTTTAGATTCAAGGTTGGTTAATTTAGGTTGGGTTAGGATAAGATTGGCAAGGTTAAGGTTGGTTACAAAATAATCCTCTGTTAGGTTAGGTTGCAAAAAAAACTACGTTAAGTTAGGTTAGGTTGCAAAATAATCCTAGGTTAAGTTAACTTGCTGTCGCGGCGGCTGTCGCGGCGAGTGGGCGCGTTCTGTCATAGCCCTATCTAGTATACCGTACTGTAATGGTTATTTGGTCCATTGGTGTATCGGTCATTGCGATTGCTTTTACAAGTGCCTTTCAAGAGTAACAACAAATTTTCCACGGACATTTTCCATTTGAGGACGGTCGCTAAGCTGTTTTTGGTTCAACAACTAAACTGTCATGAGGCGTGCACGTATTTTTGCTAGTTTTCCAAATTGACCCTCTAATGCCAATTGTACGTAGTACGCGCGTGGTCGTAGAAGCTCCTTCCCGTGTATTTTAATATTGACGATTTACTCTTTCTTTTATAAATCGTGCAAATCAAGCATTATGTTCGTTTTGCTCAGAACAGGGGCAGGGTTCAGGATCTTCCGGAACGGATTATTATTTCTACCTAAAGCAATTATTATCTTCTTTTTTAAATTTCTTTCTTCCTTTTTTAAGTAGTAAGTCTTTTAATAATTTTTCAAGAAGAAAATTATGTTAAAAAAAGAACTTTTTTTTCTAAATAATCGAGAAGAAAGAATGAAAAGTTCTTACAGCAGCCTCTAGCAGTCTTCAAAGACTAAAATGAGTTGTGTTATCTTTTTCTCTCTCTCTTTTCGACAGATGGCCGAATTAGAAAATGATGTCCGAACAATTATTGCTGACGGGAAAACCTGGATAGACGTCTGCGCAAGGTAATTAGAGCTTGAAAATCTCAATTTACGAGGCAAATCGTCTTTAAGTGAGAAGTTAGCATGTTTTGTGAAATCGTTTTTTCGCCGGTGACAGCCCTGGCAAAGATTGCCCAGTCGTCCGAGCTGTCAAATTTTCGTTTCTGCGTTTCTTCAGTAGTAGGCCAACCCCCTGAAGTGTCCTTGCGTTCTTAGTTAATGGCCAGCTTACATTTCACCGCCATATAATATAAACAGAGCCTCGCTAAATCCAACAAATAGATGTTTCTGTGTTGACATTTTTCTTAGCTGCCCACAGAAAATCAGTTGAAAAGAAATACATGTTCAGTTTTACATGTTCAGTTTTGATAAATTATTTTGAGTCAGATTTTGTCAAAATTAAGCGTCATCAAAATATCGTGATAATGTTTCATGACGAAGTCGGATTTAACAAGCAACCGTTGATGACCAGCATATATTTTATTTAAACTATGGCTTTGTCTGCAAAGAAGCGTATACAGAAAGGAATATTTGATATAATTGGCCGTCCATTGGCTATGTGGCACAAAATAGTCAACTTTTGGATCCCCTTCCCCGTCGTTTACGCATGTTACACGCCACGTGTATATAGACGAAGACGCTTACGTCGACGTCGCTGCTCTGTCCAGATGCGTAACGTAATGAACGGCCCTCAATGAGTTTCACCTCGAATGACCGAAATGGTCCACCCATCCCATAGCTACCCTTCGTTGTTGCTTATGAACGGTTGCAGGATTGATCCTTTGTGGCTTTCACTCAAGATTAAGTTAATTTTACTCTAAAACTCGGAAATTTTACTCGAAGTCTAATAGTTGTAAATCACGCTTCTTACTTATCTTCTATAGTGCTCCGATATTCGGGGAAAATAGGGGCAAATCGCTTCGCAAGTTGCTTGTTGCTTTTCTTTCGCCCGTGACATTTATGAATTACCTCGGAGGGGAAGGCGAAGCCAGTATAGGACTATCCACGCTGTCGCTATATCTGTTTGGTTTGAGGAGGAAAGTTGTGAGATCTCGAGGAATGGACACCAGTTTAGATGGAAGATACATTTCAGACGAATCTGAACTTTTCCATTCTTCTCATTACACTATTTTCTTGGCGCGTTCAAATGTGATGATAGATTCTTTTCAGACGTGAGCTGATATTTTGAAGAGGGATGATTTCGAGCCGTCCTCCCTCTTTTTCGCATCAATAAAATTCGAGTGTAAAGCTTCAACCTTTGAAGTATGAAGTTTGTCAATGTAGTTTTGGTTGATATATTAGCCGGGCGAATACGTCGAGTAAACAACAGCTTTCTTTTGATGCGTGTAGCTTTTATACAATTTATCTTTACCTAAGGTTTGTCCATAGAAGTTAACTTTTTTTCTTTTTTTTGCGGTGTGTCGGGTGAAGAGGGTTGAGACTCTAATCCATCTAATCGCCCAACTGTACAAATAAAACCGATCGCCTGTGGGTACGAATGGATCGAAACTTCTGTGTGACCAGTATATTTCTCGTAAAATAATTACAAATAAAATAATAAGTCGAAAAATACTTTGGTGTAATTTACCCAGGCATTCAATATGCCCAGTATAAGTACAATACATCCAAAAACTTCGTTTTACTATAAAAATGTAATTTTCGGATTCCAAAATTCATTTATCATACGAAATCAGTAATTATTATACCTCACTCCAAAGTCCCACCTTTTGTTGTATTCTTCCGACCTCTTTTTTCTTACCTTTCTTTGTGAAATTGAGCGGAGAGGCACCTAACCTAGCTTAGGCTAACTAAACTTCTTGACGCCAAGCCTGATTCCGCATACTTCTTTGGCGGCAGTTTGCGCCGAGACGAGAGTGAAAATAGTGGCATCAAACTTGGCGACAACCAACCGGTCGACAGCGAAGCTGGGCACAAGGGACATAACCTAACCTACTCGACCGGGTCATGTCTTTAATTCTCAGATAATGAGACATTGTACTAGGGAAGAGCATTACATTTTAGAGGTAGAAGGTACAACCTCACAATCAAAGACTACTGTATGATGGCGACAACGTCAAAAAAAAAGGAATAAAGAAAAAAAATAACCTCCTCTTGAAGGAATTTTTTAAACAGCTTATTACGCCGTCATATTGACCTTTTGCGGCTGCCGTAGTATATTTTCTTTGCAGGGTTCACTCTTGGTCATTATGTAATGACTTGGTCATTT
>Ga0058701_10003324_pt1 | contig 12690 bp, 7 predicted proteins | sample AgamicOrMae_FD_97039 | JGI IMG/M metagenome (GOLD analysis project Ga0058701, IMG submission 97039) | Agave microbial communities from Guanajuato, Mexico - Or.Ma.e | ecosystem: Host-associated > Plants > Phyllosphere > Phylloplane/Leaf | place: Guanajuato, Mexico | collected 2012-06-04
ATATATATATATATATAAACACTGATGGCTCCTTAGCCCCTCCACTAGGCACCCCAATAGGAGTACTTGGCTACGTAGGCAACAAGCATAGCAGCCCCCCCCCCTCGGATTTTTTTCTGTGAGCGTCCCTGCAGGACGATGCCAAGGTTCAATAAGAAAATCGGTATCTACCGAGGGACGTCTAACAAAAGGAACCGCAGGTTTTCAAAAAGCGTTACAGCAGTTTCATCTGGGGTAAGTACAAGTACACAGGAATGCACTGCACCCACGTTACCCAAAATGTCTTTTGAATATTTTTATTTTTGGCAGAGGGAATGTGTGTAAACATTTTCAAGAGGGGTGGTGTAAACTGAGCCTTCTCACAGGAAGTCTGTCATTGTTGCTCTCTGTATTAGCCAGGTAGAGAATTTTGTGAAAAATAAATAATGCATTTTTTAAAAAGCCCCATGTTTCAGGAAGAAATGAAATTATGTTTTGGTTAAAAGAATTAAGAGGTTTGCTTCTGATGTTTGAACCTGCACCATTTTCGATCTCCTGACAGGGTCTACTCTGAGCGCCTTTTAGCATTTGTTAAGTTATCTTTTTCTGACTATGGACGATAGTTAACGTCATACTGTACAGTCGTCGGGAAAACTCTTGGTACACGTATTGATTGTTGGTTTGATTTGTTGATTTCCCTTTTTAATTTTTTATTTTTATTTAGTCCTTAAAGGTAAACTGGAGTGAGACCACGAAACGGCAAGAGACGCGTTGGAAGCCTTACAGTTTTCTCTGAATGTTCATGGTATCGTTTATTTTCCTTGCTGTGCATTTAATGCGTTGTAAATATAAACCTTCCGATAAAAAGCTGAAGTCGGGAAATCCATTTCCCGCAATTTTTTCGTCCACTGTACGTGACAAGTATTCTTTGAAGCAGAGGTCTAGAGTTCCGCGATTGTGTTGGTACAGGGATTTTTCGGGATTATGTCTATTCAGGAATTTATTTTACCAACTCGTACAAAAGCTGAGAACAATAAGGAAAAATAGGTATTAAGAAGTAAAATCAAAATGAATCTGACGCAGTGCTTTGTGCGGTATCGAAGTTTTGAAAACTTTTTTCGATTTCTCAAGTTTTGCAGAAATGAACTCTTTAATACAGAAACTCCGAAAAATTAATGCACCGTCAATTTCGCTGACCTCTTGGTGGTCCAAGGTTTAACTCAAGTAGCCCAGCTAACGTAACTTTCGGATGAAAGTACGCAAAGTACGTGTCCTCGACAATGCCTATCTTGCAATACCCTATACTTTTACAGGCTGCCATGATCATCCCGTTGTTCGGTTTCTATTTTCTTTCCATTAAAAAATCACCTTCCTCTATTTTCCGTCCTCCTGGATCACGATTGGGCTCCAGTGACATCGTGTAATGAAAGGTTTAAATTTATCTATCCCTCCAACCTCCAAATCCGTGCTACTGTTTGCCTATCGTAACCATCGTAAACTTTCTTTAATTGCCGTGTAAGTGCAGTGTATGGTCCAAAGCTCCGGTGTTTACATGCCTGTGATATTCAACCCGTGTGTATTGAAGATTAGAAGAATCTCAGTACTCCCCTTATGCTGTGAACTTCTCGTCTCATGTGCCTTACTTTTTTACAGGCTAGGAAATCGGCGGACGTCCTCTTTGCTGGCCCATCGATACATGACAACAACGTATCCGACACGTCTGTGGGCAATTCTCATCGTGGCCATCGTCTTGTTATCGTCAAAAAACGCCGCGTCTTGGACTTATCTTCTTATTCGTTTCTGCTGCAAGCCACATCGATGGCTCAGTGCAGAACCAACGTGAGCGAGGATACCTCAGTTCTGTTGTAACGCGAGCGATGAGGGCGCCTCGATCGCGAACGTTAAAACAGAGAGCACTGCGGTCTTCGCGCGGACGTTAATTTCGAGCCATCGACATTCTTTGTTACGCGGCATTCGTTTCTGTGAGAGGAGTGTGATCTAGAATTTTTGTTATCGTGCTCAGTTTTCGTTTTTTTATTAAGCGAGTATTGCATGAATTTTGCAGCTACTTGCCGACTTGTGCATGTCTGGACTCAGCATCAATCTTATGTGTTGCCTTCAGTGATATGCTTTCCGCTACTCGTCGCACGTGACTGGACATCCTTTTTTTGTCATTTCTTTTGTTGTATTGGCACTGATTTTTCGTGCATGCTTCTTCAAGGGTGGTTTTCGTTTCGTTTTGCAGTCTTATTCTTCGACTATAATTTTGCTTTTCGTGTGTTGACTCCGGCGATCCCACTGTTACATGCCTCCAGTCGAAACTTTGCTCAGAATCGCTCCATTTCAGATCTTATCTGAGTTGCTCAGCAGTGTATCGGTTGTGCAATTGGGACCCGTCGAAAGAGAAGAGGTGGCACCAATTTTTGATTGTCGTTGTATGAATTGCACTAAACCTTCGCACTTTCACCTCCCCGTACCTTAAAAGGTGACCGCTCGGCTGTGTTTGTTTTTGCATGCATAGCGCTCACACCTCAATGAATCCATATCTGGCTGTTCCTGTCTTTTCCTAACTAACCTTGTTTACTAATACCGTTCCACTTGCATGGCATTATGTATGTGTCTCGTTTATTTGTATGGCATGCATGCATGTACTCATGAGGATCTACTTTATATGACCCTATGGTGTCCTTGCAGGCGCCTGTGAACATTTTCGAAGAGCCTCATCGAGATGCGGCAAATTTGCTCGACCCGGACCTTCCTGACCAGGCCATACCCAAACCAAACACACCAGTCCCGATCTTATCAATGTCAGCCATACCTACCGAACCAGACCCAATCGTGCCTTTGGCAAATCCGACGGTGAACCCTCCATTACATCCCGTCCCAAGTCCTCAGTGCCGAAAAAATGCTCTCACCACGGTAAGTACAAAGTCCTCAGTACAAAGAAAGTACAAATCCGACTCCCTTCTCTCCGCCTAAACCTTTCCTGCGTTTTAGAGCTCCGAGTATTTCTTCACAACTAAAGAAACTGGAGGTGTTCTCATCCGCACTATAAGTGAGGTAGAATTGAGGTATTTGGAATGTAAAACGTACAGACGGGTCTACTGTACTTCAGTTTTATTACGCATTTGGAATTTCTACAGGTAGGGGGGAAAAGAGGAACACAAAATTTTCTTACCCCGGTAAAGTCAACGCAACGCGGGACCTTAGTTCTGTTTTTTTTAATGAAAAACTCGATAGCAACTAACGGAAGTAGAGTTTTCCGTTCCAGGCATTCCATAACAAGTTCGTTTAAGACCGGCTTCACACATTCGCCTTGCCATTCCTGCCCGTCGGCTTCTACCGGTGACCAGCTAAAGTGTACAAATGGTCTTTTTTGTCTTTTGCTAGTGACGTCTTGGTGGGGTCCGGCGCTTGCGGTAAGGTTACTTCAAGGGAGAAATCGCTGTCTCTTACCCCACGATTAGATTTCTTAAGCCAGGTCTTTCCGCTTTAATGCTTTGAGACATCAGTGACGATTTAGTTGGGATTAGGTGCGGTCATTAACTTGTCTTTAAAAGAATAAAACTTAACCTACCATAATTCTCTTGGAAACCTTGCGATCTTTTTGCTCAGGCCAGAAGCTTAAAGGAGTCATTGTTGCCTCGGGAAAAAACGAAAAAAAATTAGGAACAAGCCATTTTTGAAATGCGCAACAAGCGTACTTCCATATCGAACGAATACAGATAAAATCGAATTCTACGATTATTCCAACGAAGTAATGCTGCCGCACTCGTACATATGGCTTTCCGCGAGCGCCTGGCGTCACTCAGCGATGTCTAATGTGCGCACGGCGCGTAGCGAATTTCCGGAGCACTACGATTTTGTAGTTCCGTTCATCCCCGCTTGAAGGAGTCAGGCAAACAATGGGAGGAGAATGTGGGTATGACGATCGGACTTGCATCGTACCAGCACTCTTGTGATGTATAATCTGACAGAGTTTTTGCCTTCTTACAGTGTGCATGTTCTCCCGTACTTTCCATGACCCTTACGTGCCGCAAGAATCCTTTCCGAGACTAGCGCGTCCTCGCTTACAGGCACGGGTACCTCCGTTGAGACGCCAGCGTGTCCGGACTGCAAATCGTCGTACTCTAACACGTCCGACGTGCCGAAGTCGAACATCGGCTGATTCATCCGGCAGCGCAAAACACGAGGACGCCGCTGTGTGTTCCTCTTCTCCGTCTGTGGTAAGGAGCCTTCTTCTTTCCGGGATCAAGACAGAAGAAAGGAAAGAAGAAGAGGAACCACCTCAGTCTGCGCAACGAAGAAAGACGGTGGCCGACGACGAGGAGGAGGTGAAAATTGCGTCCCCGCCCAAAAAACGTCAGAGGAAGAAGAAGGACGGGGAAACTTCGAAGCCAGAAAGGAAATCCCAATTCCACACGAAGTCTTCCTTTCGCGGTGTGCCATTTAACCGGCAGTTCGGGACTGCCATATACCTGCTCTTCCTGTATTTTTCTGAAGAAAAGTTTTTGCAAGGCCCTAAGAAAAGCTTTGATAAAGCAAGGTGTGTTCCAGAGTATTTCAAACCGATTTTTTTACCGTTTTGCTATTCTCTCGGTGTCCTTGAAAGTAGAGGGGCTCCAACTCTCTACGTGACCTCGCAGCCAGCCGATCAGACAGTGCGCAATCATGTACGCAAGAAGCAGCGTTACTGATGAGCATCGCAGAGATCCTAAAAATGCAGGTGCCTTTAATCAAGTGATCGTTCATCAGCAGGTCCGCTATTGCTTGGACGCATAATTCAGCCCCGTCCGATTGATTGGCTACAAGGCCACGTGGCACGTTGGCGTAGCCTATCTTCCTTTTAGGATATCCAGTTAAAAGCATCAATAAAATGATCACTTGACGTCTGTCTGCCTTCAGGCTCTCTGGCGATTTCTCTCCGTACATGGGTGGTATCCCCTTCTCTGACGCACTCGACGTGAGCCGCCGGATGGTGAGGTGTAGCGTGGGGACGCTTTCCGGGAGTCCACCAGTGAAGACTCCCAATAAGGAGAGGCGTTATCGTCGAAAGAAGAGAGATATAGACAGCTTCACGCAAGCCGCAATTCGAAATCTTGTCTACGAAATGCCTCGCAATGGTAAGTGGACCGTATTGGTAAAAACACGCTCTCAACCTTTTACGTGACCAGCGTATATGAATGAATGTGTGCTTGCCTGTTTCAGGAAGACCATCAACCGTAAAGGACATATTCAATTGTATCAGGTGAGTCGCAAGCGCAAGTTCTTCATTCACTCCCTGTCCCCTCATGTCGCCACCGCCTTTCAGGCAATTATCTTCCTTGCCGTGCGCTCGCGACGTTCGGAATTTGGCTGCCATAGCGAGTTTGATGCGGTAATGTACCTCGAAACGTGGTTGGTCGGTCAGATGGCTGGTGAGCGCGACTGCCGAGTGCCTACGGCTATAAACACTTCCATAGCAGGAACCCCATCGACCAATCATTCCTCCGTAACTGTGCCTCTTCCGCCTCGCGAAATTGTAGAAACAATCTGTATAAGAAATAAACGTTGAGTCTTCGTTCATTGTGACAGATCTCGATCTATCGACTTCTTCGGCGGAAAAGACACAATCAGGAAGACCTTGAAGGACCTGGGATTTTCCTTCACAAGAATCGACGGACGACGGTACCTTGCCGAGAAGCCGACCATCGCTGCAAAGAGGGCGGAATTCCTCCGTCGATACGTCGAGCTGATGAAAATGGGCAAGTGCGCATTCGCGTGGCTCGACGAGACGTGCATTTTTGAGAAGGGGAGCAAGAAGACCAAGTCCTGGCAAGATGTAGACGTGAAGAGCTGCCCCTCTCGGACAGTCGACTACGGGAACCGATACATCGTTTTGCACGCTGGTGGGAGCAATGGCTTCATCCCGGGAATGTCGCTGGTCTTTAAGTCTGGATCGACTGACGGCGACTATCACGGGGAAATGAATTCCACAAATTTTATGAAATGGTGGCGTAAACTTCTGCGAAAGTCAAAGCGGCCTACTGTGATCATAATGGATTATGCCCCGTACCACTCCGTTCAGGTAAGACTCTTCACTTTCTCTGCAGTGTGCTTCCTTAACTGGCGGTACCGTCCGATAAAATTTCTAGAGAATCACTCGAACATTTACGTCCGATCAGCATAATACCAGTACGCCTAGTTTGATAATGCCCAAAGTTCATTTGTGCAGTGTGAACAGCAGCCCACCAGGAAGTGGAAGAAGAGTGACCTGCAGGCGTGGCTTAAAGGTAAAGGAATTCCATTTCCACCAAACATGTTAAGACCGGAGCTCTATCATCTTGCACGAAAACACCGGAAGCCTCCCAGGTGAGGAAACGAAAATTTCATTCTTTTGGGGCAGAAGCTCAGGAAAGCGCGTCCCGCGCCGGCGAACAGTCGGTCTGTGTCCCGCGTCCCGACATCCGAGGTGACTCATCTGACAGCCGTAGGAACCCAGGGGGTCGTGCCCGGATGCCTCCAAACTGGAGTCCTCCTTTGGCGCAGTTTCCCCTGAAAGCAATACCTCCTGGGAAAGTTTGATGACGACCGGAGAGGCTTTGCTTTCGATGTGGCGCCAGATGCAAGGACTGCATGTCGTGGCTGCATGCAGGTCTCAATAAGAAATCAGTTTTCGACCTGTGGGAGCCGAACCGTTAACACACGTTTCCGTTGCCAGGTACCTTGCCGACGAGGAAGCCAGCGCTCTTGGTCACATCGTCCTCCGTTTGCCACCGTACCACTGCCAATACAACCCGATAGAGCTCGTGTGGGGTATAATGAAGCGCCATTACGATAAACACATCGGCGAATATGGTGACTTCACGCCAGAGAAATGCTATCGGAAGTGGGAGGAGTTCATCGGGAAGATCACGCCGACCATATGGAGGAGCGTGATTGAGATCAACCGACTCATCATGAAAGACTACAAGGGGGAGGTCGGAGACAATCAGACCGACTACAGCACCCTTAAATTTAGCGTGGGGGATTCATCGGACTCGGAGGATGACGGCGGCTTCGAAGATGGTGACTCCGAAGACAAACTCCGAGAGGGTCGTCAGCGCTCCTCTCACACCTCGTCGTCGGACAAGGGCGCGGAGAAACTTTCGGCAAAAGGTTGTTGCCGCCAACTGTTCATCAAACAGGTTAGCCCCGTGCAAGGTGCCTCTATAACGGTGTAACCACTCCCATCAAAAACGGGAGACGTTTTTTTGACGCCACTTGTCTGTGCGGGTGGCCTACTTACAGGGTGAGAGGCAGCCTTTTCTCGGGCCGAATGAAGCCGAACTCCTCCGGACTTACCCAAGAAAGCTGCCTCTAACCCTGTAAGTAGGCAACCCGCACAAACAAGTGGCGTCAGAAAACGTCTCCCATTCTGTCTGTGTATAAGGCCTGGAAAGTGTACACCGTTATAGAGTCACCTTGGTCCCGTGACACGATGTAGCCATGAGGCACTGTCATACACTTCCGTGCCTTTGCGGATTGCCACACTAAAAAAAAAAAGAAAAAAAGCAATGTTACCCCTCAACCCCATAGTACTACAAAAACTTCTAATCTAAGGGGGTAACGAAATTTCTCAAAGGACTGTCAGGGAAACTTAATCATTAAAATCAGTAAAGTCACTGTTTGGAATGAGTAATTTTTCTACCACTTCACAGGCAAATTTAAACGCCCAAAAGTAATTTTCATTCTTGGTGGGTAAATTTACTAAAAATGTATTGGTTCTTTGAAATAATTTGATAAGATTGGGTAAACTACTTCCTAGTTATGCTAAGTGCACGCGGTTCTACAAAAGATAAAAATTAACACAACTGCAGTAAAATTATTTTTCATTGACTCAGAAATTCCATCAATCATGGACAGACCAAGGCTCCTTTACTTGTCAGAGTTCGGGTAAAGTGAGTGGCATTGCCGTGGTTAGTAAATTTACATTTCCAATGTACAATGAAAATCGCTTTTTTTGTTTTTTTCAGAATGCGGGCCCACCTTCGAGTAGGGCTTTCTGAGTAGAACCCAACCCACCGTTTCGCTGTTCTCACCCCACCCAGTATTAGGTTATTTCCCACAGCATGGGACCCTCCGGTGGAATAAATGCCAAGTTCCCGAATGTCAAATCCCACGTTTGTTCCAGGAGCCAAAGATGCGGGAAGACCACATCATCGAGTTGGAGGAGCTCGATAAGTTTTGGGCCATGGAGGTAATTACTTCGAACACTCGGGAAATATTCTGAAGTGAGCAGTTTAATGCACTGAACATCGCTGTTTAAATCTGCCGTTGTTTCAAACAGATGCATGGACAAAACTCGGGTTCTGACGAGAGATAAGCGAGAGTAAGCGAGGGCCACGGATTCAAAATACGTAGGAAGGATATTGAAACGGTGCGCGGGTTGGCCCACTTGAATGACGAGGTAAGTGCCGGTGAAAGAGAATAAAGGCGATTATATCGCTCAGGTATCAGGGTGAAAACACCCGATTCAACGATTCGTCTGCAATTTTCAGATTATTAACGTTTACATGCAGCTCGTAAAGCATTACGCTGCAGGTCTCGGCAGGAAGGTGCACGCCTTTTCAACATTCTTCTACGACCGCTACCGCCTGGGATCGCACTTTTCGGTGCGCACACATACCAAAAAGTTAAAAGTAAGTATAATTATCCGCCACAGTGACAACGTGTGTCTTTATTGATCATTTCTATCTTACCTTCGACAGAAGAGCATTTTCCAAGAGGATCTTGTGCTCTTCCCCGTTCACCTGCGACTGTCCTCGGAAAAGAGTTCGCACCACTGGGCGCTAATTACGGTTGAGATGAAACGGAGGATCGTGAGGTACCTGGACAGCCTGCTTCTGGACGGCGAAGACCACCTCGAGGTGAGGCATTAATCCCCGACCCGCGGTAATTCAACTGAGGTTCAACCGAGGCGTTTGAAAACAAGTGACCCTGTAATGAGCGAAAAATTGGCACATGGACGAATGAAAACTAATATTAAAATGAAGAACTGATCTTAAGAAAGGAATCATTTGATGCTGCTCAGTGATCTTTCTCTGCGTTCACTGATTTAATTGTGTACTGACTATCCACGGCAACCGTTCTCGGTGTCACTTACGTTGGAGCTTGAGTTAGCGAAATCGGCGTGCACATATAGAGTTGAGACCACTTTGAAGCCGCACGATACCCAGTCGAATAACGTACGTCAAAATCGTTATTCAATCACAAAAAAACCTTTACAAAATCATCATCAAAATTGCTTGAAACTAACCTCGCAAACAGACGAATTCGTTTCAATCACGCTCTAAATCGCCACAAAATTGAACGAAAATAAAAAATCTCGATATCAACAAAAACATATATTACGAAACGCGCAAGAAATCAAGCTAAAATTCTCCAACCACAAAACGTAGGGAAGTCACTTCAAAATGATCAAGCCAGCCTAGAAATCGAACGAGAGCGGTTTCTCACGGCGCGCAATAATTACATTCACGGAATCGTCTTACACAATCAAGCTATTTTAGGTGAGGAATCTCTAGGTTCACGGCTACTTCACATGTGCTAATGTATGCCTGTGCATATTGTTTATCAGAACATTATGGATTACCTTGAAGCGGAGGCTAAAGAGGTGCCCTTCGATAGGACCAAGTGGACCGTAAGGGTTGAAAAGGTACCTTTCTGGAAGCTCAAAGACCTTTCATAATAGAAAAATCCTTAACAATCGAAAATAAGTAGAAAAAGATCACAGCTGACGGTAGTTTCCGGCTACCGAAGGTACGAAAAAAAAGGCTGGTAATTGGGTTCGTCGGGTTATTGTGCTACTTTTGCGCAATAAACGTATACACGTTGCGGAACAGCCAAAGCACATGCCCCCACCCTCGCCAACGCAGCAAGGGCCGCAATGAGATGCCTTCTCGCCTGCGATCCTACGCATTTCCATAGACGTAACATGTCGTTTTCCTGTACCTGATTGTAGGACATCCCAGCGCAGGAAGATGGACACGACTGTGGCGTCTTCGTGTGCCTATTTGCTCTTCACGCTGCTGCAGGGCATGCGTATCCTTTACCTTTCGACGCGGCCGAAGCTCCACAAGCGAGGAAACGCATGGAGATTGAAATTTTAACGATGGAGATAACGGCCTGATCTCCGACGTAAAAATGGCAGGTGCACACAATCAAGGCAATGTCTTGTGCAACTGATCGGAGTTCCATGTTTAATGTAGTTTACAGTGTTGTTTGTTACCGACAAACGTAGTTCTAAGTATACCCAGCCCATGTTTAAATGGTCATTGTCATTCCTAGAACAAAAAAAAAGAGCAAAAATAATTTAATACTCAACAAAAAAACTTTTCATATATGCATAAGAAACGTACTTGCCAAAACAATTTTAGAGTCCTTCCATTAACCCGATCATTTCTGGGATCTCTCTTATATCTCTCGTTATCTTTTCCCAGTGATATGTAAAAGTATAAAGCAAATTATGTAGAATCACTACTCAAAAGATCAAAATAATTGAGACGCGCTAAATATTATTTTCGGGAATATCTCCAGGCTCTTCAGTTTCAATTCTACCTCGGTACAGTTAACGTAGCTTAATTTCACCTTGACCTAGTTTGAGAGTTGCCTTCTTCTCGAATTACAATACTTAAGTAAGTGGACTTCTAGCGTGAAAGACAGCCAGTTTATTCGAACCCACATGCGTCTTCCTGCGCGCGCCGGATCCCTTAATACCTCACCCAGTTGGCTCACTCAGAAACTCAACCTGCGGAACTAGGCAGACGAGTGCATACGAGTGGTCACTGTTCATGGTAACAGAATCTTTAAGTCCACAACCTCTTCCCGTTAGAAGACAAATAATTGACTTTTATTATGGACATTCGCGCTACCGGCAATTCTCACATTTCTTTCCCACTTTATGTATGTACTCGGTAGAAATTGTAACATAGCTAATTATCTGTAGTAAAACTTCACCATATTGCATGAATTCATTCTATTGTATTGTTCCTATTTTTCTGAGCTTCGGCTCGTGGGAACAAATTTGCTCATAAAAATTATTATTATTATTATTACTTTTTCGACGGGACGAAAAACCTATTTTTCATTTTTTTCCAGAAACTTTAGATATTGAAGAAAAAAAATTCTCCCGATTGTTGAATATAATGAAGTACGGGTCGGGCGTGTCATGCCTCACAAAAGCATTTAACGTTAAAACAGCGATCGGCTCATGTAAACAAGGGCACTACTTCAACGGGAAGAGGTCGTTACCTTGACCAACAAAAAAAATTCAGCAATTGACCCGGGATTAAAAGAAAACAAAATATCCTTAAAGGACGTTGGTTCTAAGGATCTTAAGGTTTTCTCAATGTTTTAGATTTATGAAAACGCGTGAGACGAGTGACACCTACACAGCTGCAGCGTGGCAAAGAAGAACAAAATAAAAATATAAATCTTTATATCCCCACAAACCTACTAATTGGAGGAAAATTGCATACGTGCAAAGAAAAAAATGGGGGAAAAGGAGGTTTTTACAGATGCACTATTACAAACAAAAATGAACACTTACAAATGCTTAGGGGTTTCCAGAATTTCCAGGAGCATTACGCGTTGTTGTCTCTTAGAAATGGCCAAAGGTCAGGAGCAGAGGTCAAGATGCAGTAATCACGACACAATCTCTGCATTGTCAACATCGCCTGAAAGTTCAAAACATGTAAGCAACTTCATTGCCCAACCCCAATGCTGCAAGTCCCAATTAGCCATTTTAATAAACAAGACTAGTTGAAGGAATCAATTTTCAAAGAATAAAAGACTTAAGAAGAAACTGTAAGCTACTCTCTTTTCCTTTTGAATGACCAAACAGAAGAACAGTAGAGGTTGGCATAAACATTATGACTGTAAAAAGGCTAATCACAAATCACTGACGGCTTTTTTAACAAGGAACATATCTGGCAAAACACATCCATGAAGCTGATGTTCAGAGAAGTACTTCTCAGCATAGATGACAACGCACATGATTGCTCCTCAGTTGCAAAGCAAGATGCTGAGATCAAAGGAAACCAATGCACTGCTGAGGCAACTGAAAATATTCCAGTGACAGCAGTCACATTTCACAGAAATTTCATCTAAGCAGGATTGGAAGAAAACACAAGAATGTTAGTTTGGCCAGTGATTTCCCACGATCGCAAAAACGTATTCCGTAATCCACAAACCGCTCTCATAGAATACCAGAACGGAACGCACAGTTAAAGTTATAAAAGGTCCATATAAACAACGACAGGTGACAGATTAGGGACCGGTATTTCCGAGAGCGGGTCTCGTAAACTTTGAAGTTCCCACGGTAAAACAAAAATTAAACGTGATCAGCAACCCTTTCTACAGAAGAAGTGTGCATTATATAGGAGTTTCACGCTAAATTTTGCGATAAATCGGTCTGTTGAACCAATGACACTACTGGACGCTTGATTGGGGACCCGTATTTATATGAGTCGATCTCGTAAAGTGTGAGGTTCCCAAGGCAAAACAGAAACTTAAACGTGATCAGCAACCTTTTATACAGCAGAAGTATGCATAATTTAATAACTTGACGCATAAGTGTGCGATAAAACATTCATTAGAAACCATGACACCAATTAACGCTAGGTTAGGGTCCCTTATTTACATGAGAGGATTTCGTAATCCGTGGGGTTATGGGGGGGAAAATATTCCTCA
>Ga0058701_10003325_pt1 | contig 12689 bp, 7 predicted proteins | sample AgamicOrMae_FD_97039 | JGI IMG/M metagenome (GOLD analysis project Ga0058701, IMG submission 97039) | Agave microbial communities from Guanajuato, Mexico - Or.Ma.e | ecosystem: Host-associated > Plants > Phyllosphere > Phylloplane/Leaf | place: Guanajuato, Mexico | collected 2012-06-04
TTATAAATTGGGCTCTTATGATGAGGAAAGACAAGAATTGTTACTGAACGTATCCTTTGCGATTTCCTTACGGTTGCAAAGCTTTGTTTCAATATCGTCTAACCAATAGCATATCCCGCAATGTTGCCAGATTAAGCAACGGTTAAATGTAACAGCGGTTAATTTAAACGTAAATTTACCTTTCATATTATTAATTTAAACGTATAAATTTTATGTAAAATAAATTATTGATCACTCGATTGCTTTGCTCGAACAGAAACAAAACATATTGGATTATGTTTGAGGTCCTCGTGTTAACGAGGGAAAATCGCGAAATCTGGCAACGTTGCCGCCCGTAAAAAGACGCCACCAGCCGCAAGAGGGGGCTATATCTTAACGACAAAACGACCGCCCTTCAAAACCCTTTTACTTCCCACTCGTAAAATGCTAAAATAACGGAACCGTCGACATTTCTTGTAAGACACTTTTTTAACCTGTCTGTAAACGTAATTTATTTCCCCGTAACCGTCTTCATGTGCCGTAAACTTCAAAGGTGGAATTCTCCGCCTTCTGCGTTTCAACTGGTTTCATTACGTTGTGAGGATTAACGAAAACGCATATGTTGGCCTAAGTTAACCTTGGTTTAGCAATGCTCACGTAAGATTAGGTGCGTTGTGCCTCCGGTACAGCTACGCTCAGTGTTTGTCACTTCGATGCCGCTTACTTTTCGGCAGCAGTTCTTGCCGCCAAGAATCATTATAATTTGCGCCATTTGCTGAATTTACTGTCTAGTTTAGCGTTTGCGGTAGACCATCAAAAAGAGAAACTGACATTTATAAAATGTGTATGAAAAAAACACAAACGGAAAAAGTTATATCTGGTCACAGCTTGTTGGGTTTCTCGATGATTTGCGAAAATTAGGCTATTCCTTCCGTGAGGTGGCCACTTTCAAGTCTGTTTAGTTGGTGAACCTTCTCCAAACTTTTTTATTGCTCAAGATCAGAGCTTAAATACTGTCCATATCGTTGCCGATTAAGGTCGCGCGATTTATAACTTTTTTTAAAATAAATCTACTAAACGCTAATCTTTTACTAAAATTAAAATATTTGAAGGAGTTCAAAAAAGCACAAAAAACTTCAAATCTTGAACTTGACCGATCAACTAATTGTTTCGGCCGGTTAGACCTAATTAAGTTCTTAACTTACAATTGCCATTTCGTATTAACATCGTTGAGTGCTTGCGTGACCTGTGCGTTTCAAGTCGTAAAAAACCGGATGTAAGAATCTTTGAAGGTCTTTATCAACAGACCAGATAACTTATATTTTAATAGCGAATTTCGAGACTGATTCAGACTCAGACCTGTTGAATAAGAGAACGCCTTGGGTTTAAATTCTGTGCGTTCCCCTGTTTCCGGTGCAGGGCGTGACTTGCATTCAGGCCCCTAACAGGTCAACGGAGAATGTTAAATATTTGTTATGGACGCTTTCTTCAAGAAATTCTAACGCGTCATGAAAAGTTCTTTGAATTTGAGCCAGGAGGAATTTTTCTCCCTTCTTATACGATTTGGTGCTCTTTGATTAGCAATCCAATATTTCTACAAAGCAGCCACATTCAGCTGGAGGCTGCTATCATCTGAGAGATTCCTTCTTTGTTGAATATTTTTTTTATTGAGCAACCCACGAGAAAAAAAAGGACGACATAACTGAAGTAGTATTCAAGGCGTTTGTGAAATTCTTTAACAATAACAGAATTTTAATTCGCCAATTCCTTGAGTGCTCTCGCACATCACGTATTTTATTTTATAGTTTTCTTTTTATGAGTTTTAAGATCCGCTAAAAATAATGCAAACATTTTAGGCCTTGGAAATGTTTTCTATTTAAATCTTGGTGATTGTCAAAACGTATTTTCCAGGTCGTAAATAGATAAAAATCTCGATTATGCAACGCATGAAGGAGACTTCTGCAATTACTTCAGCAGAATACTAAAAACCGGGCCTGAAGCAGGCCAATACTTCCATGTCCCATGACAGTCATTTCCGGCCATTTTTTTGTAAGTTTGTGCACCTTTTCACATATACAAGGATGACAAAATAACCGCGAAACTATAAGAAAATATGGCATTCAGAAAATGTCCTACTCTAGGACATCTGTCCCATTTTGGGAGCACTAACAAGTAATTTTACAACAACAAGATATTTTTTGTGTATACAAGGATGGCAAAAAAATACCCGCGAAACAAACACCATTTCGCATTTAGGGAATGTCCCACTTTTGGACAACTGTCCCATTTTGGGAACAGCAAGCACCAAGTTATTGAAAAAGACGTAGCGGTAACACCTCTGAAAATTTATATCCCACTCACACACACTAGAGCAATCTAATCCGTTGTGTCCCACTTTAGGCGCGTGTTAACCTTTACGCCCGTGAGAGCTCGCGGGAAAAGCGACAGCAAGACAGACTGACGGACGGACAGAGAGACAGACAGACACAGACACACCGGTTTTTTTGTCAAGTTTTCATGTTTATTTTTGTTGTTCATTTCTACTTTTTCAACTTTTTATTATTCTGTTACTTGTTCTAGGCCATCTCCTACTTTTTCTTAGTTTTTGAACGAATTCTGTATATTTAAACATTCATTAGATTAAAAGAAGCTGGGTTAGTTCACGGCATTGTGTGTTGCTGCTCTGCTTGGACTTGGCTGTCGCGTAGCCTGATGCCGCTTACGTAACTGAGTCACAATTACCGGGAAGTAAGCGGCACCCGGCTTGGTGACCGTTCAATTAAATTAACCTATAAGTTACGTAGTTTACATTCCTCCTTTATGGTGAAATAGACTATACAAGCACTGCAATAGGATTTCTATCGTTCTTGCGGTCGCACGACGATATCCAGTGTTATGGTCTTGTTTTGAAGCCTGCAACGCGTCTTGTCTGCATAAAACTTGAGCAAAACCTATTTTATCGGGCAGCAAGGTGGCCTTGCCGATCCTATAAGCAGCTGAGATGCTAGTAGACAGAGTGTCCAGTGAGCCTGTGACTGAGCTTCCGGGTTCAAGGATTGCCTCTGATTGGCTGGGCGAGTAGCCACGTGACCCCTTTGCGTGTCGCTCACACGAAGTACCGGCAAGCATATGCAAAAGGCAATACGTGGATGTTATGCCTGAAGCCTATCCTTGCTCGGGAAGGGTGATGCTGTTAGACTTATGATCAATAAATTATCATCAAACTTTGAGCTAGACTGCATTTTTTCAAGTGACTTAAAGACCTTTATAATGGCCTCCTGTAAACTGGGGAGTGAATGCAGGATGAGCTTTGTACTTAATCGCGCGAATCACACTTCGGTACCTTTAATTATGACCACTTCTTTCGACGTGTGTGAAATGTATGCAATACCTAATGTGACTAACATTTGTTGAAGCAAGTAAAGCAATACGCTCGTGGTAAATTCCCTAACAAGGCCGCTAATTCAATGAAACACGCAAACACTGTGAACTTCCTGGAATGTAGAATCAAATGTACACTGAAAAAAAAAATACATTTGAAAATGCGTCGAAATATTTTTTAGGTTCGTAGAAAAGCTCTTTTGCAGTGGGTCGACAGAATGGATGAAATTTTATCGTCCCCCCTTCCTTGAAAACTCCTTCTCTTTGTTCTCCCTCCATTCTCTCCAAGTCTTAAGAGGTGGCCAGCTGTCCATGCAAATATCAAAATTTGGATTATGATTTGCAAATGCAATAACAACAATTGTTAAATTAGGTCACTGCCTGATTTGCATCATGTCGCATGATTCTTAAAAATACTCTGATTTTGTTGATTTACAATACTGTCTGCATTTTCAACCTTAGCTGACCAAAGTCGCTTCTGTTGACCAAGACACTCAATGCTAACAATACAGAACATTTAATATGGACCTTCCAAAAATTAGACAAACAGACTTGCATTGCTGCTTCCATGTTTCAAAACGATCGTGACAAATCAATTTTTGAACATAATGTCGAAATAGGCATTACAATACTTGTACAGAGGTAATGAGAAAACGCAAGTTCACTTCGAAATCGTCATGGAAAATAAGCACATGTGATCCCCTCCCTTTCATCTCATGCTCCCGTTTGAGAATAGGCCTATCAGTTTAGGGGGTAAGCATTTCTTCAAAAGGTCTCCAATTAAACTTACACACTTCAGTTATGAGAAACGCAAAGATTTAATAGTGACAAAGCTTGACTGCTAAACTTCTTCACGAGTCTGCCGAGGCAAGACCGGATTTTGCAATCGACAACCTATCTTCCTTTTGACTTTCGAAGGGAGACAAAACGCAGCCAATCAGCAGCTTATCTTTGTTTTGTCGCCTCTTCAAAGTCAAAAGGGAGGGCATATTTTTCGTACCGCTGCATTACAATATTCAAAAGACAGTCCAAAAACAAAAATAGCGGATCACATGAGCCTCTTCTTAGTATATCATACTTGGACTCTTTAATCATGTCAGTCTCCCCTATGTGACATATCAGAAACAAATTACTTTGTTCCTACAGCATGGCAAATAAAGCATCTATGTATCTATCCGGGATTGAATTTGTCGTTACATGACTTATTGTCAGCATGCCCTTGCCGTGAGATAACATTAGACGCGTGTTTCGCAGCAACTTTTCCATACACCGATGTTGGCCGCTTATCAAGTTCCAAACAAAAACAGGCTGTTAATTCTGGACTCCAAAGCCATTGTGTCCACACATATGAAGCTTTATCATTTATATTTCATCTTCAATTGTCCTGCAAATTCGAGGGCCTCAGTTGTGTGAAGGCTGACAATGAGTTGTGGTCAGAGATACCGGTACCACTGCCATTTCCGTATTGACAGTGCCTTCGAACGGATGGTTTTTTAAGCCGTGGTAAACGTCCCTAAGTCGTCAGGTAATATTGGCTCAGTACCCGTACCCCATGTCTGGGGCCTTGTTCTAGCGCAAAAGAGGCAAAGCATCGGGTTGTATCAACAGTTGATTTTTCAGTCTGCACAAGGACAATAATTGTTCACGCGTACACCCAATTTTTACCGAACATTTCAGGTCCAAAGCCTGAGATTTCTTCGGACATCGCACAAAATGAGAGTTTCCGTGTTATTTGCACTGCTTATCGCTATCTTAGCGGTGGTCCTCAACATTGTGCTCGGAAAACGTATACCATCTTTCGCAGTAAGTTTCGTTTTAAAGGTACACAGCTCGTATGGCTTCTCGGCCTGAATGCTGCACATTTCTTTTCTGTGCGCACCTGCAACAGATGAGTTCTTTCCGCTCTCAACGGCTAAAAAAGTCTTGAGTATTCATAGGGTCCGTATGTCATCACTTGTAGGACAGTCAACAACATTACGGACGAATACAACTCGACAGGGAAAATATGGACTCGTCTTTACTTCAGCCCGCCCAGACCCAAGCAACTTCAGTTCGTATGGGGGAAGTACGACGTCGCCATTCCGGTGTCCGACGACCTGAGGGTACGTATCAAGTATCTCACCGCGCGAGCAACGTTACCGGCAACCCGTCGCGTCGCGGGGTGCTCGTGCCTTGACTGTAGTCTGGTTAAGTGCGACTCGACCAATAAGAGGAGTCTTTGATTTCAGGCAGAAGTGAGGGTGTCTTCGCGCTCAAACAACGAATGGAAAAGGAACGCTTTCGTGTTAAAATTCCCGAAAGCTTGCACCTTTTTCCTGACTCACGCAAAATTCTTCGCTGACTTAGCTTTTGAGCCTCACGAGATACGGTGCCCCTCACCCCCGGTAGGGGAAGAAAGAATGTGTTCGACAGCGAAAGTGTTCGACAGGGAAAGTGTTCGACAGGGAAACTGATCGTTAGGTCGATGTGAAAGTCACCGACGCGACGACATTGTCGAACTTTCCGTGTCGAACACTTTCCTACTAAGACTCATCATCCGATTTATTCTTCACGCGTGGAAAATGGTCCCTGGCTAAATTTTCGGAGTTTACTTCCACGTTCGTGGAAGAACGAGAAGTATATTGAAGTATCGCCAAAAATTTGACATGAAGATGAGCACATTTCGAGATGCAGGAAGTTGTCCGACACGGAAGTTGTCCGACAAAACCCAACCTAACGACACCCGACTTTGCCGGAGAACTTCCGCGTCGGACAAATTCCGCCTTCCGTAAGTGCGTACGTCCGTGTGTGTCTGTCGGTCTGTCTTTCGTTAGGTGTGCGGATCTTCTTCCGAAGGAGTTGAACGTTGTTAAAGAAACTTTGCACATAGTTGCAATTTCATTATTTTGCCGTTGCATTTTGCTGGCCGAGATGGGGCAAGAGACAATAATAGGGTTATTATTGCCCAAGCGAACTTTTGCGAATTCGCGTGGAAAAACGGGGGGCATTCGATAGCGCCAAAAACCACAAGCGCCAACGCCAGTCCGTAACCGCCAAACGAGAAAAGTAGCAAACGCTAAAGTTCGTATAGGTTAGGTTAGGTCAAGCTTGGTTAGGTTAGGTAAGGTTAGTATTGCGGTTAAGACCTTTGGCGTTTGCGACTTTTCCCGTTTGGCGCTTGCGGCGTTGGCGCTTGTGGCTTTTGGCGCTTATGACAGCTACCCGGAAAAACAACGTTTAATCGCTTACTCATCCTACGTAGTAGTTCCCATGGACAATTTTTATCGTCAACAAAAACTATAACATATCGAAAAATGAGAAAAATTTAGGCGAACGCCATTGTTTACATGAAATGTGTTGATTCCAGATCGGACTGAGGTCAATGCGCAACCAGACAATCAATCCTGTTTTTCCCCATTTCCCGGTGCTCCCTTACGGACGATACCTCTTCACGCTCGCAGTCATTGATACGAAAGGAGACACTGTTGGAGTGATAGTCGTGGGCGGAGATGCAACACCAAAATTTTAGCCAAGTCAACGACTTTCATTTTTCATCAAGATGCGGATATTCCGGACGTATTTTAAAATAAATTCAAAACAGATTGTCAGAACACATCTATTTTTTCTCTTACGCTCAAACCTACGAATGAAAAAGGTTTTCCGCTGCTAAGAAAAGAGGCTAAAAGCAAACCTTAGATTGTCCTACAGTGAGCTTGGATAAGCTTATTGTTACTAATCTTATTTTGCACCCTTCCGGAATATTGTAAACTTTTGCATCAAACTCAGCCTTCCACGCTGTAACCTTCTCGAGCGTTTGGATATACTATGCGTCCATACCTTTTGTTTTAATAAACGAAGCTGCACCATTTAAAATTTATCAGGTTGGTTTCCGTGCGTTCAAACCACCTCCGATTTAAAATGCATAGGTTGGTTTCCGTGTGTTCAAGTCTCCCTTGTATTAACATAGGCGTGCGAATAGAACTGACCTTTAAAGAAAGGATCTAAAATCATTTCATAGAAGAACGACTTCAAGCCACAGTGCTTCGCCAATTCGAGGAAACCATACAAAATCATCGCTGTGCAAGTTTTTAAGTGTTTTGTTCAGTGATGAAAACTGAGGCGAGGCGGCGATCTCAGATACTGCTTTCCCGAAAATAGTACGTCAACACCTTATCTGCTAACAAAGATTTTATGACACTACACGGGGGGTCCCTTGGAGGGGCCATGCAACCCCACCCACCCACGCAGATTGCAGTTTTTGGTAGAGCAGATACGGTTCTTCGAAACCTCCACAAGTGGCAACAATTCTTCATTGTTGTCAGCTGACACCTTCGACTTGCGACGCGGGCGACACACGAATCCCCACGAACTCGCTGCCGGCCGGTCGGTTCATCATTTTGCCTACGAAAGATTAGATAACACGCAACACCGCTCAGCACACGGACAAGACGCACTCAATTTCTACGTCATTTTCTAAAAAATAAATGCTTTTTCACGGTTCTAGGAAAACGCGAGGACTGTCATGCCTGCGGGTTTAACTTTTCCCCTCTTCGCCGATCCCTCCGCCAGTTCTTGCGCCAATTGCCGGACAAATTGCGTAATCAAGCAAAGGGCGTTTTCTTTATTACAGGGCTCCTTCCCTTAGGTCTCTGTCCCCTCTCCTTCGACCTAAAACACGTCTAATAAGATCCCGATCACGCTCCGATTTGGGAACGGAGGAAATAGATGATCTGACTTACCAAAGGCTGGCTAAAGAAGTCGAATTTCCTTTCCTCTAATCGGAACATGAACCTCCTGTCCGGATCGTTCTTCTGGAAGTTGAGCAAACTTTTGTATACCTCCAACACATCTTCGTGGTCTTCTAACACCCTCTCTGAAAAAAAAAGGAACAAAATGAAAGACCCGTGTTTGCGAATGCCTATGGTTTAATATGCGACTCGAGCAACGCACACCGTGATATCGTCCAGATTTTACGTCTATCTTATGTTCTGTTCGTCGCCAAGCCGAGCGGATCGAGTCATAAGGTAACCTAACTAAAGGTTCATCAATCAAGCTAGAGGCCTGGATATACTAGAGAGGAGGCACTGGGCAGCCATTTCTGATTGAAGCATCAAATGTATTTACGGAGAAACTTCGGAAACAAGATGGCGGCGCCCATGGTTTTGCACCCTCAATGGCTGCTCTCTAGAATATCGAGGACTCTAAATCAAGCGTATTGGTCAAGCCAGATGCCGCATCCTTCTCAGCGGCACTCACGGGCTACCTTGTGCCTCGCTCCACTGTACATCCGCTCGGTTGAGTTAAGAACATAAAAACGCAACTTTTCGAATTTACTGTGCCTGGACTCATCTATGCTGCAAACTTGGCAGCAAATGGAGATAAAGCAGGACCAGTGGACAAGTAACAGCCTCTTCGAATATATTGGTTATTAATCAATTAGAGCGTCAAGACTTCTTAAAAAAAACAAAAAGCTTGCAGGTTAAATAACAAGCCGTTGTGGATCGCCCGGTGACCGAAGCGACTTAAAAGCGATCTTCCGATCACGCGATATTACTCGAGACATCTTATTGGTTGGACTTCTTCCTGATTGGCCACTAGCAAGCTCGCAAAGGCACGGCTGGTTTTCAGCACAATTTCAACATTTTACACATCTAGGAATATATTTTACAAAAGTCCCATGTATATTGCAAACTTTTTTCACCACAGCTGATTTTAAAACTCCTGCCTTTGAATTGCTAATTATAATACTCAAACTTACCAACAAAAAAAAGACATTTTTTTTTAAATAGTTTTTTAATGAAAGTCATTTTAAGAGTCCATCTGCCTATTTTACACTTCACACATCTGCTAATTAAAAAATTATGATAAAAATAATACAACGTTTTCAAGACCTTTCCTTTGAAATTTGTAATGTAGTTTAATTTTCATGGAAGTATTTCTAATTTTTACTGAAGTGTTTTCCTTCGCAAAGTGAATATCTCTTGGTTCCAATAAAAACGAAGATTCCAACCTGATGAAACCTTAAGTGCAATTAAAATCTATTTACGGCTGTGATGTATTTTATCAGATGTTAACAGACTCCATCTGATTGAAAAACGAGACGTAATTCCTGAAGATTCGGATACTTTTTATCAGATCGTGAACCATCCGCTAACAGGATCTGAGCGAATGTCCAACTTACGATAAGAGTCCGATACTCGCCTAGTTCTGAATGAGACAGATTCTCGGTCGAATTTACGATGTCACAGATGCATCAAAATCTGACGAAATTCTTTCGAGAGTTTCACGCACATCTGAGTATCTCATTGAGGAGAAAAACACACTTTTGGGCTGGTTGGAAAAAAAGAAACCTGTTGTGAGAATTACTGGGTGTTGGCTTACCTATTCCATCTTGTGGGTAGTATTCTAAAATTGATAATCTAGGATCCTTCAGAAGGCGATTTTTGACTGCTAGCAGCTGGCACAGGTCCACGGCTCGCAGATTCGGTTCTACTAACACCTTTTGACAGGTGCCGTCATAGTTATAAAACGTCACTTCCTCCTGAAAAACGACAACAACAAAAATCAGTGAATGAATAAAAATACAAGGTACTTAACAGGGTTTATAGCAGCTTCAAGTTTCCTTTTTCTGGGGAGGGAGGGTTAGTCAGTATAGCCCAACAAGGCGTGTACTAACATTAAGACAAAAATAAAATAGAGAACAATCGTCGGAAAAAAAGGGTTGAATGGATGACCTCTTCACTGTCACTGCGCTCCGCTAACAGACCTCCATATCTCTGCGAAATCGTAAACTTTCGTTTTAAATTCAATGCCTCCAAAAATGCTTGCGTATGTCAATGACTTGCTTCGTGAATGTGTCAGAATTCCTTTTTTCAATCAAAAAGTGTCGCTTTGAATTGTCAAAACGGGATAAACGGCAAAAGGCATGCTCCTCTTACTAGGTTTAGATTATAACTCCGGGCTGTATTTTTTTAAATTCTTTTTTTCTCTCTCTTTTCGGTCTGAATTAAGGATTTTGCGACATCTTTAACCATTTTTAGCTACGGCTGCTTTATCGATTTATTTTACATTCCGTATGATTGGAGTGATTTTCATGGTCCGAATTTTCGTGGCTCTGAAAACATGTTTTCATTTCTTGTTCTAGTGACAACAGGTTCACGCAACACCAAAACCATGGGGGGAAAAAAAGAGGGTTTTAGAGGTGCTATAAAAAAAATGTTTGTGTTCAGTTGTAATGCTATTTAAAGCACAGTAAATAACTTCAGCGGCTAATTTTTAGGTTACAAATCCCACAGCACCATCCTTTTAAGACATATTTTAATCAAATCGGAAGAGAAAACTTTATCTCCTCAAAAGCAACCAAACTACAAACGAGGAAAAAAAACGAAAAAAAACGGATTCGAGCTGTAAAAGTTAAACGTATTAATAAATTTGATGTTTCAAAGCGACACTTTTGATTGAAAAAGAGGCCTGGCGGATTGACAAGTTCAGTCGTCAAAGTACTCATCATTTAAAAGGCGTTCAAAAAGGACCAAGTTTACGATCTCCGAGAGATGTATGCTGACAATGAGTACATCATCGGCAAAAACCTCAGAAGCCAATTAAAGACGCTCGTGGCGAGAAGAATGGTGAATGCGCCCATAAAATGTTTCGCGAAAACGGAATCACGCCAACATAACGTCGGGAGGGGCTGTAAAACCAAACGGTTAACAGCTTTAAAAAAAGATCAGATATGCAACAAAGTTAAAAGATAATAATACGTAAATCTTATCACTGAGAAATTAAGACGTAAGCGGCACTTGCCAAGATCACGCTTTTATCTGGAAAATAAAAATGAGATTTCTAAGAGGCACGTGGAAAAGTTGTCAGGCGTTCAAGTCTCTCCGCTGAAAATTTAAAATGTGGAATTTCCCATCCTTTGTGTTCTACCCTTCGTCGCCAAGCTGACAATGAGCATAATGACGAAAAACAGCAAGTAACATAACCTAAGTTGACCTGAACAAACGGTTGCCAAGCTTGATGCCGCTTACTTCTCGAGGGTATTTTCTGCAGAGAAGTAAGTGGCAACGGGCTTGAAGACAGCCGCGCGGAGCGGTAGCGGATCAACACTTTAAATTTGAATCAGTCTCTGAGATTCAGTGAAAATTCACTGAATTTTAAAGACTTAACCATTCAAATTTAGAGCGAAGGCGCCAAACACTTAAACTTGAGTTAACCTCAGGCAGCCTCAACCTTGACAAACCTAACCTGATGCAACATCCTCTTTTAACTCAACCTTGACTAACCTAACGAGCTCTTCAGCAGAAGCGCTGAAACGTCACTGGCTTCTTTTCATTAAACGCTGGGAGAGTGATGACAAACAAGAAGCATAGTCATTTATCATGCTAAAGTGAGCTTTTTCATACGTCTTCATGAACTGCGCAGAGCAAGAATTCCTAGTATCCATGGTTAGATTTCAATGGATGGCAGTCATTTCCCCCAAACAGTCCTTGACCCACTGTCTCCGAAAATCTCTGAGTGAAATTCACTCGTCTGGTTAGATAGAAGCTTGATTAAGAAAATTTTGGATCCGAATAGGATTCAATATCGAGGAGGGACCAATCTGAATAACGAGTGTGACGTTAGCAGTTTGTCATCGTGACATGTTGTTTCGAAGAAACTTTTCCAAAAAGTCGATATTGTATTGAATCTTTATTTTCATAATTCTCGAATTTTATTTGAAAAAGAGCATTTTGAGATAAAGTTTAGCTAATGGGCACATTGAGCATACTTGAATGCGCATATAGATGAGCTCTGTACTCATCCCGCAGCAGGTATAATCAACACTAATTATCGTGCGAGAATAAGCATCAACTTTCCTTGAATCAAGAATCAGGGTCATTCCACAAGTTTCAATAAAAAAAAATACATTCTTCTTCATTTTGTGAGAAACAAATAAAATGTACGCATTTAAAAGCAAAAACTCGGTTTGAACGACACAAAATAGACTTAGAGCCGCTGACTGTTGTATTAGGCAAAATGTCGGTTAGGCAGCCCTCGCCACACCGAAGCAACGCGTGTTGCCTACCCTCGATTGGCGTGGCCGTGTTGATACCACGATCAATAAATATCTTCATATCATATCATATCACACCGCCAAATCCTCTGAATCACCCTGCATGTAAATTTAACGGTATCAATATACTGGTACCTATTGTAAATTAAATTATGTTAATATTGTAAATTAAGTAAATACGTCAATGTATTCGTATAAATATCTCGTAGGCTGTAATGTAAATAGGAGAACGCAGCCTAAGTATGAGTATCAACGTCCCAAGGCAAGGTTTTTTCCCTCATTTTTCTCCTTGCAA
>Ga0058701_10003326_pt1 | contig 12689 bp, 10 predicted proteins | sample AgamicOrMae_FD_97039 | JGI IMG/M metagenome (GOLD analysis project Ga0058701, IMG submission 97039) | Agave microbial communities from Guanajuato, Mexico - Or.Ma.e | ecosystem: Host-associated > Plants > Phyllosphere > Phylloplane/Leaf | place: Guanajuato, Mexico | collected 2012-06-04
CGTCTCTGAACCGACCTTAGATTTGACAAGATAAAAGATCGTCTCGTCACCGACCCAAAATCGATTAAACCAGAATTCGTCTCGTCGCGCCTTCAGATGCGAAGCATCTGTAGCTGGATTTTTAATATTGGCAGTTGGTTATATTCTAGAGGTCTTATTAAAGCACTGAGAACGCGGCGTTTAATAGGCGCAAAAATAGTAAATAGCGACGAAAAAGGCGACGCAGAGAGTTAATTAACGGTAGCGTAGCTGCACTTCGATATCCAGTAGGTACCTATGTAAAGAAATACTCGAATAACGTAGTGTGTAACACTTCCAGCGGGTTAATTCCAGTGCAGTGCAGTCACAACATCCTCCATCATTATCGTCTTTAGTACAGAGTCCTCTGTTGACTCTGACTGAGATAAGCTGGTTGTATTGTGCGGCTTATTTAAAATCAAATCATCCGGTTCCAAACCCGGATTTGCTAAAGGTTAAACACTTTTTGCTAACAAAAGCTACCGGTGAATCAGTGATCTTTTTTCCCTCATTGAATAAAACGGGGGAAACGAGGACATCGATGTAAAGGGTTGAACCAAACACATCACCATCCGATAAAGTAAACAACATGCAGAACAAGATGAAAAAAAAGAAAACAAATACACAGGAATTCAGAAAAACCAAGGTTAACTCGCAACCAAACGAATCACGCTTCAAAACAAGTGATCCTGAAACACGGCGGACAAACCCCTCCTAACCAAAAAAGAACGACTAGCAAACAGAGTACGAAGCAACTAATGAGTACATGAGCCTCAGAAGTGATCGCGCAATGAGGATTAGGGCAACTGATCCAAACACCTCCACTTAAAAACTTGAATTAAAATACAGTAGAGTCTGAGTTATACGTCTCTCAGTTGTAAGTCCCATTGTTATAGGCTCATCCAGAATACTTTACATGGCGTTATACGGAAGATTATTTTCACTTGTACATCCCTCTCAGTTCTACGTCCAAACTTATGAGTCCTGACTTGGACGTATAAACGAGATTCCACTGTACCTGAATCTAAATAAAAGCAAAGTTGAAATTTTTACTTCAAATTTACACATTTAAAAGAGTAATCACCTTGAAGAGTGAAGCCTAATTAACAAACAATCCAACCAAACGAGTTTTTTTTGTTTTTTTTCCTCTTTATTTGTGCTTTATTTTTAGCAAGAAAGAAGAGCACGTCAGTTTCAACGCACCCGTTGCTGAAAAGGCTTCCCGGAGTCACAGCCTACGTGGGTCATTCTGAGAGCTCACATAAATTTATATTGTGTCGCAATAAACGGGCCGAGGAATTCTCGCAATCACTCCATTACTCTGTTTCAAAAATAAAATGGACTGTTATCCTGGGCACCGCTTGAACGCGTCTCCTAAAGCAGTCAGCTGAAGGCCGACTCTTTATGATGATACTATTTTTTGTTTACAATTAAAACCCAAATGGGCGTTTTATTGGTGCGATGGTGCGCTCCTGAAATATTTCGCTGAATTTGCGGGTTATGAAGCCAAGCTTATACACACAATCAAATCCCATAACGGCGACAAAAGTTAAGGGCGGTGTAATTGCACGTGCCACTGCAAATTTTTATTGCTAGGTACAAAACAACGCTGATAAAAATGAGAACTGTTTCGGGTGGTCACGCCAGTTTTTGATGGGTGAAAGTAGCTTAACACAGCTTTCAACGCTAAAGAAAAACTAATAGTTACACGCCATCTCGATGGAAAGCTTTTTTGAGCTCTTGCGCTCGATATGATAAGTGTTGCTAGTATTTCTCAAAACCACCCAATATATATATATATATATATATATATATATAGGGTAACGCTATAAAAATTTGTAGTGAAAATTGCTTTTGGAGTGAAAATTCACTTCTAAATAGTGAAAAGTAATCCACTATTAGCAGACTAGAGGCTCACTTTTCACTACTTAGGAGTGAAACTTTACGGTCAAATCCAATTTCCACTACTTATTTTTTAGCGTATACAACCAACTGTCCTAAAAAAATATATGTCACAAAGCAACTTTTCAGGGTAACATCTTCAGATATTTTAATTATTCCTTGAAATGCTCGAACCGGGATATATTTATTTAAATGCCAACGAGGGTCTTTACTCTCCCTCATCCTGTGATCACTCGACTTTACCCTGAACTTTAAATGTCAAGAGCACATGAATTCGTGATAAAAATAAGTCACAACACCACCGAAACTGGCATAAAAAATGTCTCCTCTCCTAAAATCAGAACCTGTCACAGCCAGAGAGTCGCTTTAAGGAAGACATCAATTTTTCTGGAGGTAAAAGGTAGAGTGAGTGAAAGATTGATCCGAGGGAAAAAAAATATCATACTGGTTTAATAGAGACAAAGAGTGATTCATACGTGGACGAGAAACAAAACTTTCCATAGGCGTCGTTTCATCTAAGCAGACCTGTGTGTCTCTTGACGGCGTTGTGGGAGGGCTGTTGCGGCAGGCAGACGTCCTCAAGAATATTGACCGGAGATCGGGAGGGGGGCCGTTCAATTTCGAGGGGTGGCCAAACGACCCCGGGGCGGGGGGAGGGAGGTTCGAAGGGTGGCCGCAGCCCCCAGCCGACCTGGTGGCCTTAGGGGGTTCTGAGGGGAAAACTGCTCAGGCATCTTTCCATTTGGGTACAGATGCTATTGATCCAAATAAAACAAAACGCGGTCATCTCCAAATACAGCTGCCTGCTATCCGTGCCAATGCTTATTCGCTAGAATGGCGACCTCAGTAAAACGACCATCTCAGGTGTAAAGCATTAACGCAAACACGATTCGATCTATAAATGCCCATTTAAAAAAAATCCCTGAGCGTGAAAACTGAAATCTTTAAGCTATGTTTATGTTAACCCACTACCACCTAGCAATGCCGTTCGGAAACAGAAATTTTTATTTAAAAGGTTCTTTTATGTTCAGTATCGTCGTAATTTAAAAAAATATCACCCCTCTGGAAACCTGATATTTAATAATTTAGGCATTTTTCAAAGCTTAAAATTGCGCAATTTAATTGGGAAAATCCTTCGAATTTCTAAATTTTACTCCAAATACTTTGGGCTGTTATCGGTTAAGGTTACGTACTCTTCAGTACCTAAACAAATTTGGCCAGTAGTTGGATTTCAGTAAGCAACAAGGTGAAATAAAATAGCATCTTTTGTAAGCTATATGTCAAGATTGAAAAGAGGGCTTCACGCACGTCTTTTCCCGGTGGGATATTTCAGCACCTTGAGAGGCGAAACAGTGTTGTAACTGGCCGCGAGGGACAGAAAGCGTCGGGGAGGCGTCGATGCTTCGAAGCTTATGATTTACGGTAAGTGGGGCACTCTCTGCTCTCGGGTTCATCACTTTAACCACGTTTATTTCGCCATTGTTTTTTATCACAGATACTCCTCGTTTTTTGAAAGACCATACTCTGTTCTCCGATTTTATCGCAGACGATATCAAAACGTTCGCATGAGCTAAAAATACGGGGAAATGAGACCCACAATTGCGAGGTATAAAGCATGCACTTCCGAAACAAAACCAAACCACTCTACTAAATAAAAGCGTTTTAATTCATCCACTGGCGTAAGGATACACCGAAAACATAAGTTAAAAACTTCATATTCTGAACACACATAGCTGTTTTTTTTTAATTTATCGATGAACATTTTTTTATGCACCGTTGAAAACGGTCTTGATTTGTTAAAAATATTAAACCAAAATAATTATGTATTTTTTAACATTTATTATTAAAGTATGCACTACCGACTAGTATAGAAATAAGCAAAGTCGGCAGGTGGTTCTAGCTCGCGATTTGATTACGACAGCCAGGAAAGCATCCTTGCCTCACACAAAAGATTTCTCTAAAATTCTACTTCATCAGAACCATGCTGAAGCTCTCCAACAAAGGGCCGCTGTTATGATTCAAAAATATAGCGCAGACATCTATAAATTCATCTCTTTAAGCGCAGCTGTCAGAGATAAATTTAAGCTTCTATCTGGCAGCCCTGATGGACGGCGCCTCATTAAAAAAAGGTGTTAAGAAACGTTTCCAGTCATTATCGACTCTATACTAGCCATTCAACGTGCAACCCTTTTCACATCATTTCGACGGTTGGTTCCTTTGAAACGCCTATTATTTTTTTAATAACCTCTAATTAAGAGATCGGAAAGACGGAGTTGCGAGGCATTCAAAGTCTCGCTTTCACACTGGAATTTTTGCAAACTCGAGTTTTTCACCTTTTGTCTTATCTCTGGTCGAAAAGTCAAGTGGGGCACAAGGCACGCAAACTTACGTAACCTAAGTTAACCTCACGGTCACAAAGGCGTTTCTCTCGGGTGGCAAACACTGTTGACAAGAGGTAAGCGGCATCTGGCTTGATGCCCCATGTCGTTTTGGTATCCATAATTATGACCGGAAATTTTTGAGAAATGAGTAGAAAAAAGTCTACTGTATTGTCTATTTTCGGAAATTCAGTCTTTTTAATTTACTTTGCGAAGATATAAAAAGAATGGTCTAATAAGTTGGAAATATTTTCTCGAAAATTAGCAAAATCCCTCAAGAATTTTACTTCTTTTAAACTTGGAAACAAGGTGATTGAGGCAACACAGATGCCTGTTGCAAAAGAAAAAAGATAGGAACAGAAAAATCCTAGACCGTAGAGAATACGGCAATTCATACGAAGGGACATTATTGGATACGGCACAGATGTCTGCTCGGTCACTTCTCGCGTAGGGAAGCCACAAAGTCTCCAATAAAACGTGGAGGCACATCTGTCTCGTGGAGTTATCACGAACTTGCAGCACCGCGGTGATATACGCCAAGCCGTCAATGAATAGCTGCGGCGTTCAGTCTTTCCCGACCCTCCATAGGATCTGCGCCATCCACGACCTCGTCATGAGCTGCTACTTTCCAGATGCCCGTAATCACGCTTCAAAACCCAACACAAATTTCCAAATCTAAAATTAACTTCCACACTAAATTAAATGCCAGCTAAAAGGAATGGCAACTGAATACAGACGTATTACTAAAGTGATTCTTGACGTGTTTAGTTGATGGAGTGGAGCTCTGGATATGCGTTTGCCACTGGAGGAAACCCGGGACAATATCCGAGCGCTTCCTGAGAAAAAAATGGAGGGGGGGAAGTAGCAGCGCTTGGGCGAGAAAAGGTGGGGGGCTGTGCTTACCCGAACCGCTACAACACCTCTCTGCAAGCAGCGATTAAGAATTCTCCTCGACCTGTTCCGTAACAAAATCCATGACAGAACCTCTACCGTAGCACTGAATCGAGGTAAATAAAGTTCCTGCGACAGCAAATAGCGTCGGTCTACCGAAGAACGGAAAGAAAGTGCGATGGGTGCATGGGCACTGCCAGCCTTCTTAGCTGCATAATTTTCGTGAAAGGAAAAGGACTCAGTGCGTTTTAAAGGATGCAAATCCCCCTTGTTCCGGTGAGAACCACGAGATATTGCGGAAAACCTTACAAAATCTAACCTAAAAACGGTAGAAAAAAAACTCCCTTTTTGGGAATGCTATACCTTTGGGTATAAAACTAGAACGGAGGTAGTGCGCACTTTGGTAATTTTTCAACGTAGATCTATGTTCAGCCACATCAATGGAAAGCTCTCACCGAGATCTATTGAATGATAAGGCTGAACATAGGCCTATCTTGAAAAATAACCAAAATACGTACCACCCCCGTTTTGGGTGGTTTAGCATTTCCCAGAACGGGGTTTAGTCTTTACTGTAAAAAAAAGACCGTTGCAACGACTAAGCTTTCCAGAACAAAAACGTTCCTTGAAAGGCAGTTTGTCGTATGAGTTCTTCCGAGGGTCACTAAAATAACTCAATGAGATTAAAGTTTGACCCCGAATGAATATCGTGGACTGAGCGAAACCAGGCGACGAAGGAGGCGATCTCAGACAGGTCCGACGCGTTCAGTCCGCGCTCTTGCATTATGTATGTAGCCATTATCCCTGAGAGCAGACAGAAGGCTTCCTGCCGGCTGCGCCTGAGCCGTTTTTCAGGCCTGTTTTGCCCCGGCCACTGCCACTGACAACCCAAGAAGGTCACTCATTAACAAAGGACCTCCCCCTGGTTATTGGGAGGGTCACCGTTGAATAACAAGCCCCCTTCCCTCTATTTATAAGGGCGCACAACGCTGAATGTGTAATCAGCCCTTTTTAACACGTGGATAGTGGGCGGCCGGTAAAAACAACGCAGCCACTTGACTGCAGTTTACGCACTAAATTTAGCACTTCCTGCTTTTGATTAGTGCAGGGGAGGGACGACAGCGCCGCTTCCCCATATATTCACTAAATCTGCATTGAGTATTCTTCCGCATTTATAATTATACTAACTGGAACGGCTGTGCCATTTAGAGTTATATATTATCACGAGGCAGTTTCATGAGACCAAATCTAGGTGCCTAGTGAATGGAGAGATCGGTGGTACAAACATATTGAATTGGTCATAGACTAATTCTTTAAATGCATTTGTATGTTACAACGTTTAGGAAAGCTTTGAATGTAACGATTGGTATTTAGAATGACGGGCTAGTGTCGTTCACACGACGCGTTTGCGAAATTATTCGCCTCAAGTAAAAAGAATGATAACACCAGCTTGTATCAGTTAAAAACACAAAAACTGATGAGTATTAACCCATAGCCAAAAGTATTTAGATATAAATTTAACAAGAGAAATTTAAAGGATTTTTTTCATTGAAATACGCAATTTTAAGCAAAAGATTATGCCTAAATAATTCAATTTCACGCTACAAGGGGGGGGGGTGATATTTTTTGAATTGTGACAATACTGAACTAAAAAGATCCTTTAAAATAATTTTTCCTGTTTCCGAACGGCATTGCAGGGCGGTAGTGAGTTAATCTGATTAGACACCTATTCTCGAAGAAAACAGTCGAAGAAAACAGTCGCTTGAAACTAAGTTCCCAAAATATTCTAATCAGAAGAATATTAGGCTCGAGAATCTGTTGTTCGGAGGGGACAGACTATACAAGTTTGAAGGTTAGCGAAACTCTAGTTTTAATAAAGTTAACAGCACGACAAAATGGTGGGGAAGAGGTCAGTTTTATTAATGTGTGCGCTTGGAAACGAGGGTACTCATCCGAGAAAATATTACTCAACAAAGCAGCACAGAGGCGACGCAGGAAAAATAGGGTTGCGAGGGGAAGAAAAACAACCAATGCAAAAGAACAGCTGGTGCCCAGCCAGGTGGGGTTATGGCATTTGCCGAAATCCGTCTGTCTGCTGGCGAAAAACTCCGGCAGAAAAGCCTTGAGAATATATGCAAGGCAGCAAGATGCAACACAAACTTCCCACAAATAAAATTCTTCCCAGACAGAGGCAGCTATAAAATACACCAAAACGGGTACCAACACTGAACGCACCACAAACATGGACGCTTTTCCCTACAGTCTGAGAGGAAACACGTTTTCAAGCCAAATTCATCGTACATAACGCCCCAAATCAAGGAAAAGTTAACGTAATACGGAGAAATAAACACGCCTCACAAATTGGAAATAAATAAAGAAAAATATTCAAGTTGAAACAAGAAATGGATTACACTATTCATGTGACTGCATGAACGACAGGATACAGAAAGTTAATGCCATGATTACCATGTGAGAAGAGAAAATCTGACATTGACTCAAAAAAGCTGTAGTTTTTGCTGATTGAACTGATAGCACCAAGGTAATCCACACGCTCCTCCTAAAACTTAGGACGTAAGACAATCTTTTCTTGCTAATTGTAAGACGTGATTACTTAATTAACATTAAAAATACTACCTAAAAGGCTAAGAACCGATAGTTCCAATTTAATAAAAAACTCAAATATTTTACTGCATTTCGTGGGCAGAAAGGGTTTATGAAAAACGCGAAGGCTTCCTTCCGCAACAAGATCACGTTGAGCCTGGCTGCCTACTCATTGAGCGATCGAATTCGGTTACATTGTTTGCGCTGTGGGTTAGACGCTCGCCAGACGACAGTGTTGTGCGTTCATGCGAACCACCAACTACTGCAACAATGGCCCGGCCGTGAATTTGCGGCCGAAGCGACCACTTTGGGCGCAACGCAGGTGCGGCCAATCAAAACAGTTTCTACTCTCTCGGGGCCCCCGCTTTTACTCACGCCGAATTTAAACCGATTACATCCTTTGTTTGAAAGCTTGAATTTTCTACCTCTTGTGTTCTATCCTAAAGTAAGTTTCAATTACATTATGAGGATAAACGAGCGCGGAAGATAACTTGGGTAGGTTGGATAAATTAGATAAGGGTTCGCTTTGATATCGCTCATTACTCGGATTTCATCAAGCCTGGAGCTGCTTGTTTCTCACTGGCAAAACGATACCATTCATGGTCAAGCGGCATAATATGCTCAAGTGCAGTGTTGCCGGATTTCGCGATTTAGTTCATTTTAACTGCGATCACGTCGAGAACCATTAAAGATAATCTAGCTTATTTGGTATGTTTTGGATTGCTCTGAATTTCAGCAATTCAAAAATGGTAGTGATCTCAAGCTTATTTATAACGGTTAAAAAGTAAACTGCGTTTAAAAATGACGACCTCGCGGAATTTGGCAACAGTACTCAAGTGTCATGTATCTCCGCAGTTGCTCTATTTGGCTTAACGGGAAGAGGTTGGGATTAAAAAGAAAAAAATAGAACCTTATGTATTCAGAGCGAAGTACAAAGGAACTCGTGTTTGCGATTAGAGTTAAGGTAAGTAATTAGGGCAAAGGAGGAGTTTGGCAACACTGTTGGGACGAAGAAAGAGGTGACAGCAAAAAAGGGGGGACGGCGACATTGTCGGCGTGGACGAATCTACAGAAGATACGAACAGCGTTCAGAAGAAGAGAAGAAAAAAGCAGGCAATCAAGTCCCCAAGGGTGATGTTCCATCAGGACAGAGACCTTAATTTGTGCCAACGCGATCCGATCAAGTCACATGCTCGTTTATGATGATGCAAACATTATTCGCTCGACTGACGCTTGGGAAAAATTACCTTCAAAGGGACCCGCGTGGGTTATCATCAACGGGGAAAATGCGTAAGACAATGATGACAAACCTATTCTCCACAATGAAGCACAAAGGAGTGACGCAAGCTGGTCTGCGCACTAGCTCTGCACGGCATATCCCATCCATAATTTTGGTCTATCAAAAAATTGTAGCTAAGTTTGTAAGAACGGCGCGAGTGTAATGAACTTTAAAATTAGTCGAAATGTAATAAGTTATAAAGTAGCACACTTTAAAGCACGGTCGCCTATCCAAGACATTGCATGGGAAGAAAATGTGAAGTGTGAATGGAAGGTGAGAAGTCTAAACCTTTCGAGCGGTTCCATTTTACACCTGTGTTCCCCGATTCTAAACAGCTTTGCGTCTGTCTACCCTGATGCCAGCATGGGTTATCTACCTAAATTTGCAAATCACCGGGCAAGCCCCTCTCATTTTCACAACCTCTTATCTTCACTTAGAGTTCCTTAAATAGATAAATATTTTAAGAGAAAGGCAACCCTTTGACGCGAGGAAAAATTCCTGGGAAAAGGGATAACAGATCGAGATCAGAGGACTTCGGCGCGAAGTACAAAAGCATTTTCGTATAGAGCCGAGTGGTTGTGTACCAAACAGGCCAAGGCGAAGGCGGCGTTTTTTTTTGACATTTCCTAAGCTGCCATGAACTTACGTCCCCGTAAGTTTAAAAACCATGTCATTCTAATTGCATCAGGGAACAAACGGCAAAAAATGTTTAGAAGCGCCTTACATCGCCTTGGATAAGTTCTGCACACGTAATGCTGATTCTGGGAAGACGCACTTTTGCCGAGTAGACGGCAGCTACATCGGCTTTTTCCGTTAAAGGACGAAGTGTTGCCGATCTCGAAGGCCACCTCTCAGGCTTCTCCAGACGCAGCCGTTGTAACTTTTAGCCAGGAAAACTTTCAAACCACGATTCTCCGCTAACAAAAACGCTTCCGCTTTGTTCGTTCTAAACGAAGGGGCACAAAGCTACAACTCCTTTGAAGCTCATGTCTATGAGCAGCGCCTAACGTATCCTCTAAACTCACGTCATGGGAACATTCAGCGACAAACTGCACTCAACCCAAACAGTATACACTAACCCCTGTTTTAGGTAGTTCCACACCTGTTTGGGATACGAAGGAAAAACAGGGAGAGAGCGTAATTTGATTATTGTTGAAGATAAACTTATATAAACATCCGTATCAATAATGATCTCGTTATTGAGAGCTCCTCCATTGATATGGTTATTCATTCGGGTATCTTTAAAAATAACCATATTGCGCTCTTCCCCTGTTTTACCTTCATACCTTAAACGAGGGGTTACTTTTTTCTGTGCACCTTGGGAAATTTTGTGATTTTGTAATTTTGGCCGCAGTTGGGAATCGTTCGAGACAACCTATAAAATAAGGTATGTTTTGGATCGCTTTCGAGCGAAGACATTCAGAAATACGATATGGATCAATGTGTTATCGAAACCAGTTAAAAAGTGAACCACCTTTAAAATAGTGGTGAAGTCTGGCAACACAGCAAACGACGGATGCTACACGCTCATTCCTTAACAGAAGCATGAAACTAATAAAGGACATTAGAATCAATTACGTAAAAATGGAACGGTAAAATCTACTTGGACTTCGAATACGATAGAGACACACGTTTTGAATTAATCCTGAAAAGTTCAAGTCCTTATCTAATATCAGCCCATTACGCTGAAATATCCTTACACACAAATGTAAAAATCACTTCACGTTCGGCCTTCGCTTCGTGTTAATCAGCCATTAACGCCGAGATAAAACCAAAATTGCCTTCCACGACCGGACTTCACCGCAAACCATTCAAAAGGAAAAATACGAACTCGATGAATATGGATTGTTGAAGGGAAACACGGGTGCAGCTAAATCTCGTGCGCACCCTAAAAACATCATGACCTGAAAAATAACTCGCTAAGACTCACCACCCTGCACATTTCGCTTTGGGTTCGGTACGAGGAAACCGGTACTCACCTGAAAACAAACAGAGAAATGTTAGTAAAGCACATACAAAACTCCTGGAATCATGAACCTTTGTTTTAATTGACAGAAACAGAAAATACATTACGAACAGTGGGAACCCACGAACTGGGAAAAGGTTGCTCTGAAGGGGTCATTCACTCTGAAGTTGAGAAGTGAAATTAGCCTCGCAACTACTGTTTAACTCTTCGCGCCTTGCAGAGAGGAGCGAGGCTTAAAAGATGCAACCTAATAAATCTAACCTGCGTTAACCTAACCTTACGATCTTTAAGCCTCATGCAACTTTTTCCTGACGACAGTCTATTGCCGTCGAGAAGCTGCGACAGGCTTGGCGACGGAAGGGTAAACCGGTAAGCTTGGCACACCGCACGTGATCTAACCTGAACTCCGTTGAACAAAATCAACCAAGTTTAACTTAAACTACGCGGCTAAGTGTCATTTATGATCATAGTGTGTGATGCAGAGTGAACAAAACAGGCAAGTAATTGCCTGCTGATAGTGTATAATTCAGGACAGTCTTGTCAACGAAAATAATGAATCGTAAATGATGAAAGCCACATTTGATATTCTGTTTTAAAAAGTAGTGTTATTTCATTTTCTATATTTTTATCAAAAAAAGAACTTATTTTTTCAGATCACGATCGAGTTTAGGTGCGGTTGAAACCTTTTGTTCCAGTTGACATAATGTATACGGTATTGCACTCCTTGAAAATCTAAGTACTGTATTCTGAAATTGGGAGTTGAGGAACCCTTGCATTCAAACGTAGTCTATTTGTTCTCCACTTTCTGTATGGATACATTCTGAGTTCGAATATGGTAATAGGTAGTATGAAAGCATCGCTTTCATGTATAAAATGCATATTTGCTACGCGATCTACAGCACACTCTAGTGACCATTTATAGTCTTTGAAAACAAGAGTCGGGAAAATACTACTGAGAGATACTTGGACCATGAGTTAGTTTTTCATTGATTATCTCTGCTGTCTGCCTTCAGAGCACCCCAGGTCACTGAGTTTGCGGAGCAGGTCATTTCGTAGATGTGAGAGGACTTGTTTGAGGGCATTATGCGTCGCCAACAATCGAAAAAGTTCGGAAATCATATCCGAACAACAGTCGAAAGGCATTATTGTTACGGACGAGAAAATGTCAAAAGTTTGCCAATAATTATGATGCCGCAACGACAGCAGTTCCCACTTATTTTTCATTTTCATTGCTAGTGGGCTGTGAAAGAGGCTTTTATGTACAACCAAAATGTAACGTATAAGTGTTACTTTTTCCGACGAGATTTCGCAAGACGCCAAAACGACGAATAAAGCCAAAACTCGTGCCAAAAACACTGTAAAAAATGGTGCAATTTTCTTCCTCTTGCAAGTTGCCTTTCGTCCAAGCCGAGCAGAGGAAGGCATGACGCACACATCCTAACCTAGCCAACCGAATGAAGCAGTCACTAAACAATAAGCCACTTCCCTCAAGAGAAGTAACTGTCAACTAGAAGAATAAAAGTATCCCGCCTGGCGACAACCATGTTGAGAAGGAGCGGAGCGAGGCAAAAGCAAGTTGACCTAATTTAGATTATGCGCTTGTAAGTCGTAAATCTTCAAAATACTTAAAGAAAGGTTGACGCATGATAAATAACAG
>Ga0058701_10003327_pt1 | contig 12688 bp, 8 predicted proteins | sample AgamicOrMae_FD_97039 | JGI IMG/M metagenome (GOLD analysis project Ga0058701, IMG submission 97039) | Agave microbial communities from Guanajuato, Mexico - Or.Ma.e | ecosystem: Host-associated > Plants > Phyllosphere > Phylloplane/Leaf | place: Guanajuato, Mexico | collected 2012-06-04
GGTGGCCTTTCTCTCGCTCATTGATTCAATTATATGATAATGAGCCGTTGGAAAGCGGACACTGCGCTTGGGAGACTCTGGGGCCTTGGCAGTGAAGCATCTCATAAATGCGTCCACCCGATCTACTTCTGGGCTGTCCGAGTCGGGGTCGAATGGCAACGCCTGATAGACTATCAAATGAGCCTCCTTTTTCAAACTGAACGCCTCCGTTCTCATGGTCAATGGTACAAGATAGCGTTTTGCCAAATCGTTGTACTCGTTCGCCATCCTTTCGGGACCTCCCTCCTTGAACATGGGTTCCATACGCGCTATGTAATTCATGTAAACTGCTCTATCTGGAGCAGTTGCTATAGCTCTTAGAATGCTTGGAAAGAGTCTGTGCTGCTTCGTGGTGTGTCTACAAAATTCGAGCTGGTTCATGAACCGTTTCAGATCGACGTTCACGTCGGCCCTCATACCTTTGGTGAATGACATGAGCTCGATCATCTCATGGTCCATTTGATGAATAGTGGACGCGTTCTTGCTGCCATCAGTATTTGTGTGATCCGAGCCCTCGTGTATGATTGGGTGATTGCGCTCAATCCTAACGCGACTCAACAGGTCTTCATCTGTCACGACAAAGTCTCTTTTCTGCTTCCCCTTCGGAGTGTCTGGTTTCTTGAACATCAGCTCGATTTCCATCTCGTTATCGTGGATGAGCCAACTGTTCTCGTCTGGATAAGGCGAGTTTTCGCCAACTTTGTCACTTCTAACATCCTGTGTTATGGCATTCAACCAAATCGCACCGACACCATAGATCCAGGTGCGCCTGGAGCGCTTGCGATCGCTTTTGTTATTTTTCTTATTGTTCTTATCCTGATTTATGATATCGCTAATGAAATTTCCCTCCTCTATATTCATCTTAGTATCGTATGCAAATTGCCAAGGGAAAGTTTGCCGCCCAGTATGCGCATGATCTAGCTCACACTCGAGCTCGTTGGCCGATTCCGCCATGGCATCACGGACCACATAGGATTTCCCCGCTCGGCCATCGCCAATCAGAGCCCACGATTTACCGTCTGAGATCCTTGTATGAACGCTATAAGAGAGCCCTTTGTAGAGTGAGAAATAATCCCGAACTATCAAGACATTTTCTGGCGGTCCAGTCTTTTGCCTAGACTCAATCATAAAGAATTCCCTCTTCACATTTTCCTTTTGTTCACCTTTGTCTATGGTAAATGGATTTGGAATTTTGTACTCCATTCTTGTGCCATCATCTTGGTAGTTGTCATCGTCATCCTTAGTAAGAACTGAAGAACAGGAAATGACTATCAAATATATCGTAAATATCGCATAAATGAGTCTCGCGTGAGCAACACTCTCGGGCTGATTCCGTCCCAATTGGGGTCGAACCATCTTGAAAGCTCTTCAGTTATCTTGCATCCGTATGAGTTTTTGGAAAAACCTTGTCATCACCAGAATCCGTTGAAATTATCGATGTTTCTCCAACCATAACATGGTGCCATTGGAGAAGGGCACAACTCTACATGCCCTGGAATTCGGGGACACGCGATGTTATCCTCGATGCGCTGCGTTGGTCCAATTGTGAAGCCATTCGGATTGTTTCGTTACATCCAATCTCACCAATCTCACTAAAAATTGCCCCCAAGTATCACCCCCAAGCGATGGCCCCCAGGCGAGTGGCCACTCGGTTTGCCGCATAGTTCGTCACCGCCGAGTACAACTGGCGGTTCTAGACGGAATCTAAGCGTCAACTTGATGGAGTAAAGCTAATAACTAGAACGTTTATCGAGCCTCCCAGCTTTTGTCCCGTGACGAATCTCGGCTCTTGCACCAACAAGCGGCGCGTGATGGAAGGAAGGTCCCAATCTGGACCCTAGCCTGTTGCTATTGGCCAGCCCTTGGATAATTCACATGAACCGGAGGAAGGAGAGAGTTAGGTTCGGGTAAGTTTATGAGAAAAGCGGTAAGGGCAATTCTTTAACGGAACATTGCAAGTATTTCATCAATTGCTGCTATCGGGCGCAGGTTCGACAAACTTTCCATCGACGAGCCGAACTCGAGATCTACTAGCTGTCCACTCCCAAGTATGAGCCGACTCAGATTGCATCGTTGCGTCAGGCAAAATCTAGTCCATATGGCTCAAGTGGGTAGGACCGGATTCCCGTGAGGGTTCGCCAATTTGACTGATGGCGATGACGGTTTCCGGTCCTGACACAAAGTGGCGCTGACCGACGGGGTTTCCTCTCGGACATGGGCTATAAGAGAGCGACGCGTTGCAAGCATCTAGCATATCCGGGTCCACCGCTCGTCTGTGATGAGCGGAAAATCGAGACACTGTCACTGCACAACCAATGGCTGTTGTTCCTCTCTAGCACCAGGTTGGATTATGACAATTGATAATGTCTAGAAGAAAAAATTTTAGCCCAAGTGGGCAGGTCATTGAAATCTTGTGTCCTGTGATTCTCAGCGCACTTTACTCATGTGTCCTCGTCAAGCTATTAGATTACCGACCCGAATCGAACAAGACAAGCGGACCATTCTCATTCATCAGCCACAGCTTTGAGATGATGGGCATCTCCACGAATGCACCAAATTCTAGCGCCTTAGACAACGTCTATATTGTTCTTGTACTAATCTCGATGATAGTATTCATCTCGCTGATCATTCTAGTGATGTTTTATATGAGGTGGCACATTTGTCTGTTATATTACTTTTATGTACCAACTCTGATGATTTTAACCGTCGTCACGCCCCTGCTCTTGAGGGAAATATTGATCGGTTTGAATTGCTACACCATGGATCTGTTCACACTACTCATACTAACCTGGAACTTCACAGCCTTGGGTGTGGTGGCAATCTTCGAGATTTACACTAGAGCTCCACACCTCGTCCGGAAACTCTATCTGGTACATAACTCGGCCGTCTTGGTTGTGGTCATGGTGCACATCCTTCCGGGTTGGGCTCCTTGGATGATGCTTGCATTTCTGGTAATCTGGGACTTATTTGCTGTACTGACACCCTACGGTCCACTGAATATGATCCTTGATATGGCCGAACGAGAGGGCATAGTGGACATGCCCGGCTTAATTTACACTACGAATAGCCAAGCTGCGCCTTTGTGGGGAGGAAGCTCCAAGAGATTGGACTCCCACCATCGAACAACATCTTCGACCAAGACCACTGAACCTAAGAGTAGCGACTCGGGTTTAGATACTAAGACTATAAATTCCCAAATCGATAGACCCGAGATTGATGGCTTGCCGCCCCAAATCGCTGAAGAAGAGAAATCGAATTCCTTGGCAAAGGTCGGAATTAAGAATGCTCCAGCTGAGAATTCGGATAGGTCAAATAGGGCCAAAAGTCCCGAGGACGAAAGCAGTCGGTCCACCAATGCTGAGATCAACATCGGCTTGGGCGATTTTGTCTTCTATAGTCTTCTCATTGCCATGAACTCGCGTAGCGACAATCTTTACGCCACCTTGGCGGCTCTCGTTGCAGTCTCGGTGGGCATCCTTGCAACCCTGCTCATTCTGGCTGTAACTCGTCGTGCACTGCCCGCGCTACCCATTTCCATCAGCCTTGGTCTAATCATCACCCTTATCTGCAACCTCACCGTTCCGCAATTTTCGAACCGGCTCGCCAGCGAGATGGTCTTCGTCTAGCGTGTACATCAAGTAGAGACTTGTTGCATCTACGAAAAAAAGCAAACCCAGACGAGGGAATACGTGGAGTAATTAGTGAGAAGGTTTCAGGTTGCCTCATGCACAAGGCAGGGGCAAACCTCCCTACTGTGGAATCCTCAGAGGCAACTGACATGGATCCGGTCCATCAATGAGCCGGCCTCGAGCTAACAACTAGCGTTGATAGTGAGTCGATAAGTAATAATCGAGCGAATGGGCCCAGACAATCATCATCTCGCTGACCTACTGACTGCTTAACAAACTAGCTACATGCTTCTCGGGCACATAGTTCATCTTTTTATTCGTTCGTTAGTTTGATTAGTTAGCATGCCTCTTCCGCTGAGCACCCAGCCAGGAAAATCAAACTCTTCTCGTTTAATGCAAAAGGAGGTCTCATCGCAAGCAGCATAGAGCTTGTGTCCGAGTATCGCGCCGTAGGTGAATCGCCGGCAACAATTGTCCCAATCTACATGTCAAATGAAGGTGAAGATCTGCGCTTCACGTCAGTCTTCATTGAGATGAGAGTGAACTTCTCGGTTTCGTGGTTGTCATCAATCTCAAGCAAGGCATTGGAGTGTTTACCGTCCATTTCGTGCATCACAGCCTGTTTTAAATAGGTTAGAAAGATTTTCCGTTAGTCCGATTAATTTCCTCAAATCAACATCGGTGAAACTCAACTAATCATTCATTCCTAACTTACCTTTACGTAAAATACGTGATTCTTCCCTTTGGGCGTATCTTTCGAAGTCATGGGCTGTATCCATCCCAGTTTTCTCGGGAATTTTCTCGTGATTTCCTCTGCCACATGCCCGACCATATCCCATACGGGTCCACCACGGCTCACATCTCTCTCCTTAGCTTGCGCTTCTTCCTGTGCGTCCGCAACCTATCATTGTCGAAATTCTTTTCTGGTTAGGATTACTATCTGTGTGTTATCGGTTTTTTGTTCGAGGGGCAGGCTACTTACACTCAAGGCCAGGACGACGGCAAAAAGCGTAGCGATAATTATCAATTGTTTCGTCATGATTGTTGGGGAACTTGTCTGCGTCTGATGCGGCACCGGAAAACGTACGCGGCAAATTCACTCCGATTGGTGTCCAGAGATTTTCAACGATCAGATATTTCGAAATCGATATCGGTAGTCTCAATTCTACCTCGCAACATCTGAACGCCCCAACAAGTTGCACTTTTTTCCACTCCGCGGTTTGTGCGCGATATAAATTTCATCTATAAGCTATACAGTCCCTCCAAAGATTTCTCATCCTCACAGACTCCCTCTCAGCCCGTCAAATGTGCCTTCAGCACATTATATTGAGTTAATCATTTACTTCAGCAAGCTCACTTGGCCCAGAGATTGCAACACAGTGGGCTGAAAGCCAAGTGAAACTGTATGAAACCTGATTAGGTTTCCCCTGTCAGAGCTCTGAGGGGATGGCATGAGGTTACATTCTGCTTGTGGACAAGCAGCTGTCGGATCTTCAATCTCTCTAAGGAGATAAATCCATGCGCGAATGAGCTTGCCGACTCAAACTCCTATCTTGCATTGATGCATCACCCGAGATCATCGAGCTTGAAGGTTAGATTGTAGTTAAAAATTCTATAATGAAATAAAAAAGAGTTTAACGATTCGTTGGAATGTGTTTGCTGTGAGCTGACTAGCCAACCATCGAACGAAATCGGCTCGCAAGACAGCTACTGAATGATGGAGCTTCGAATATTTTGATTTCCGATTTTTGAGCTACGGCCTGATAGACACGTTTCCCACATTGTCTTCCGGACTGAGCGCTTCTACACATATTCAACTCGATAAGACTGAGACAGCTGTCTCTTATAACTGATTGACAAGGCAATAATTTTGCAATCGATGTGGTTGTAATTCAGACCTCTCGCAAACAAGCTTTCTATGCCGATCTAGCTACCTGAGCGCCCTAGTTGGCGCCACGGTGCACTGACAGAGTGCAGAATTTGCTTTGGAATCAGAGCATGTCTTACATTTCAATCAAGAGGCACTCTCGGTAAGTCGGGAGGCAGCGGAACACGCAGCTGGACTGAAACTAAAAGAATCATACCACCTCTCTGTCTCTTTGATCGATATTTTTCATTTTGATTTCTCATTCGAGCTCCTTTCCATCAGATTTATGGAATCGGCCATCTGTTCGATCTCTCGGCTCCTTGATTCACTTCGAAAACTTTCGATAAAATAGTATCGGGGGCTCTTTCCTTGAGCCCCCGATACCCCTGAGCTCTCATTATTGAGCTAACTTCGTCACCAAAAGTGCGTGGAAAGATGGGGAATGAGGTCTTGATCTTCTCTTGGCAGGGCAACGACAAGGTTCAACATGAGCCTCTCAGAGAGATGAGGACAAGTGCGAGAAAAATGCATCGCAATATCTGAGACACATATGGTTACACAATATTCTTAAAACAATTTATTATTCGGCAGATATCATTGGTTTCGATTGACAGATGTGACTGACACTCGAGGCTTATCAATTCTATCCCTCGATTCCGCCCCGGAAAGTGGCAACCATTTACTCAAAACTGAATCCCAAGGTGCAATATGCGTTTGAGGATAGAGATCAAAAATCGATCAAACCATCGTCTCAATGCTAAACATTCGTTGAGGTTGCTGTGGTGAGCCCGGGAATTGTCTTCGATGATGAGGCAAGTATTGGAGGGCTATCGAAGGTTGAGATGTGACTGGGTTGCAACTGGTGGCCAGCTGGGGGGCTAGTCTTATTTTGCTCAGTAACTGGCGACAGAGAGGCACCACTCTGAGCCCCTGCGCTAGTTCCACTATTTGTAGGGCCCAAAATGGAGGAAGAGCGATGGTTGTTTGTGAGACGAACTATGAAATCTATAAATTGCTTCAAAGAAAGCTCGTTGTGCAATGTCTCAAGAGGTCTGATGATTGGCGAATAGGGGCAGACTGCTATCAACTCCGGCGACGAGCCACTGATTACGGCCGTGCTGATCAAAGAGGAGGGACCGACACAGTACTGTGACACATCTGCCACACTCCTCGCTCGTGGATTCACACCCGACTTGTAATGTATGGGCATACTGGCCGAGATGGTCGCATAGCGAGGCCCCAACGACCCACCGCCACTCTGTTTGAAAGCCATGTAACGCTGGTGCAAATTTGCGGGCCCTGAGGCGTTCGTTGGTGTGCTCGAGTTGGTGGTCTTGACCACTGTCGTCGAGCTTGCTGATTGCGGATTGGTTTCCGCTGCAGCGAACTCGGAATGAGACGCCTGGGATAGAGATCGGACAGAGGGTGATGAATCCGGGGTGACACACTTGTTATCGCCCGAGTTGGGCTCGTCTGGTGGCTGGACATTGACAACCTCGCGCAGTGAATCTAGACCGCTAGGCGAGAAGCTGACATGGTGGACAGTTTGATAGCTTTGAGGTAAGTTGTGTCTTTGATGCTGAGGGAGATCAATCGAAGACTGTGGATGGTTTTGCAAGAAGCGCCTGCGGGCTGCAAAGCGCTGCATTTGCGGCGAGTTTGTCCACTCGGAGGCCAGATACTGTTCGTAGGCTTTCCAGTTGTTCTTAAAGGCGATTACTTGGTCTTGCCTGCCGCCACCTGGGGAGTTGCACCCAGAGGGTCCTTGGCGACCATCATCTTCGTCCTCCCCATACGACTGAGCGCGTTTTTTCTCGTCGGCTCCGTCGATTCTGGTGGGAATCGAGTCACTGGCCGAGCGGCTTATGTTCGAGTGGTGTCTCGATTGGCAAGAGGAGGCCGAGCCCAGGTTCTTGGCCAGATTGTCTCTCACCATCTGGATCTTCTGGTTGAAGTCGCTCTGGTGCCTATCGTTGTTGCTACCACTGCTGCTGCTCATTGCCAGCCGGGGCCCATCATTTTCATTTCTCGTGAACAAGTTTCTCAGGCTTGAGGGGGCGTCATCAAGGGGTCCTCCTGCCTCGGTGATGGTCGTGTTTCCGATTTTCTCGCCTTGAACTGAGTCTGAGGGCGCACTAGATATTGATAGCTGCTTCTTCGGCGTGGCTGGTTGGCTCGATTGGCCACTGTTGCTGCTTGTCATCGCTGGAGTTGCTGTCAGTCCACCACAATCGAACGACTCCTCCTTGATCACCCTGTTGTTGCCCTCGCCTGCCGAGCTCACCCTGGGCCTAAAAGAGCGCCTCGTCTGCTGCTGGTCGTCAGTGATGATTTCCGGACTGGTCCCGCCACACTGCTGCACACTACTAGTTGTCGAGGCATTCGAGATACTTTTGTTATGCAGGTGTGGCCTAAAACCGGGGCCCTGAGGTTCGCTCGGAATGCTTGGATGTCCCGAGTGATTGCTGATTCTATTGATCACACCTGAGCTGAAGTGAATCTCCACATGGAATCGGTCGTCACTCGTTGGCTCCTTGGTTGGATCCTCGTATAGCATTATAACTATCTGCGAGAGATAGTTTAGCTCGGATATTGCGCTGAGGAACTCCATTGAGCGGCGCCACTGCTCGTCGCGTCTCACATCCAACAGACCGCCATATTGTAGAGCTGTAACCAGAGAGTGGATGTGACTTTCGCTGGTGAAATACAATCGTGTTCTAACATGCCGATCTGGCGAAGAAACCCCATGCGAGTATTTCGGGTCTAAACGATTGACGCTCTCTGTTTCATCCTCATTAGAGGAATCCGCATTTCTCAACAAATCGGCTTGAATCTTGCGTAACAACGGACTGCAAGTGCCCAGACCTATCATAACTTTCTCCTGAGCAGTCATCCCGTACTCTTGTGGTATAACAATATCTGCCAACGCCTTTGCATAGGTGTGCATCTCATGAGCGTGCTGGAATTGCAATGTGTGCTGGTTGTGCTGTAGATCATATTTGATGCAATCGTAGATGTCCGGAATCTTACTGATATCAAACCGTCTAGTTCGAGGGAACTTGAAATCCTTCTCCAACTTTGCCCACCGCCTTTGCAGGAGATCCCAAGTTTCACCGTGATAGAGGTGGTACTCTTGAGTGTAACAATTGTCCTGGCGTTTCGTTCTGATTAGCGAGTTCAACTCCTTGATCAATTTGTGAACCTTATCACAGGCCTGATATGGGTTGCCTATGAATTTGCAAGCAGCACCGATTGATGGCGAGTCAGTTGGGTTCAAGATTTCCATATCCTCGGCGCTTAGATCGCAATTCTTTTGCATTATATTGTGCAAACGCTCCTTGACTATCTTTTGGCACTTGCTCGATTCACAATCATTGTCCAAAAGACCATTTGTGTTGGCACTCTTAACCATCTGGAACAAAATGGGAGTCAGTTCTCCCTCTAGGGCGAGGAAACCCTTAGCGAAAGCTGCAGCGGTCATCTGGACACGGCCCTCATCGGAAGCATAAATCTTCAAGTCGTGTCTGAAAGTTGAGTGAAGACGCAACAGACCCAACCCCTGTGGCCCACTATAGTCACCAGAGGCTGGATACAGACGCCTGAAGCAGCGGCCCAAATCCTCTGCCTGCACCCGACCAGCCGGAGTGAGCTCACCACCCCATTTCAAGATGAGCACCAGCGACGGTTCTCGAGCCACATCATCCTCGCTGCTCGACCTACGAGGCCTCCCATGAGGTTGATACTTGAGCTGTACCTTTCTATTGATGCCAGAAAAGTGGCCATACATTTCGAGCACTGACTTTAACTGACGCAGCTTCACCCTCGGCTCGACGACCTCCTCTGATGTTGGCTTGTCAGCGAGCTCGCCAAGTAAATAGCGGGCAATATCGAGCACCTCCTGCAACTGCTGTGGTTTCTTCAATTTCGCTTGACCATTTTTCGGGTTTCCATACTTCTGGTATAGTTCGAAGAATTTTGGATGCTTAACCTCGAGTTTCATCTTCTGCTTGGGAGTTCTATCACCATGTCTAATGACAGCTATAACACAGCGCAGCTCCATCATGCGGCCGAAAGTTGTGGGAACAATCGGCGGATCGTCCAGTTGAAACGGTATTGACCAGGGAATATGAAGTTGAGGGGCCAGGGCACGGAGGACAAGATTGCCGATTATCTTGGAGCAATCCTCATAGTATTTCATCGAGCTTTTCACAAAGCTGAAACCATTCACATCACAAACATAAGATCGACCATTGGCCCTCAGTAAGTCGAACCCACAGACTGTCTGCTTGAAAGCTAGACAAACCTTTCTGGCGATCAATTTCTCCTTATTCGTCAATATCACAGGATATCTAATCTCTTTGCCATCTGAATCGCGTTCTACTTTTCCATCGAGGGCGGGCGATTTTCTCGCTTCAGCATGAGCATAGTCTGGACCGGCAGTGTACACTTTCACATCGGTACCATCCGTTGGCATGAACTCCTCATAAATGTAGGAGCCCGTTTTTCTCACATGACTTTCATTTGAGTAGACACTACTACGGCAGCCTATCTTCCTGAATAATCTCTGGCTACCACCGCCAGCATGAGCTGGATAATAGATACATATGTTGTGATCTTCGGCCGATATGGGTTTCTCAACAAAAGGCTTATTGAACACAACCTTTGCCACCTCGATATGATCATCACCTTCGATTAACTCGCGCTCCTCTGGGTTTGAGGAATCTCGATCCAGCACTGCGTAACGAGGCAACTCGATATCGGCTTCTTCAAGAATCTTGTAGACCTTTCGTCTATCCTGAATGTCGTACTGGATATCCAGATCGTTGATCAAGAATGGCTTCCGGAGGCGAGCATACTCGATGGCTTTACTCAACGGAAAACCTTTGGAGTGGAACGAGATCAAGCAATCGCAATGGGGCCACTCCTCAATCGGTTTGTTCAGAATAACAGACTCTTCGAATATTTGCGTCTTGATGAACTCGAAATAGTCCTCCAAACGTTTGAGAATCTCCTTCATCGGCTTTGATTGGGCTTTTTTCTCCATAGCACATATACCAACTATAACTTGTTTACCGTTTGCTGAATCGTCATCGACGAAATCCATCATATCGGATGACACATCTCGATCACTCAAGGCATTAGGGTGCGTGTCCGACAAATAGTGATTGTCGTTGATGTTGAGATTACCCAGAGGGTTGTCTAATTGATCAGGCGTTGGATTCATCGATTCACTAGCACAGTCGTATAGATTGTAGTCGAGTCTGGGATGATGGTAGAATCTATTTCGATGGTGATGATAGTGGTGATGATGGTGGTGGTGGTGGTAGTGATGATATGGGTTGTGATGGTGATGACGGTGATGTGGATAATGAGGCTGGTGCTGTTGCTGGTACTGATGCTGCTGTTGGGCTTGATAATTGTGGTGTTGGTGGTGGTGGTGATGATGATAATCGTCCATAAAGTACATCAGCTGATCGTCCCTACTGCCGCCATCACCAGTGCCAGGACTGTTTCCAATTGTAATAGATATTTTGCTTGGTTCGAGATCCTGCTCGAGCAATACATCCTGATCCTCCGTTTGGACTGCTTCGTCCGATTTATTCATTATGAGTCTATTTAATCCAACTGGTCGGCCATTTCAATGAACGAGCATAGGGGCTATTTTCATCGAGCTATGTCACGGTTTGTCTGCCTAACCTCTTGGTATGCGGCCCTTGATATCGCGCGCGTCAAACTATCGTAATCCTCGAAGATTTGTAATTGAGCGATTTGTAGTTCAGATAAAAAATTTGAAACATTGTTTAGAACAAAAACTTTATTGGAGTCGAATAGAGAATTCTCATGGCCAATATTGAAAACAAAAAGGGGAGTAGCAATAAAAGTCTTTCCACACGACACAATCATAACAACATAGCGAGTGTCGCAGCGATGAGCTTGTCAGCTTAACGACCTACAGTTGTGTGAAGAAGAATTCTCCCAAGCTTAAGCCTAGAGACGTCAAGGTCTGAGCTAGTCAAGCTCGTCCCATGGCTCACTCAATCGTCATTGGTTAACTATTCCTGGCTCCAAGACTTCGTTATATGTGAGGATTCTCTTTGTTTACCTGACGAATAGTCATTACTATCTGAAAGGTTTAGGGCTGAATCGAACGTGACTTAACGAACGAAAGGAAGTCTCCTCTCCTGAAAGAAGCCAGAATATGACGCCTACAAATCGTGGATGGACCCGCTCTTAGGCGGTAGCGCACTCTCGTCATCACTATTCTGCCATTCAATCCGTAGAGCCATTTCTTTCCAAATTCTGAGACCATTTTGACACCTTGATGATCAAGCATCGATACCTTCGCTACCAATTGTGCTAGAGAAAAAGTAATCATATAAACATGCTGCAAATTGTAGCTGCTACATAAATCTGCAGTCTGATTGTGCATTAAGTGATTTGCGCTGCCCCCAGGGAGGCTCAAAGTTTGAAAGTTGAGCTCCATTATGGAGAAAGTAGAGGTCGTATTGTACTTTTGCGATTTGTCATGCACTTTGTAGACGTTTGGATTGTTGCATGCAAATGACTGGCCCGCTAACATCTTTCATTGTGAAACTGGATAGATATTTGTCATATTTCTAAATTGCACCAGAATGGACAATTGACATGTGGTAGAGAATGCAAATTATGAGAACTAACCCATCAACATACAAGCTAAGAAGCGCCGTCTTGCAAAAGCTATAATCTTGTCCCTCGTGGGCCCCAGAGTGAGGGGCCTCAATAGCTAGTGGGGCCTGTGGTGGAGCAAGCAAAGCTATAATGGGTCTATCTGTACTGTCGAGAGCTTTCGAGTGCATTGTTGTAGCTTGTGTGGAAAATTCAGTAACCTAGCTCGAGTCTTTGTATCCCAAATCGGTCTTACATTAAAGAGCGCCATCCTGATTTCGGGACCCTTGTTGGCAATTTGCTCAAACATGGTCAGCTCGCGTTGCGGGCTAACCAGTGATGTGAGCTCAATGAAACTTTGCACACTTACGACAGTATAGTAGCTCAGTTGTCAACCTATTTATGCCTCTTGGATCAATAATGCATCCACAAGAGAGCAAAATGTTTAAACGCTTTGGGGCCCCTGGTGCGCGAATGCGAGCTGAATAGAAAAAAATACAATCATCAC
>Ga0058701_10003328_pt1 | contig 12683 bp, 7 predicted proteins | sample AgamicOrMae_FD_97039 | JGI IMG/M metagenome (GOLD analysis project Ga0058701, IMG submission 97039) | Agave microbial communities from Guanajuato, Mexico - Or.Ma.e | ecosystem: Host-associated > Plants > Phyllosphere > Phylloplane/Leaf | place: Guanajuato, Mexico | collected 2012-06-04
GTTTAGGATATATATTTTGCAAGTTCTTGAAAGTTTAAAAGAAATGGTTTTGTTTATTCCCTAAAAGAAAAAGGTAAAAACGGACTTTGCAATTTTTCTTTTCAAAAATAATTTAATTGCATGAAAATTCCCGGTTTTTCCTTCTTTGTGCAAAATTCACGGCCATATCCCGGTTTTTTTCCCGGGTCATTCAATTTCCCGGTTAATTCCCAGTTTTTCCGGTCGCTAGACACCCTGGCATAAGCGGGGGTTTATTCCCGAGATTTGTGATGTGATCAATAAGGGTAGCTCAAAAATTACATAATCTGACAAATATGATACCTACAATACGAATCAAAAGCAAACACCTTAACTTCCTAATATGAATACAAATAAGACAGATTTCGACTGCTAATTTTTTTAGTATGACTTCGTAGGCTACCGAGAATTACTCGAATGACCAATAATCATCACTTATAAATATTATCGTATGTAGGAATCAAAGGTTAGACGCTCAAATGCGGCGGCTTAAAAATAAACGTTCCGAAACCAAGAAAGATCACTCAGTGTAACAAAACTTCGGTCTGGTTTGCTTTTACAACGAGGCCAATTCTCTTAAGCTTTTCTCCTTACCAGAAAAACTCCAAAGACGCCTGAAATCGCCATTTCAAACAGGCTTTTAGCTCAGGGGAGCCGTTTTTGAGAACAATCTCTAGCCATTTGACAGACACACGCAAGCATTCGTCCCTTGCTGAAAAATGCATGCGAAAATTGGCTCTCCTGGCTCAGAGCAATGGTAAATTGGCTTTTTCGGGCGTCTTTGAAACTTTCCCGTTTGGGAGAGGAAACACGAAAATTTAAGTCTCACCATCAAAGACAAGACAAAGTATGACTAAAATTATGTTGGCGTAATTATCCAATGACGAAACATTAAAATAATGAGCGATAAAATAAAGAAATACCAATAATAGTGAATAATAAATACCCCAAACATAAGGTGCACAAAAGCAGACAATCCACCACACCAAGAGAGTACACTTCCAACAATTCCGCACATATTTACGTAAGGACATGAAAACACTTTAACTTCAATGAGAGAAGAACAGAAATCTTGCTATACATAAATGACTATTAAGACAGGAGCAGGGCACCTTGGGATAAGTAATGCGACAAATTCTGGCACTTCCTGGAAGAAAAGCGTTCATTAAATTCATTACATTTGATTAATTATTATTCTTTTAAATATCTACAAGGCAAACCTTACTTCTCAAGTATGTACAGAACAAATCTAACAAACCTCTACATGCTGCAACCACAGGAAGTGAGGGATATTAGACTTCACATTAAAAGCAATAACAACTACCCACCGTGCTGTTAAGAGGCTGAGCCAACTCGACCGGTTTTACGCAAATACCCACGATATATATTCCTATAAACCAAATGCCGCCAGTTCCTTCAGCTATTCCGCGTTATTGGACACTCGAAATAGTCTGTTGCTCAAACAATTACGATCCTGGCGTGTTGAAGACTATTATACGAAAAAAGATAGGCCGCTAATATCTTTGAGCTAATACTTAAGTATCAGCATATTTTCCATGATGCAGGATGTAGATATTTCTAAATAAAGTAGTATCTAGGAAAAAAAATATCCTAAAATTACACCGGATAATGAAAGTAAGTTACGTAGTAACCTTGATTTTCCTTTTTTTAGGTAATATTTCAGTAGAATGAAAGTAGCTCACGTACGAATAGTACTCACGAGGAACATTGCGAAGACTGTCGAATCACCACTCTTATAACAAAGTTCTTGCAAAAGCGATCGAAAGAATTCATTATCCAAGAGCATCAAATAAGAGCGGCAAAAAAGACAAGAACATCAGTACAGCGCAGCTCACCACCAACATAATCACGGGCTTCCAATTCAACGTCGTAAGATGAGACGAACACAAAACCTATCGCGCTCGTAAAGAGTACTGTAAGTCCAAAGGTATTGTCTGGTTCTTAAGGCGCAAGAAGGTTCCGCTTTGTAAGGACATACCTTGAACACAGCTTTTTTTGAACGTCAAGAACCGGAAAATACCTTTTTGACAATGAAACGTAAAGGAGATACAATTGAATGGTTGGCAACTTCCTAATCAGTTAAGGCAACATGAACTCTCGGGACAAGCCACTGACTTCTGGGGTTGACTGTACTTATCTTCGCTGATTCGTAAGTGAAATCAACGAAAGCGCTACGTACAGGACAGCCTTTCATGGCTTATGAAGAAAATAAGATGACAACCGATCTTAAGAGAAAACATGTTAGCACGAGGTATGTCTACTTACAATTAGTAACTGCATCCTCATGATAATTCATTAAAAATTACTTCAAATGTTCCGATTCTGAGGCGAAAAGATTGATTAAGTCCTTGAGGATTAACACAAATAAGAATACTATAATTCCTCTTTTAGGTAGAACTTCAATACCGGTAGTTTTGAGTAGATTGAATACAGGCGTATCTCGTACTTCGGTTGGTGTGCGTGCCGGAGAGATTGAAAGAAACATCAATGGAAAGGTCTCACCTAGCCATGTAAGTCTTATATAGCTATTTATAAGCCTATCTTAAAAACCAAACAAAATAAGTCGGAAAACCGTTTGAAGTTTACCCCGTAACTCGTTTAGCACTACTACACAAAGAGGAAAACAATGAATCGGTTGGGATCGAAGTAAAAGAAATGATTCCGAAGAGAAATCGCGAAATCACCAGTCAAATGAGACCAAACAAAAAACTAATAACAGGAGAAAGAAGAATATCAAGAAAACCAAATGAAAGTACAATTCGAAACCACAGGTTGCAGTCGATGTTAGCCTTAGTAGAGTTAGGGGAGACGGGACGAATCAGGGAGTCCAAGACAAAGAATACATGAGATCCTTACCTTGCGGTTCCTGTACCGTGTGTATGTCTGAATTTCCCTTGACAGAGAACTTGTTGAACTCCAGCGCGATAGCTACAAATGCAACATCAACCTCCATCAACACACCATCACCAAGCCAAATCAAAAGCGATCAATCTTGGCATCAAAATCTCGACCTCCAAACAGCGAGCTTACGAAAGCGACTACAACCGAGTCACTGCAGCAAGAACAGCAACTATAAAAATCAACAGATCTTTGGAAGAATTTCCTCACTGTACACGGTTTTGTAAAAGGAAGAATGCTACCAGAGTCGCTAATGGGAATGTTAAACCCATTTTTTACAACGATCTGTATGTTCGAGACATCCGAATGGTTTATTTATAAAGGACGACAGCGGAAAAACTGAATTGTCAGATTTTAGGAAATCGCCAAATTTAAAAGCGGTCATCCCTAAATCCAAAAACGACATCTACGTAATTGACAGTATCTTTGAAAAGCCTGCCTTGACAGTTTCCCAAAAATAACACGACATACTAGGTTGTTTGTTTTGGTTCTCAAGATAGCCGCGGTAATACGAGCACAAGTCACCAAATTTGGCAATATAGGCAAAAGGTTGCCATACTCATACGAAGGAAGCATTCCAAGACCCCAGTACACTCTTATAGTCTACCTCATTTTTATCCTAAATAAGAAAAGTCGGATAAGAAACTCGAAGTTCGCATTCATGGCTGCAAAAAGAGACAAGAGACGAGTTTCTGTTATGAACGCGATGTGTTCAAGTTTACCGAAGAGATTCCCACTTCCTCGGAGTTTTTTGGCGGTGCAAGATACAGTTTTGAAAGCATTAAAAATCGTCTCGATTTAAGCAAATCGCAAAATGAGTCATCTCGAAAAGTTAATGTACATTCGCGATCAGAAGCCATGTTGTCGTGCATGGAAGATATCCACATGATGGGCAACCCTACTTTAGATCTGAGATTTCCTCGTCTAAAACTAACTTTGAAGATATTGCTTTTACTCCACTAAAAAGGTTTGACGACTTTTTTTGCAGATACTTATATAAGCTATGTTTAGGTGCATGAAAAATATGTTTACATTTTACATTCGAACAAACACAAAAAGGCCATTTTCTCCTGCAAAGAACGGCTACGGTAAGGACACTAAAATCAACATCAAAACTGGCAAGCTGCAAAAATGAACAGCTAGCTTGTGCAGCATGCACAACATTGCTTGGAACAAAAAAATAGAACTGAAAAAAACAAAAGCACAACGTTGAAACAAAGAAAGCATTAACTGAAAACTGCTTACGTTGATGAACACAGCTGGTTTTGTCCTACGGGCTAATCTGGATCAGGTGCTCGGCTCCTAACGGATGGAGATATTAAATGAGAGATTCAATACGACGGATACTGAGCCCATCACCAAGAGAAGATTTTAGACCGTGCAAAGTGTAGCAGAGACATCATTCTGGGAAATTGGAAGTTTTATCCCTTGCAGGGGAACCAACTCTAAAATCCACATTGCACGAAATACTAAAAATATACCTTGGATATTTATCTCATGCGTGAACCGATTCCCCATTGTTGAGATGCTTTTACCCCTTTCAAATTTTTGGGAATACAAAATTTTCAGGTACGTGACGCGATATCGATTATTTTATGGTAGTTTACAAGGACTTGGAAACATTGAAAAATTGTCCAAACATTGCTTTCACTTAACAAAAAAAACTGTTTATTTATCGGACCGTTTAAAACACATTCAAACCTTTTTACATGCGTTGGAGTCTCCCACATAATTGCGTGCTTGTCATTTACCAAGCGTTGAAGCCTCTCACTGTAAATGCATGTCGGGTCAACAGCAACACCCAAAAATGAAAAAATAGAATAAAAATGATATCAAAAAATGTATGAGTCTTTTGACTTAAAATTTCCTAATTTGTCAAATCGAACAGCTTTATTTTCCAGAAGTATGTTGAAAACCAGCGATCGGGTAAAAACAATACATGTTGGATATATGTACCATATTTCGTGCAACGTGGAGAAAGTTCAACCAGATTTGTTTCCTTATAGATTGCATAGGTAGGGGAAAATGGTTTTTGGAAGTAAGCTTAAAGGACCGCATATAAGTGGCGTATGATTCAAAGAGTGGCCCAATCATAAACGTCCCTCGCGAGACCCGTCAGATCTCACTATAGGACCACAAGACCGTTCGACTTTGTATCAAGCACATCCTATAAGTGGTAACGGTGTAACAAAGTGTTGCCACTTTTCACTTCACTAAAAAAGGAAACAGTGAACTAGTTAATCGATAAAGATGATAACACCTCTTTTTTCCACTTTTACCATGTTAGTTGATAACATGAATGGATTGCTAAGCTCGAGAGGAATCCGAAACATGTGCCGAGCGAGTTATGAGACCCTGAGGATTTTCAGAAAGGATGATGCAACCCGCTCAACACGAGTGCCAGGCGTATTGCCTACTGCGGACTGAAAAGAGATGTGCTAAGCCTGTATAAAGGCAACATGCGTAACACTTGTGACGAGCGGGCTACATCATCATCTTAAAAAATCCTCAAGATCTCGCAACTTGCTCGACACGTTAAATTTGTCTTTGATTTTCCTCAATTTAACCGGTAAGGACCAGGTCACGAAATCAGACAATACTTAGTCAAAAATATTGACAACACTCAAATTCAAACCGCACTGACATGATGAAAAAATATTTTTAAAAAAAAATATTAAAAAAAAACGTTAGGTTGGAAACAGTAGGATAGCCGACAATAGATTAGCATTAGAAGTTCCTGCTGCCTTTCGTGATCTGAAAATAAACATCTCAACAGACACACCGAAATAGAGAAACATCAACCAAGTAGACGGGACAAGCAAGCGAATCGTTTCCCTACAGATCGCCGATTTCCGTCTAAGCAAGTATTAGGAGTAATTGCTTACCTGTTGATTATCTTGATTATAATCAGTTGATTCGGGTCTATTAGCCGCAGAAAAGAGATCGAGAGGGGCGTTGTCAGATTCAACTGAAACCAAGAAGAAATCTCAGGAAACAAAGCTGATGAGATGACAGGTCATGAGAAAACTGTGGAATTCAAAACACTGACATCAGCGCCATTTCGGCACCTCCACGGAAGACTTGACCAGTTCTCAAACCTCAGTTTTAAACCGTACTAGCTCGACGAGCGTTCAAAATGTTGGTTTTCGTTGCCATAATACCTCTTTTATTATTCGTCAAAAATGAATGAAAATGACGGAACATTTTCCCTGGCTCCCGGAATATGTTCTCAATTAATTCATAAATCACACGAAAAACAATCTAATGGTAAGCTGGAAAAGAGGAATTTGCGCTCTCGAAACTGGTCTACTTTAAAATTCAGTTTTTAGAACTGGTCGAGTCGGGTGCCATTCGATAGCGCCAAAAACCACAAGCGCCAACGCCGCAAGCGCCAGTCGGTAACCGCCAAACGAGAAAAGTCGCAAACGCCAAAGTTCGTATAGGTTAGGTCAAGTTAGGTTGGGTTAGGTTAGGCTAAGTTAGGTTAGGTTAAGTTAGGTTAGGTAAGGTTAGTATTGCGATTAAGACCTTTGGCGTTTGCGACTTTTCTCAATTGGCGGTTACGGATTGGCGCTTGCGGCGTAGGCGCTTGTGGTTTTTGGTGCTTATGACAGCTACCCGTCGAGTCTTTCATGGAGGTGCCGATCTAGTGCTGGTAGCCCAAACTGCCGACCCTCTCCATGTGATACGGCCGTCAGTTCGGGTTGATGCCGCGAAAAGGCGCCACGGCCAGGGTTTGGGATGCCTTACTTTTCCTATAGCCTCTCAGCTTCTGAGACGACGCCAGTCTTACCTGCAGGAGGAATGAAGTATTTGTTTTCGGGCGGCAGAGACATCTTAGGGAACAGAGTGGGATCAGAAGCCCCGGGAGTTGCAGTCGTCCCACCGGTTGACTTTACCAGGTTCACGTAGGCAGGACGCTGGGATGCTGAAACAAGACGTTATAGGAAATGCAGAAAGTTCTCCGACACGAGAGTAACTCTCAGACACAAAAGTAACACTCTGACGTGGAACTTCTTTGACATGGAAGAAGTATTTCCCGGTGAACATTCAGAGAGACAAAAGTGGATCCGTTTCGGAAGAATTTTATATATAATTTGACTGTTGTGATACTGCGTACAAGTCTGCATTGGAGAACTTCTGTGCTAGAATACTTTAAAATCCGAGAACGTCTGTGTCGGAGAACTTCTTTTCCCGAGAACTTCCTTGTTAAAAAAAAACTTATCCGTTATCCGGGAGCCGTATAACCCACGTCGACATTTCTTTGAACATTTTCGTTGACAAATGTTGACATGGGTCTAAACATCGCCCTCCTCCTTCCCCAATTGTCAACGTTAATCATTTGCTACAAACCATCCTACATTCGCGCCTCATCTCAATGATGTTTTTCCGGGAAAATAAGAAAAATAAAACTACATTTAAGAACAACTGCTATAAAAGCTGAATTGATTAAAAAAATTTGAGCTCAAAGTAAGTTTAAGGCTTACATCTGTTTTGGCGGAACATGTTGGGTCCCGAGGATGGGGCCGGGCCGTCCGGGCGGTCGGCCGCGTTGGCGGGCGTCGCGGCAGGCGCACCAGGTCCGGCGCCCGCGCCAGTCGAGTACGCCATGGCGACGCCGCCGTTGCCGACGTTGGCGTTGGGGGCACCCGGGGCGGAGGCGGAGGTCGCCGCCTGAGCGCCGAAAGACGCTGCCATGGGGGGCGGGGGAGGAAGGCCCTCCGTCGCTTCGTCGCCAGCCAGCAAGTCCACCCAACGGTTTTTTGCCGCATCCCACACGATCTGCGAAAACAACAAAATCAGGATTACTTCCAGATTAAGCCTGAAAGTACTGCTTCGATTGCAAAGCGATGCTAAAGCAAGATAAAGGTTAGGCAAGAATTGTGTGAGGATAAGATTCTCCGGCACGAAAAAAGAAGACTTCGTCAAGAGTTGCTAACGGTAAGCTTCGTAAGTTTGCGCTAAAGTAGATTCCGCGAGGTAGGTTAAGCCTTGGAGGATCGGGTAACCTAAGGTTTGACAGGCTTAGATTAAGGAGGGTTAGGTAAGGTTACCGAACGTTTGTGAAGGTAAAGTAAGTAACTTTAAATAAGGTAAACCAACATCAGGTACGGTAAAGTAACATAACATTAGGCGCGGTCATACTATTAAGGTGACATGGTGCGTTACGTCTCGTACGATGGGTAGGGTTAGGTTATCTTAGGTTAAATAGAGACACGTTACGAAAGGTTACTCTTGGTTGGAATGCGTTAAGTAGGATAAGGTTACCTTTTGTTCAGGTTTTTCTCTTTTTTAGTTTTTTTGTTGTCACAGAGCGTTTTACACGCAACGCACCATCGCACAAGCTTTAATAATACAAACTTTATTGGAGCTGAACACGTTTCGCAACTACTTTTAAAGTGCCACAACACGATTTTTCTTACATCACTCCATGAACTCACATGATCACTTCCATGACGTTCCAGCATAAAGTTTTCGGTCGGTAGAGCAACTAATTTTGGAAAACGAGGAACAACTAATTTTGGAAAACGAAGAATAGAAAACGTCACGGAATAAGCATGAACAAGAAAAAACGATAAAAATATAGTTTGCCTAGGTTTTTTCTTCCCAAACGCTCAGGATCCAGCGTTTGCTGAATATTTCTCTTGAAGTCTTACTGATACAAAACATGTATGTTTCGGATAGCCCAATGCGTGTTTCCGGTAAACAGTTACGACGGGCGCACTGTACGTCGTATGTAGGTTATGTTTCAAAATGGAGCAATCACAGCCGATCACTGCCATATCAAACGGAAGAGGTTCTTCCGTTAGCTAAGTTTTCGTCCATTCGACATCTTATCATCGAAATCGATATCGGTAGGTCAGCCTCTTGTTTTATTTAATACACAAAAATAGAATTGGGACTACCTGATAGGGGATTGTTTTCAGCGCAGTGTGTTCTGTAAAGTTATCAGACACGTAGTCTATGGCTTCACAATAAGCTCGTAAACTCATTTTCCGCGATCATATTCAACCATGACGTTCAAGAGTCGAGAGCATAAACTGTGATATGTAAGTGATTTTCATGTATGTCGGTAGCTTGAGCAAATGTTTGGCGATGTTGCCAGCTATCGGAAAAACGCTTGTTTACGTTGTGCCTTGTGCCTCGCTTCACTATCGCTCCGCTAAGCTTTAGCCGAAGCTGACGCCGCTGACTTTTTAAAACTAACTGTAGAAATCGAGCAGGTCAGGTTTTGGCACTAAATGCCCTGTGCCTCGGTCTGATATCATTCCGCTCGGCCGTGCGACGTAAAGTAGAACAAGATATATAGGAAACGCAACCTATAAAACATCTAAGTAGAATTACGCGAGTATAAAAAGAAAACCACGCGGGACAAAGAAAGCGTGTGTAAACTCAAGCTGAAGTGAGCGCTCTATCACAACGCATCAGACCATGATCAGACCAAGTGGCCCGCCGAAAGTCTCAACACCAGTTCAGCATTCCCAGTAAAACTAGTATTCATGCATCCTTCCTCAAAATATTCAAGGCAAATCTAGCACATATACTGTAATACATACTTTTTTTTACGCACAAAACTTTCGTATGGCCTTTAACCAATTTGTGACGAGAAAGTGCTTTGAAATTTGCAATAGAAGAAACTATCCATTCCGCGAGCTTCAAGCCTTCATAAAACGGCATTTTTGACCAGTTCCACTTGTCTGTTGAGCAAAGTAGGGGTCACATTTTAGGTTCAACTATAAAAGTTAGGTTTAAATTTTCTCCCCCATCGTCTAGGAAAAATTTGCAGAGTTTCAATAACTGCGAGTTGGAATAAATTTGGTTAGAATATAATCGAGTCCCATTTGTTAGCTCTTGGATGATCACAAAAAAACGAAAAAAATCCCGTTCTGAAGGAGACAATAACTTAGAAAGTTAACAAAACCCTTATGACAGCCGAGGATACTTTTAAAACTTTATATCAGAAATTTAATTTTGGAAGTTCGAAGAAGGACTCTTACGGAAATAAGAAGGCTTTTCATAATGGACAATAAGTTCTGGGTGAATCCCTATCATCAACGGAACATGAGGTGAAAAAAAGTAAAAATCTGAAAATCTGATGGTGAAGTAAAAGAGGATGGATTGACTTAGATTTTAGAAAATATCAAAGTAACTCATACAACTCTTTTCGACAAACTTATTCGGTTGTTGTAGAAAGAATTTAGTTGCTCTGAACACAGAAAAGTCCATCTGTGTTACAATCGTTTCAGCTAAGCACTCTAAGCTTGAAATGATAGTCCATCAATGCAACAATGCCAACCAAGGAATGACTTTTGAAAATACTTTCAATGTGTACCAGTACTCCGCGCTTGTTGGCTACACGTAATGCATGCAAGCGTATCGGTGAAACAAGCGACTCACCTCTTTTTTAAGCGACTTTTTTTGTTAACAAATGTGTGTTTGTAGCATTGCCTAGGGAGGGCAAAGGGAGGGTGTGGAGGCAAGAGGAGGTGCCCGCCTTTCCCCTAGAACCTTCCCCAACCCACCCCACGCGCTGCTGCCAACACATATTAGTTTACCAAAGAAGTCACTAGATTTTGTTTGGCTCATCACTGTACATAATTAAATGCCCTATCGCTCCCGGTTACAAAGTCTGCCCTTAACGTTTCCATTTCTACACCAAACTACCTTCCCATAAAAGCACTGAAATACCGTAGCAAATAGTGGTCAGTGTGGATAAGCTTGATAGATCACCACAAGATGGGTTCATTACTAAGTAATTTTCTTAAATCTTTGAAGTAACTCTATCACTTGATGTGAAGTCCTGTCACTAAGGAACTTTCCTATTTTTCTTAATCACACCAGTTTTAAGCAATACGCTCGTTCGTACGGCGCACATTTTTCCGTTAAGCTACAAAACTCCGGGTGCAACATGCACGCGGCGTTTGTGCCTGATAAACGAGCATATGTATGGTACAGCGATAGTTAATTTGTAATCATAAGTGGGTTTTTATTGTTGCGACTGTGTGGCTGGACCAAAAGTGTCTTCAAGGCGCCAAACTTTATGATTTAAACAATATCGGGGCTGTTGCGCACTGGCCGAGGGAAAATGACCCATTTTTAGATTTAAAAAAGGGCTTCTTTTCTTTAACACTAACTAGAATACTACACTTTCTTATTTTTTTTACAGTAAGTGATCTAGCTAATCTAGCCAAGATTACCGGAGGCCAAGTTGGCCTAAATCTGCAAAATGCGTTCCTTAGGTTACAGTAGGTTTGCCACTGACTACCTAACCCCACGTTTGCGAAATACCCAAATTAAGCTGACCAAGGTTCATAAAATACTTATCTGAGGGAAGACCAGGCTTGCATATAATTGAAGTTAACACAGTTTGGGACACTTATTGTCAGCAGCCAGGTTAACCTACGTTTGAAAAGTACCTACATTGAGTTAACTTTCAAAGGTGAAAATAAGATTAGACAAGCAAAAGTCCTATAAATAGTCGGAATTTTCCTGATCTGCTTTTTCCTGGCAGAAGAATTTTCCTGACATTTCTAGGAATATCCAATTTTCCTCCACCCGTTCCCAAACAGCAATTTTGCCAGATTTGGCAACTCCGTCTTAAATTACGGTTACATTTTGAAACAAAGATAAAGTAGTCAAATCACCCCTCTTTAGATCGCTAAGCTCGAGAGCAGTCCAAAATAAACGAGGTTATCTCTACTAGTTTCGACTTTAATCGCAGTTAAATAGTTCGAGGGAAAACTGTAGAATCTTAAACCTTGGCTTTGGCGCGAACCGTGGGCGCTCGACGCCGCACTGCCGTCAGTTCGAGCTGATGCCGCAAGGTCAGGGTTTAATATTCTACACCCTATCCGACGAAGTCACCACTTCTCGCAATCCGCCCTGGTCCAAGAATCCACAACATATTCATACATGGATTACCAAAAATCCACGGATATCAACATGGATATCCATGTTTTATGTCAGTCTTCAAGTATCCACACAAGTGTGGATATCCACGTTGATATCCAAGCGAAGATATCCATACAAGGACATTCTGCAATGGATATCCGTAACTAATAAATATTTATGAATGGATATCCTTGTTTTTATGGATATCAGTCTTCAATTTTCCATGCTTCTATGGATATCCGTTTGGATATCCTTGGATTTCTATGGATATCCATGCATTGTCTTGCTATGGATTCTCGATCCAGGGCGTGCAGCGACCCGACTCCTCCACCCAAGCATTGCATTGCCTACCGAAGGATTCTTGTCATCCGGGAGGATCATCTGGTTTTTCGGGCGCAGCTTGTTCCACAAGCCCCCGAACCAGCCGTTGCCTTGCTGCGTCTTGCCGCTAGACGATGTGGGGGCCGCCTGGGCAGCCGGGGCCGCAGCTGGGGCCCGCGCCGCGGAAGGGACTGCGGCCGCGGGAGGGACCTTGCTCTGAACTGGGCTGGGATCCATCGTCTGGGCGCTTAGGGTGTGGGTGCTGGGCGTTTTCTGCTCACTGAGCCGGCGCTGCGGAGTCAACGGGGGCAATAGTACGTTAATACCCTTTACTGAGCAATAATAAAACCAGAATTTGCGACAGAAAAATTTATCTTTTCAAAAGCAAACCCTGCTTTTAGAATCCAGCACTTACAAGGAGAGGTCGCGAGGTCGGGATCTCAGATCAGATTCATATTTACGGGTATGGTTGGGTACTATATTGTGGTCACTATGGGTAAGTTATAGGGCGCACTATGCAGCCATTTTCGAGA
>Ga0058701_10003329_pt1 | contig 12683 bp, 6 predicted proteins | sample AgamicOrMae_FD_97039 | JGI IMG/M metagenome (GOLD analysis project Ga0058701, IMG submission 97039) | Agave microbial communities from Guanajuato, Mexico - Or.Ma.e | ecosystem: Host-associated > Plants > Phyllosphere > Phylloplane/Leaf | place: Guanajuato, Mexico | collected 2012-06-04
AAAAATCTCAGAATGTACGGGTCACTACGTTGACCAAACACTCCAAGAAAAAACAGCACTGTGTTTTAGGGAGAAAATGATGGTTGAATGAGCGGCAACCTTTCGAACGTGTGATCACAGTTTTCGCCGTTGTACAACGAGTCAATTGAGTCACTTTATTTCGCAGCTAATCCTTTTACTACGTTGCAGTCACAACAACACCGAAATATAGATAGCCGATTATTCTTCTGGAGGTTAAAAACCAATCACCGGTCAGGAAAAAAGGACTCAGATATTTTAATTTAGAAAACGCCTTTTGTTCGTAGATAAAATCAAATGTGTTTTTTGAAAATAAAGGAGTGTTTTAAATTTTGAAAATGTGTTGGTTGCACCGATAGCACTGAAACTATGTTATTGAAATCTAAACCTCATTATGATTAACTGTGAAGGTTGTCACTGTTGGGGTGTGTTGGTTGACTAACTTATCTCAACAGCACCACCTTAAACAAAGTGCTATCCACTTTGAATACAATCGGTAGCCTTTTGCACATAATATTTTAACAAAGTTTAAGCTTTCCTCTACGACGTGGGCCTACCACTTAAAGAAAGTTTGAGGCGCCAGAAAATAAAAAATATTGGTTGCGTCTTTCGGTGCTCTTGCAAAACCGCACGATACAGTTGTGCAACAGTAATAATGATCTAATTTATAGGAACACTGTACAGGCTTGCGTTCTGGTAAAAACTTAAACAGTCAAGTTACAAAAACATAAGACGCTCTCTCGTGTTCAGTTGGCGAAAATAATACAAAAATAGAATGCGAAGTGATGTGTTTAATTACGTATACAGTACCGTCAGCAAAGCTTGAATGCCTTGCAGGGCAGCTAAGGCAGACTTACCGCGTCGCAGGAACTTCTCGTACTCTTTATATGAACCGATCACACTTCGTAAAACATTCTCCAAAAACTTAAACTATTTACAGTATTGCTTACCGTATTTTTCAATAATTTATTTCTTTATATCTATTTTTTTTTGCAAAATCTCTTACGTGAATGGGCAGACAGAGTGAGAAGATTACAGTGTGTTGCCTACAAGAAAGAAGAAAAATATTTCGATCGAAATCGGCGTAAAAACAGGGCAGATTTTTTAGGGTTTTGAATTTCCGAATATTTATGACCGTTCCGAAGTCTAATACAATAGTAATGGGTCTGAGTCCTCGCAGCAATGCATCTACCATGACAAGACTTGTTTTCGGTGGAAGACGAAAAATATGTTCTGCAGTATGATAATTTCTTTTTGGTGGGTGAGGAATTACATGGGTGTAAAACTATTAGAATAGAAAAATATGGTGATTTTCTGCTTCATTTACTTTCCGGTTTATTTCTATACATATATTCCTTTTTTTTCGTCTTGTTGAAACGTCCTATCACAAGTCTCACTTCTGTGAGGTAACGTTGCAGGCAACAGCCGTAACCTCTCTCCCGCGAAAGCTACGTCGCGGTAAGCCTGCCAAAAGCTCACTCATCACCAAGTGTATATTAACAATGAAATCCTAATAGTTACCTAAGTGTAAACAATCGTATAAGTAGATTATAAAACTTGCGTATACATTTTAAGACAAGAAAAAAACAGCAATCCGTAGATTGCTGTTACAGGCCTCAGCTACGTATACCGTGAATAGTAAATTGTCTTCGTTGGAGGTAGCATGTCACCGGAACAATTCCTTCACAGTTCCTCGCGGCATTTCCCTTGATTTGAGTATTATTTACACAAAAAATCAAACAAAAAACCAACGGGTCAGAAACTTAATTGTGAATACAAAACTGTCCATTCAGCTCATAGATTTCCGCTCGGAAAGCGTAATTTTAACAGATACGTGCGTAAATCCAACAATAAATTGCTGACAGCACGATTGCTTTTCGCGCGGAATAGTTGAAACAAGAATCTGTGGTTTTGTTTTCACACTGTATTCATTCACTCAATCACAACATCTCATATCAGAAGTACATTTATGTACATTACAAAATTGTCCAGGTTTTATAAACGGTTTTACGATTGAACGTATAGTTGGATGCGTCTACACGGAAGGCTAAAAAATTACCTATATATGTATACCAGTTTATCACGGGTTTGTCGCTGTGCGACAGCCATCTGCCATAAATATTCCATCTTTTCAATGATCCTCAAAATTATCATTCCAAACTTTTGCATCTTCCTGGTCCCCACTTTTCGCTTCAAGATGATCCTGTTCTGATTACGGCAAAAATTTGAAGGCTGTGTTGAAAACTCTGAACAATTCTTCCGCTATGCAAAATAAAGATTTTCCCGCTAACTTAATAAAATAGAACTGGAAGGCTGTGTTATTTTTGAACATTTTAAATTTAACGTTTGAAGACTGCGAGGCGCAGATGTCAGTATGCAGAGAAGCCAAACCGCAGACGTGCACTGAAAATTATTTTTCTGCCTCTAACAAGCTTAAAATAACCTAAGAAGCTTTCGTTCCGTTACACCCTTTCTGTCTACGGCTGATTCCAGATTGAAGGGAGAGCCGATATACGGGTTGCCTATTTGAAGGAGCGGCGAATCCACAACAGAGAATGTGGCTTCTTTTGCGCAAATCGCACCTTGAATAGTTTTTCACAGAAAATAAGAAATATTGGGTATTATCTGACAATTATCGGTTCGTATACTTTGACACTTTGGTACCAGGTAAAAATGCAGCGTCGTATAAAAAATTAGAAAACGGTGTAATAACAAAAAACACTCGTTTATGGAACACGCTCTAAAAGCCATACAAATATACGTGAATTATTATCGTATCAAGGCAATGCCGGTGTTTCGTATATTTCTTGCAATGAACTGGTTAGTGTATTTATTTACTTTTTTTTTAGAAATCCACATGGGAAACACCATAGTGACCTCCCTTCTGAATATTCCTCATCAAAGCACGCTATTCGCCCACGTAAATTTCTAAAAATTGAATACTGCACCAAGAACCATCGCGATACACATTGAGACTCTTCCGAAAACTGTACTCTTGAATATTTCTGTAGGGTGTTTCAGTAAAGAGCTCATTTGGATAAAATGGCTCCTATGCGATACCGAGCTTCTACGATTGACGAGTTAATGCGTTATGGTGATACTGTACTGGTATACAGTTAAATTTTGAATTCATGTGCGTTCAACACGCTCATATGTTTTCGTAAATTGTATTCATTAAATTTAATTCAAAATCTCCCTTTAGCATTACCTCTCCAAGAATAAACCTCAACATTGAAATACCTCAACCATTAATATACTTAATCAATTCAGAGAGGTAAACAAATAAGTCAGAGAGAGCTTTTGGGGACGTTGTGCGGTAAATAGTATTCTTTTGATTTGTATTCACGAAAGTTTCGTTGTTTGTAGGTAGCCCCTCGATTTTTCCATGGTACAGTTTCCGGAAGACCTAAGCTTTTTAAGCAGTCTGCAGTTGAAATCTTCTTTTAGTGGGGACGAAACGGAAACTTGGAAAGGATATAAAATTTCAAGGAACTTGACTTTGCAGCCGAAGCATGGTTTGAATTTCAGACGTCGAAGAGCACGACATTATTTCCTCCCAACTTTTGGCCGCCCAAACAACCGAAATTGTACTCAGTGAAAAATTTCAGACGCCGGAGTCACGCTCTTATTCTGAAGCCGAAAAAATTCCCGACAATGTTTTTCAAATAATTTGATGGTTGGGTCAAAAGCAGCGCGCCGAAATAAATTATTGCCTGTCAGTCTAAACGTCATACTTCTCACAACGAAGCTGGCGCATATACTTTTGTTCTCTTCAAAAGTTTTTTTTTCCAAATAAGATGACAGCATCAAAATACAAAAAAAAAAATAAAAAAAAATAAATTCGAGGTATAACCAAAACTTTTGAATCACGTCAAAATATATTTTAGTTTCTCGTGCAAAAACTTTTTAGATAATAGCCGTTTTGAACATTGCCGTTTTAAAAAGGCTGAGCGCTGCTAGGTTGACAGTATCTCCTGCTGAGGTGGTACCAACCTAAAACTTGTCGTTCTTTTCCAGGCAGACCACCGAGCAAGGTTGACAGTGTCTGCTGGGGCACAAGTAATACCAACCTAAAAGGTGTCATTTTTTTAGGCAAAAGGTAGCTAGGTTGGTAGTGCCTGCTGAGGTAGTGCCAACCTACAACGTGTCGTTTTTATTCCACTGAGAACATTTCGGATTCCGTTACGCGCAGAGGCTACGAATTGATGGCATTCGTTCACTTAGATCTTTTGCCGCTTGAGGGCGCCACCTTGCTGCTCATCACTATCATTGCTGTCCTCATCATTATCAGCCGCGGCGGCGGCGGCGGCCGCCGCGTGGAGCGCCTGCACTGAGGGGAAGTCCGGGATCTGGTCGCGGAGGTTCGCGTGCGCGGGAAGCACCGGGTGCGACCAAGGGCCTCCGGGGGGTGGGGACACCGACACCTTAGGCGTCACGTGATGCCCATGAACATGAGCACCAACCTAAAACAACAACAAAAAAAAATCATTAAAAAAAACAGAGGACCAAAGTACTCACGGGTTCACTCAAAAATACGTTGCATCGCAGAAAATCACCTCATATTACCGATATCCCATAGAAGAGGGGTGCTAATATAATCACGATAACAGTTTGGGAAACTATGAAGTAGAATTAAAATATTTTAAGAACCAAATCGTGCTTATTGTAGCATAATCAGGCAATATTTAAGGCTCGGTAGTAATGTCATATTCCGCGACATGGGTAGGCCTACACTCAATCGTGATAAACCTCTTTCGGTCTTCGGAATGCCTCATTAATATTAATAACGAGTCACAAGTAGACGAAGAGTCGCAAAATGAAGCCACAATGCGACTTATGAGTCGATCAAGAAGCGTAACCTATTCTCTTACGGACAAAATAATAAAACTTACATCAATGCTGGTATTAAAATAAATTCCTGAATGACGTTTTGGTTTTTATTTTCATGACATTTATTATGGAATTGGAAATATGTTCAGAGGCTCCCGTCCGTGCAAACTTTAATCGATGGAAGCTCGATTTTTCACTGATTTTTACTGATTTATAGTTTTGTTTGTGGCTCGCGTGAAATGACAAAGGTGTATAGGCTGACACATGTCTCATGAATATTCTACGTGTCACCCGTTACCCCCCCCCCTTCCGACCGCCTCACCTCGCGTGGGCCGAACAGAGCCATATATTCATGCCTTCATCGAAAGACGATGAAACACGAAAACACAGGCATACCGTGTTTTTTGTCTTACAAACTTATACGCCTGAATTCCGTCCGGCTTACTATCGAGGCAAGCGCTTGTGGAATCGAGAATAGGCATCCTGCACGAGACATGTGTCCTCATATTGCCTACGCTCTCGCTGCAAGGCGCGCTCCTGTAACTAGGATTGCGAATTCTGCTGACAACTTTCGACGTGGGAAACTGTCTTAACAATTGTATTATGAAATCATGTAGCTTAAGACTTGCGAGTCACCAACGGGAGCCCAACCTGACGAGACGTAGTATAGCTTAACCTAGCCGTGTAACCTAGCTCATCCTAAACCTCATACCGTACCGCAAATCATACCTACTAATTGCAAGTTTTTAAGGTTAACTTTTCTGCCTCTAAGGTTGTACCCAGGATACAACCTTTCAATACTTTACGTATAACAACAACTATGAAGCAGCGCATAGGTTGGGTGCCTTGCAACCCCCCCCCTCTCTCTCTTTCGGCTGTCGCCATGCCCTGCCTGGCCTTCCGCTACCCGGCCCGACTTTCCCAAGCCGGGAATCGGGGCAGGTCGGAATCAACTTGGTTAGCGTCTGGTACGGTTACACAAACTCCTTAAAGCCGTCAAACTACAGTAAAAAAGCAATATTCAAAATACTACGTACTCGGGCCTTGACCCCACCCTTCCCTCGTGAGTCCATGCGTAGTGTTCCTCGAGACCCTCCTTAATGCCTTTCAGAGTACGTAGTATGTGCACGATCCCTACAACCTAATATCACAAAAGCAACAAGATCCACCTGCAATGATGAAAAACTTGAGAGCAGTTTTGTCACAAGTTTCCCAGACAGACGTATTCTAATATGTCGGACAGTTATCTCTAAGTACACCTCAAGTATTACTATTACTTTCGGCGATGCCTGCGCAATCTCACTTTCCCGCGAATCAAGAAGTTGGCTGTCGAATAAAAAGTTCCTGATATGAGAAATTCACCGGTCAAGATGGTCATGAGAAATTCACAAGCTGTTGTTATCGCGGAGAATGCCGCTAGGAGAAGCGAGTAAAAATACCTGTCGCAATGAAATCGGAATACAGCGCCTTCTTCCAGTGGACATCTGAGTCTTCTATTGAGAGAATCGAAAAAAGAAAAAAAGGAAAGACGGTGGCTGTCAGCTATCTGCAAGATGTCACTTTGATAGAAAGAGACAGGGCGATCTTCCCTTTTGGGAATGTAAGGCGCAGCGCGGCGCGGCGCGCTTGTGTCGTGATGACAAAATGGCGGTTGGCCAACGAGGAAACGCGCTCTAGTTTAAAAACAACAATCTCACTAACGATTGCGTTGAAAATTTGAATTGTTAAATTTTCAACCTCTCCAGTTACCCTCTTGCAACAGACCGAAATCTAATTTAACAGAACTGCAGCCTTTATCTCCTAGAAATGATGAAATGTTAGCCGGAGCTAGAACTCACTCCCTCGCATGTAAACCTAACCTAATCTGATGAAAACCTAACCTACTTTATAACCTAGCCGATCGTAAATTCGATTTAATGCATATCTGCGATGCGTGCCTATGAACATATTCCGAAATGTCTGAAGGCCGTATTAATGCAAACGTTAAAAGGAGAGAAGGGATATGGTAACATTGGGCGGCCTCGGAGGAAGGAATCCCTTGGGTCTTGGACGGCGGCGCGACGTCGGAGAGACGTCGGAGAGACATCGGAGCGACGTCGGAGCGACGTTGGAGGCCCGCCTAAAGTGAAGCGGACCAGCGAGCGGCGCATATCATACACACCATTGTTAGACTTCTAACAATGGATTGGCTACAATGCGGCGGCCTTAGGGCGGCGGCGGTGGTGGCGGTTAAGGCGGCGTCCTTTGTGTTGTCAAAAGCGTCACGCGGAGAGAGAGACCGTCGTAAACAATGACCACTTTCTCGCCTCTCTCCGCATTATTGGAATGGAAGCAAGCAGGTTCTTATATTGCCACACAATCGACAACTTTCATCTCTTCATCTGTGATCGCGAGTTAAAATAGTTCTCACCTCAGCGAGCACTCGCTTTCGATTCTAACACACCGAGTTCCAAAGGCTGCATTTCTGTTCCATCCTGTTCCGAACTATCATTACAAGGGAGAACGAATAAAACCGCCGAGGTTGGATGTCTTACGCGCTCAGATGTCGTAAGAGGCAACCACCTGACTTCCTCATGCATGAGTGTATGACGAGTTGCCTATGAGCGACCGTTGGTCGGATGGTCACACTTCTCAGAAGGTCAGTCTGGTTATTGTTTTCACGAATCTTTTCTTCTGAGTTATTTATCTGTTACTCTTTACTCCCATGAGAATCTTTATAGATATTGCACGATAGAAGTTGAATAGGCTAGTCCTAAATCACTTAACATAACCTATATTTTTTGCATTAATACGAAAAAATCGAGTTCTACAAATTGATTGTTTGTTTATTTAAATATTGAAGAATTTACATGTCTATGTCACAAATTAAAGCGTCTCATATCAATCCAGTATCGCGACCTTAAACCTGCTACTCCGCATTCGCTGAACGGTGCTGTTTGGAAAACGCCAATGGTATCCTTACAAAGAGGGAATATAATATTTGCAAGCTGTCTTGTAAAAATTAGAAATAAACAATAAAAAAACACCATCTTAGAGTTCTTAATTAAGTCGTTTTCTCCAAGTCGACCTCGCACATTTTTACGCGTGTCTTCCCGTAAATGCTCAAAAGGCTTAAACTCTAAATACTTAGGGATCCGTAGTTAGTACAGCGATATTTCGGCGATTTTCTTAAGCGTTGCTTAACTAATTTCGACAGCTCGGAATTCCCCTCTGGGATTCGAAAGGTCGAAAAAACAACAAGAATAAGGTTAAGGAGAAAGAGATAAACGATGTAAGAAGAGACAAATCTGGCATTTTTCAATTTGCAGTTAATTTCCGCTTGAAGAAGCGTTTTGTGCAGTGCGGCCGCCGCGCCGGGCTATTAGGCTACCACAACAGCGGAGCACAGCAAAGTAAGGCAAAGCGATGGCACCGCAACCAGCGCTACCAACCTTGCTACCCCACCATTTCTCCTCTCTCCTTCCTCCCCCCCCCCCCCTTCCGATTACGATGGCGATGTGTAGACACGAGCCCTTGAGTATTTTCTGAAAAGACGATGCACCCCGCTCGACACGACTGTCATGCGCGTTGCCTACAACAGGCTGAACATCAATTTCTTAAGTGGTAGGCAACCCGCATGATACTTGCGGTGCATAGACAGCGGAGCTTGTCACCTTACAACCGTAATAAGCGTGACTCCGCTTATTATCGCGGCAGCTACTCCCTCATCCCTTGGTTCAAGATCACGAAATTCGTTTGATTATCCACTTGATGGATAGAAATTGGTTCGCCTCTTTCCAACAAATGTTTTCTAGTCCTTATTTGGAGAGAAATAAATCTTAGGAGCGCGAAGCTAAAAGGATACTCCGAATAAAAGCCGTTTTGATTCATATCTTTGCGACTGATGCAGTGGAAACCGGAGGGATCACATAATGGATCATGTGTCACAATCACCACCAAGGCCTGCCCCAAGGTCACCACCAAGGTCATCCCATACAGCAATTTACTCGCACCAATCGCTTTGCAACTTTGTCACCTCACCTCAGTGACGTACTGTACATTCGATTAAGTCCTCGGTTGATTACATTCGCACAAAATTGGGCGACTAGCGATACCCCTTGCATTAGCACTAAAGGGGCGAATATCAAGGCGAATATCCATGTAACTGCTCCAACGATATTCGTCAAACATACGCTGAATTTTCCGTGGACCGAAACCTAATCTAAACTTCCGTCGCAAATCCTGCATATTAAAACACTGTTTTAGAGAGTCCTTACCTCTTTTGGGCTTGAAAAATAAAACAGGGAGAGTATTTTGATAATATTTCGAGATGGACCTCTGTTCAGCCACATCAATGGAAAGCTCTCGCTGTGACCTTTCGAATGAAATGGCTGAACATAGATTAACCTTAAAAAAATTAAAACAAGTTATTGTTTAATTTTCATACCCAAAACAGCTCAGAAATCTCTAAAACAGGTGTTTCGTTTTGTGAGCCACTCGGTGTCAGAGCCTATAGGTACCAGGCCGAGAAGTAAGCGGCCATAGGTTCGGTTAGGTGCCTTATACTTCGGACAAGTCTCGCGTCAACTTCGCGCATCTCATTTGAATGTTTTTTTTAAATTAAATCTGTCAAAGAACCGCTCCTGAATTCCACTTGCGACAAAAAATATGTCAGGTCGTCCGTCCTGCGATTTCAAGCAGGTAGTCGAGTACGCGAGTTGGCAGACAATGCTCGTAAAAAGGTTCTAACAACCTGTTCGAGAGGCGTATAGCTGCTCCACAAGGCAGCTGCAGATGGTCACAAAGTGAGCGTCGCAACATCGTAAAATATACAGCAAGAGGCTATTTTCGCAATCGACAAGAAATGTTGTCTGGTATAGGTGCAATGGCTGGTCCTGGCGACGGTCTCACAGACCGAGCAATAGCTTTCTTTTATACGCCGTATTGAGCGTACTCGACTGATTAATGTCAGCGGACCTCAAGTCCCTCTCCTGAACAAAAAAGGGCCCACAAGCCAGTATTTTACTCTAATGTTGTCAGATTTCGCGACTTTGCAAACTTTAACCTCGGTTAACTGAAAAACTACTGAACACAACCGATCATATTGGGTATGTTTTGGATTGCTGTCGATCTAAGAAGTTCGGAAATGAGGTTGATCATTATCTTTATCGGTTTAAAGTTATAATCGCGTTTAAAAGGAAATGTGGCAACGCTGTTTTACTTCCTTAATAACATGGTAAATTATGACCCCGCTGCGTTTATCACGCTTAAAGTCCGAACTTCAACTAATTCTATAAGCTAAGTTAGGTCAGTTCAAGTTAAAATTAACCTAACCTTACTTGTCAGCCGAAATTCGAACTCTCCTAAGCGTATCGTAACTTCAACCTAACTCCAACCGTACTCACTCTTCCTCAACCTTATTTTAAAGAGCAAAATACACCATAACTCACTGCAATTGAAACAAGGAAATTAAAAAACAAAAAAAAAACGCACTTGGTTGTATTAGAGACAAAATATTCACTCCCACGCAAGCCAGGGTTAAAGTAACACCAACAAATATAATCACCCAAAATCTACAATCATTTTTCAATACTGTACAAGAAAAGGAGAATAGGTGAACTTTTTCACCGTTTAACAGTTTTGCGTTTATTTTTTGCAAAACAACACTACTGTGGCTTTATCGATGTTAAACAGTGTAGTTGTTCTTGGACGTGAAAGTGAATGTTTCAAGGCTTCCGTGAGATTTTTTAAGAAGAAGTTACGATCTTGAGACGCACTACGGCAACCCTGTGCCGAAGTAGAAAAAGCTTTAAAGCTCTCTATAAAGCTGGCACAAGATGGCGTCGTAATAGACGGCCGATTCCCACCCTTAATTCACTCTACGATCACTTTAACGACAATTTAACGTCCGATTCGTACGTGACGACTCAAAGTCTTACACTTGCAACTTTTTCCACCCAAATGAATAGAAATCAAAAATCGGAATTCGTGTCGACTTCGTTTCAAAATTATCGGAGATATCTCACCGCCACTGGTAAAAAAAAATAAATCAATTAAAATTTAAAAAAATAAAAAAAACGGATTATTGCAATGTATATTTTAAAAAAAATATTATTCTAACACCACGAGGTTTTTTGAGGACTGCTACAAATAAAACGGGTGTTGTGGGTACATCTTTGCGATATTGAGTAAAACTGTTTGCTTAACACACCGTTTTTAAAAACATTTTAGATCTACACCGCCATTTTGTGACGGATTACAAAAATTCGCCGAGCGTTGGTTTTACTCAGAGAGCTAAGAACTGAGGTTCTTCAATACACCACCCCGTTTCCCGCTAAGGAAACTACGTGTTCTTCTCAGATGGAGGGTGTTCATCAAAGATAGAGCATTGTCTTATGGAAAATGACTGTCTTTTCATGGTACGAGGAAGTCTAAAAATGTGGTTAAGTGTACGAGTTAGGTCAAGTAAGGTTATGTTAAGTAAAGTTAGGTTAAGCAAGGTCAAGTAAGGCTCGGTTAAGTAAGATTAGGTTTGGTAAAGCTAGGTTAGCCTAGGTTAGGTAAGGTTAAGTAAGACTAGGTTTAGGAAAGCTAGGTTAAGAAAGGTTAGGTTCAGTAAGGTAAATTAAAGTAAAGTTCAAGTTATAATATTACGTTATGGTGCAGCTAAGTAACATTAGGTTAGGTTGCCTGATGAATAAAATTTGGTATTGGATAGATTCAAGCGTGGGCGTAAAGCAGGCTTTGCGCATCAGCCCGAAAAACGGTTTATCGTCAAGTACATCCCCAGCTATCAACGTCAAAAAACTAGTAATTTGAGAAAACGAGCGTTTCAATCATGTTTTGAAAGCGCGCGCGCTTTTTCTACGCGGATAAATGTCGTCGCGATATTTATTCTGCTATCAAAGTCTCTCGCGAGGGACTCCCTCACGCGAACCTCTCTATTAACTTGTTATAGAGACTTTAACTACCAAAGCAACGCACATAAAGAGCCGCGTTAAAAAGCAAGTAAAAGTCAGTGCGAGTGGATTGATTCGAAACGGGCTCTCGAAGTAAAACGTGATTCAGAAAGATTTGCTCCCTCCGAAGAGGGGCTCTCGACTTTTGAGACGTTGTTGGAAGGCGGTTCTTGTTAAGCGTAATCTAGGAGGCACGGCGCACGGCACCATGTTATTTCGACGGAAATACTAAACAATGGAGTCTTATCTAACCTAACTTAACCTCACCTAAATCTTAATTACCCAGCGATAAAGTGGGTTTCTTCATACAGTTCCTCGCTCGACAGAATGGCATTCATTATTTAAAAAACGGTGCCAGTAAAAAGGGTACACCTGTATTAGGGATTTAATACCTTAGTCGGGTATATGAACCTAATACGTGGGAAGAACGTATTAGATTATTTTTCGAGTTAGACCTAAGTTCAGCTAAGTATTTGAAAGGGTCTCGAGGAGAGCTTTCCATTGATGTGGATGAACACAGGTATCTTGAAAAATAACCACAATCCCTACTAAACCGTTTTATTTTCACACCCGAAAGTGGTACGAACTCCCTAAAACCGTTGCGTCGTTTTTACTGTGAGTCCTAAAATGTTATATCGCTTCAATATTTGCTGCTTTTTAGATATAAGAACTATCATCTCCACGGTCCGCATTTACTTTATTTTCGATACATCCTTAAGGAGGCCCAAGCATAATCCAACGAAAAAGATCTATTTGCACAGTTGATTATTACGAAGCCAGCATTTTGAGGAAAAAAAGAAACGAAGCAGATAAGAAAGAAGAGGTAGTACGCTTCGCGTGGTAGGAGGGGGGTGGGGGGATGATGGAGGGGGAGGAAAAGGGGGGGGGGAAAGGGCA
>Ga0058701_10003330_pt1 | contig 12683 bp, 7 predicted proteins | sample AgamicOrMae_FD_97039 | JGI IMG/M metagenome (GOLD analysis project Ga0058701, IMG submission 97039) | Agave microbial communities from Guanajuato, Mexico - Or.Ma.e | ecosystem: Host-associated > Plants > Phyllosphere > Phylloplane/Leaf | place: Guanajuato, Mexico | collected 2012-06-04
CCACTTCCGCCAACTTTGAGCCGACTCTGAATGGCTCTAAAATTAGTCTGAGGGGTCTTCTGTCGAATGTAGCAGGTTTCATCGAAATTAAAGATTTCGGCCTTGGATCGTTCCCTTGTTAGTAGGTTTTGCAGCGCATTTCTGGAGACATATGTGAATGTCGAAAATAATAATTAAACCATTTTGACATAAATCTTACCTGTGATTGTAAATTCAATATAACTTGGATATACATCGAGAGACTCATAGCATGTAATTTCGCTGCTTTCAAGCTACGTCAATAAAACGCTGGATAGCACTAGAGTCCGCAAATCAACAACTTGAACTTTCCCATTTTACGGGTTCATGAATACAAAACAGCTTTATTCCAATAAAACTACCCACTTATTCCAATCGCATTTCTAGAAATCTCAACAAAGATGTTTGAGATGATTATAAACATAACAGACTGCTCCTTGTAAATTACATCCAGAAATCGATATCGCTATCGATTTTCGAAAACAAAATGATAATATGTAATAAACAAGATATTTCCGGTTACCTCCGCTGTTTCTGGGAAATGAAGAGAGAACACTGCAGCGCATGCTGGTAAACAACATAGGTAAACAATTATTCCATTTCCCTTCACAAGTATTTGCTCCTCGAGTAAAAATTCCAAGCCAGAAAAATTTGACGAGAATATTGATTGAGTTTTATTTCATTTCAGCGTTCTTTTTGCGAATCGATCAGAAAGCTATTAATTTAAGTCGAGTACATGTTATTTTCAAGACCTGATTAGTACTTCAAAATCAGATCGGCGAGCAAAGTGTACGTAAGTAGGGGTCATTGTTGCGATAACTCTGTAATACCTCGAAAAATGCAAATATTCCCCCGTGGCGGTAGTTTTTTACCATTTTGCGTTTTGATAAGTGTAACTGTAGGAAAAAGTCAGAACCCAATTCAAAATCATCCCAGAAAGGGAAGGAGCTGTGGCTGGAGAAGTACACATCCAAAATGTTGCAGTCATGAGTTACCACAGAAAAGCGCTGAGATTTGCGGTTCTCATTACTACTGCACTCCACAATCACAGATACGACCCTACTGCTTGGAGGTATCGCTCCAATATCAGGTTGTGACCTCAATCATAAAACGACGTTATCAAAGGGTTGATAAAATTGTAATCATCAAGTTTGCCAAAGGCAGGCCTGATCTTTTGATAAATCAGAGTTGTTTCTTCTTTAGAATGAATCCTTCAAACCACATCATCGGAGAATACAGCAGACTCAGCTTTTTATGGAGGCCCCGGCAGAGTTAACGAGATTGATCTTCGCTTTTATTAAGGTTAAACAGAGGTGTACGCAAAGTTTTATATTACACCGAAGATCAAAAAGCCGGCGAGCCAAAGGAAGCTATCAAGGTAAATTAAAAGGAATAAAACCCTCTTCCGATTTTCCCTAATCTAAAAAGACTACATGGAACATTTCGGTATAGCATTGCACAATTCGTCAATGATCAATGTGTTGTCATAACATGCCGAGGTGGTCTTCAGATCTGTGAAATACCTAGACCACTCGACACCACAGTCCTGTATGACTGAAACAAAGGTTTCTTCCAATAGATAAAAAAATGCGATTTACTCGACCTCAAATTTTTGGTGGTATTCAAATACTCCTATTCGTTCTACCGACATGGAAGTATAAGCACCCTGGTACTGAGTTGCACACTTTCCGTATTCTAATCATAATGCTGGAGCTACCGCAAGATGACCCATAACAAATGAACCATTGCAAAGATTTTTTGTTCATGATCAAATCAGTAAAGTCCCACACACTAAAATCGAGTTGCAAATGCAACTATTCTCGTCCAGAAAACAATGTTGTTCCTTTATAACGCGTTTTTAACAATTTTTATAATATTTAGATCGCATGTTCTCAACAATTTGCATTTTAGAGGAGTTGGCATTCATAGTTGAGGTTCGAATGTAGGTAAGCAATAGTTCGTTGGGCGGATAAGTAGGTGCTTAAGAAGCCATTACACAACTTAAGGGTACCGTTTCCAGCATAGTTCCAGCAAAGGGGGCGTTCTCTTTTTCGATTTTCTTGTCCCCATTGAGACCAACAACAAATGCTTTTGCTATCAAAACCCATTGGTGTTGTTGAGTACTTAGTTCTCACCCTCAAAGAAGGAAGTTGCAGTCGGGGTAACTTTGTATAGTTGAAATGACCATAAACTTTCATTCCTCCCTTCGAAAGAACGGTGAAACTTTCTCCTTGAACCCTTCTAGACAAATCACCATCGGCATCAAGCTTGTTGACCTCAAGATAAATATAACCCAAGGTAGGTTAGAGTTCAGCCTTTCTCCTTTCAACACTGTCTCTCTCTTTGTCTTCATGACGTAAAATGAATAACAAGAAGGGGAAAAAATCATTTTTAGACAGTGAGAGGCCTGTGTTACCTCTTAAGGTATTGTAATAATCGAATAAAGTTCCACTGGTGAGTATCCACTACATCTAACTGCTTAATTTTTTATTAACAACTTAATGATTTGTTATAAATGGGACAGCAAAAACATGATGCTAAGCAACAAAATAAATATTTAGTTGCACCAACAAAGCGTTTTGCTACTGCTGCAAAGTTTTTGGACCCTGCAGCAAATTTTATTTTTCGTTCCTAATTTTGCTGCTGCTGTAACGCAACTGATTTGTTTTCAAGCAATCTTTACGGCCCCAGCAAAACACACAACGGCTAATTTTTGTTTGAGAAGTCTGCGTGATTTGCATTGCAATTTCACCCCAAATAAGCTAAATTGCACTAAAGAAGATATTTCATAACTTGCTCCAACCCCCTTCCTATATCAGACACGTTCTGTCAGAACGAAGAAGCTCGACGACAGAAACAAATAAGCTATTTAAAGGATAAATAAATTATTAGAAGTAGAAACTATGCAGGTATACCAGGTCTTTTCTCAGGTATGGCTCAGGTGCTGCTCCGAAAAGTTTTGTGGGCTATTTGTGGCCGGATGAAGACATAGCCGCACTTTCTTTTTCTTGCGGTTTTTTATGGGAAAGAAAAACCACGGGAACTACCATCGCTTTCTCTGGCACCTTTATCAGGCGTATGCCCACCTTTCCCTTGTGTGAAGTATTGTACACAAGAGCTAATCTTCCCACGCAGGAGATGTAGGTATTTCATTACATCACGAGAATGAACAACTTAAGCGCGAAGGTGAAATAATATCTCTTTGATGACTTAAGTCCCTTGTTCCGCTAACAGTCCGCTTGGCAAGGGGACTTAAAAGAAGAGAATAAAGATTCAGGTGTGTATATCACCCTACGTTCACGATAGTAAGCTCATCCATAACAGATGAAAATCATAACACCAAAATATACGGAAATCTTCAAGGATACTTAAAAAATTACTATTTTCGTCCTTCTTGTCCTCTCCTTCACCCCGCCTTTCAACCCTTGTTCGATACTTTCGTCAATATCATTCCCAAAGGACTCGAGCGCTCCGGGCTAGTCCTTTCTACAGGAGCCCCGCTGTAAGTCGTGTCGTTCGACGACAAGTTCCAAACAATCTTCTTATTTCTCTCTGAGAGAGTTTGTTGAATCTTTCCAGTCCAGTCAAAGCATAACCTCGATGAATCAAACTTTGATAACTTAAGTTACTTAAGAGTTGGGATCCAATTATTTAAAATCTCCACTAAAACACGCAGAGTATTGGCACAGACTGTAAAAGGACGTAGGACCTGAACCTACGTATAACCTGGTCGGGTGCCACAACAAAACTATTATCCAATCTCGTTATAGTGGCTTGTCGAAGAGAACTATCCTTCATCACCTAACTCTTCATTAAACTCACCATTTGGCTAACAAGTCCCTTCGCGCTGAGCTTAAGGAATAGTCTTTCCAAGGTATGTCGGTCTTGACCTAGTTTGTACTTGCGGGGACTGTATATTCAGACTTGGGGCGAGGATCCAAACAGGAACCTGAGTGGGTTTTCGAGCAAAGGCACCAAGACATTTATAACGGTCTTAACTTGGGATGGGTGCCACTTGAATTGCACTTTATGCTTGAAATAAAGTAAAAGACTTTGCGAGACATTCCTTGAGGTATTTACGCATCAAAAACCACATGACTTTCGTATCATAGGATAGGGCAATTTTTTAATGGAGAAATTAAGTGGTAGAGTTACTTGTAGGTTGCTGTATTGCGTGGATTACTCCATATTTAAAAATAGAAATACATTGCTTTTGGATTTATTTTTTTCAGAGAGGAACTGAGTACTAATTCTCGTTTTTGAATATAACGTCCACGTTCCACAAATCTTACTAAAGACGCTGTTAGATCCTGGCCTGAGAGTCATGGTAACCCACTCAAGGCGTATAACTTCGTCTTTCGTTCCTCTCAAAGGAACTTCACTCTGAAAGCAGAAAGGTTGACCTTCTGATTTACTTTTTTTGACTTGACAACTTTGCTAGGCAGTCTCTCGAACATAGCCCTTCGGAATTCAGAGCAATTACAAATAGAATTGTTAGAGATAGTGGCTGTGTTACCCTATGAAGAAAGTTTAGGTTCGTTTTTAGCACAATCTGGTTGAGCGATAAAGTATTTGGGCTGCTGCGTCAGAGTAATTCCGTGTCAAAGAACTAATGTCTCGAGCGAGTTTCTATCCTCTGAGGACTTTCCGGAGTAATGCAACGCACCAAACGCGAGTGTCCTGGATGTTGCCCACTTCGGATGAATGCCAGTGTCTTCAGCCTTGGGTAGGCAACGTGCGTGACACTTGTGTCAAGAGGGTTGCATCGTCACATCATGAAATCCCCAGCGGCAAGAGACTCACAAACTACGTCTGCGGCAATTATAATGATCCAATTGCAAACATGGCAGTTTCATTTTGCTTGACCTTTTTAAGAGCGTTCCGGCCTAGAAAGAAAGTAAAGAAATAAACTTGAGATCATTATTCTAGGCAGGGTCGACGGGGGATGAGCTTGGAGCTAATTAAGTAGTGCTCCGAGTAGTAGTCTCTCAGAAGAATAGGCGGGGAAGAGTAGAAGAGGAGAAGGGGGGACATGACAATTGGACTCTGTCGCTCGGACTGTCACAAACTTTGTTTGTTCTTCCTAAAGTGCCGATAAATTAAAAAAGAGGCGAAAGTAAAATGTTTGATTGAAACTCGGCATACCTAAAAAAAATATTTCACACGACTTATCCGATGTGATATCAGGGTGCATTCTCAATTTATCATTTGGAAGCCTTTCAAAGAAAAAAATGCTCGGCCTCGTTGTTTACTGCCAAGTCTGGAACTGACACGTACAGAGGAGAGCAAAAGCTGCTTATGCGATAGTTTGTGGGAAAGAGTTGAATACTTCTGATTTTGGATGTACACGTAAAATACGTTTCAGTTTTTATAAGATAAAACAACCTGAGGTCCCGTGGTTGTTTCAAAAAGCAGACGTTTATTTTTACTAGATAAACATTATGTTCTCTGACAAAGAGATGTGCCTGCACAAAGCGAGATTATGTTGAGTTGAATTGTATTTGGCCCGAAGAATTTTCGTGTCAGGACCGGCTCCCTCTTCCATCTCTGCCATTGCAAATATACAATAAGCAGTGGAAAAACGAGGTTTTGGAAAATTGTTAATTGAAGCCCTATCCACCAAAAAAACATCACTATCCTTAAATCAAGGATGTTTATTTTTTTTGAAACGTCAGTTTTCACGAACTCTTTTTTTTACGGTAATATTGGTTGATGACTTTATCACTAATTGAACTGGCAGTGTAGGCAAATTCGAATATTATCGCCAAACAAATAATCTAATCAACTATCTAAATCGCCTAACATAGGGTAATTGTTTTCAAACGCTGCCGGTGACATTGAGACGTTGCATTCTTGCGTTCTTGACGTTGAGCATTTCCTCTAAAATTTATTATAAACGTACAAATAAAAACATAAATAATAAAAAATGAACAAGCATATTCACTCGATGTGGCAAGTTAATTTTATTACCTCTCGTACTTGATCTTGTCACGATACCCAACGAAGCCACGCTGAAGCCGCGGCACACAGCACCTATCTTGAGCTAGCCTAGATACAGATAAACCGCCATCGCCTTTGCGTCTCTTTTTCATCGTTGTTACTTATCATATGCTGGAATGTTACTCTGATGTAACACTGAGATGCCTGGAGTTTTTTTTTGTGATGACAACCTGAGAACACACGAATTCCTCTACTGCACCTCAAGAAAATAAGTTTGTGCGTAACCGATTACTAAAGGAGAAAATATGCATTGATTTGAGTAAAAGGGAATGCCAAGGCCGAGCGAAAACAGAAATTTTAGTAACGTTCCAGAAAAGCCGGCATCTTTGATCCATATTATTGACCCAGATACCTGAAGAACGGCCAAAATCAGTGCGGAGGTTGCAGAGGCAAGTGCGGAGCATTCTTTTACATAAAAATATAAATATACTGCCAAAATATTAGTGGGCGCCTTGTAGATGTTCTTGTTTCCGTTCTCAATAAATAATCACAACAAGGCGACCCTGCTTGTCGTATTATTGTCACAGCTTTTAGTGGTTGCCGACTTAATTGCTCTTATTTGATTACCCTTCTCGCAGGAATAAAACATCGTACGACAAACAGAGTAACCTATGCATACTTCATAAACCGGCATTCCCATTAGGATTAAGGATGATTAATACACAATTATTTAGACTTACACATTATAATTACTTCCACTGGAATGTGGTTTATCCCAGAACCAATAGTAAGATGGCTTTAGCTCGTGTTCTACATCAATCTCGTTTTCCAATGTCAAATTTAAAGAGAAAAAAACTAAAAATCGATTCGAGTTAAATGAGTTGAGCCAAGCGATTACACAACGCTTAGTCCAAGGCCACTCCTGATTGACCTACACTTAGTCTCTGTGCCCTTGAAAAAGGCATCGATGAAGACTAAGTGCTCCTAGCCTAGAGAAACTATACGGACACGGAAATCACTGCTATAATCCTTCGCTCTCGCCAATACGATGCAGCCATTCACAGGCGCTTGTAATAGGGTTTAACATCGCCATTAAAAAAAAAGAAAAAAAACTCGTTGAAGGTGTTTTATTTTTGCAATGACAACAGCAAAAAAAAAACGTTTGAGATGAATTAAAAGACAAAAATTCTTTATTACTTCTGTTTCACATTTCATATCGAATCCGTCAGTGTGGCGGGACAGTGGACTGACGCACAATATTCTAAAGTGAACTTAATTTACGATGAATTTCAATGAACGGCCGCTAAGTCTGATGCTGTACTGAATTACCCTGTATCACTGACCATAAAAAATCGGGGTTGAATCCACGCCACAAACGCATGAAGGCTTATCAAAGACAAAAACAATGTTAAAGAACCATTTTATCTTGAAGGAACTCATTACTAGTCAGTCTGTGATTTTTAAAAAGCCTCTTATTAACGCATGCCCGTAACGATTCCGTCGTAAAAAGACAAGTATTTAAAAAGGAAAACTTTCATGAAGATAAGTACAGGCAGTGTGTTGGGACACCATAAGTAAGACTTCTTACGGTCTCATCCAAGAAAATTACCTGTGCATACTTTAGCCGACGCTATTTCTCATATCCCACTGAAAAATGCGTGGTTGGTAACCTCAATTGAATCGTCGAAATCTGCGAGTTCATCCTCATCCGGTAATGCAGGTTGATGTCACCAGAAGGGCGGCTCAGGGAGAATATAAAGAAGCACTCAAATGGAGGCCACATTTTCTCCGAGGAATTCGGATGTTGAAATGAGAAGTGTTTTTTTGTTTTTGTTTTTCCCTTCAGGGTAATTTGACAGGTAACGATATACGCGATCGGTATGGAAATGCCTTGAAGGTTGGTCTGTAAAAAAAAAAGAAAAAAAAAGAAAAAAAGAAAAGCAGTAGAATTACGAACGTTTGGATATGAATTATCCAATAGCTTTCTCCTTATAAGAAAAGTACTTGTTGTAGCAACCTTGAAATAAAACCTGAGTCCTTTTTAAATTGCAAACGAAATGCTATATTCTTGCAACGGCTTCCTTTTTGTTATGTTTATAAAAAAAAGCTTCGCGGGGTAAGTTAACAAGTTGTGGAATACCTTTTTTCAGTCAGAAAGCAATTCTAAAGGCACTCAGGACAGAAAAAAAAATCGTGCAATAGTGATATGTCCCATACTGCGTTTGAAGTTTATGATTCGGCAACGTCTTTAACAAATATTATGGTAAATTTTGTAATAAAGTAGAGAAAACTCTTGCAATATTAATTTCACAATGTCTTTGTAAACTCAACTTCAACCTGATCAAATGAAAACAATCGGCACGTGGGGTTCATTACGCAAGAGCAGCACACGGCCCTAAAGACTCTATTTTTTGGTCCCCGAACTTTTCTTTGTCTCGTGTACAGCGGCATCGCTGGGAGTCAACTTCGAAAAGGTAAGAAGCTTTTCTAGCTGAACACACTTCAAGCCTCCTACTCAAGAGTCCAAGAGACAAGTTAAATTTAGCCATTAAAATTTTTCTGCAAAGTTTTAAATGGACACATTAAATAATATCAGGTTCGAAAGATGTGAGCTCCCCGTACAGAGTTAACTACGTGCTTTAGTCAACAAAAACTAAAGGGAAAAAGAAAAAAAGAAAGAAATACCCCTCCTTGGGCCTAGCAGAGGTATCAGGATAAGGACTTGGCTTCAGTCACATACTGGGCTTGTAGCGCACACTATCCTTACCGTTACTTCCATAACGATGTATCCAAAAAAGAGGTGAATCCTAACGGCAAATGGACGGAAAACTCACCTGAAACAAAACCAACACAAAAGAAATAATCAGATTCCTTGTACGAACAACATTGTATAAACGGCCTTGAAAGTATTCATCAAGACTCCTCAAAATAAATTTTCCAGGAAGAAGTCTCTATAAGTTGATTGCTATTCCTGGATTAAAATAAAAGATGAACTCTTTATTTTCACTCCGGTGGTTGAAATCACGGACTTCATCTTGCGAATTGACACTCCCGCATTTCATCAGACCAATGTGTCCCACAGTCCCCGCTAGAGAAGTGCCAGGAAGTAAATTTCCTTGAAGCTCCACATGATTTTATCTCAGCTTGATTTCGGTATGAAAACGAAGTTTGTAAAGGATATCAAATAAGCTAAGAACGGAAGCTTTGGAGCTCTCTAAGTAACGTTCAAAGTCCACATTTACAGCCTGTCTTGTTGGTGATTCTCATCCAAACATGAGTAACTCTCACTTACAAAGCTTGAAATATGTCATCTCAAATCCTTGATTAGCGAGAAATGTTACTAGCGTCTCGGTTAGGGTGCAGTTATCCCAATCATTTGTGAAAAAGGCACTCATTTGCTAATTACCTAAGCATTTTTTCCCTTTAATTATTCATTTTATATATATGGATGTTATTACAAGTTGAATGTCACTTTCTTTGATCAAAATTATCGAAACTCAACAGCGATACATTTTATTTGGTCTCGTTCTTTACCTTGAAAAACAAGAGAGAACTTGGATCACAACAATTTTTTTCACAGAAGAGGAAATCGTGGAGTTAAGCGTTTATTTACCGACCTTGGACCTGGTATTTCGATGTTACCCACACAATATTTAGTTCAGTTTCGTACAGGTGGACTGTGTGCTTCAGTATTCCACCTCTATTCAACCTTTAAGAATATTATGAGAACGTATACATTCGACGCGGCTGGAGGGTGTGGGCGATCTGGGCCGAAACAACATAAAATCACGCGTTGGTTGGATGAGCTCAGAGATGGGGCAACTTTTCTTGCTTTCCTCGGTGATTTTGTGTTATGATATCGCAAGTGAAGAAACTGATAACACCGTCGCACATCCTCTCATTAACATCCTGGCGATAATTAATTATGGGTTCACTATTGATTGAGCAGGAGAAGTTGAAGTCCATATCATTGACACTTCGCTCACAGCCAGTTCCTCGTTTGTCGTGGCCAGGTCGAAGCCTTTGGAAGATCCTGCGTACATTGAAAGCCTTCCACCAAAACCTATTTTCTGAGATGGTACAAGTGATCTCCTGCGAGGTATTAAGATTTACCAACTTTTAAAGGATTTCCGTGCCTTGCCGTAAAGCACCTTTCACGTCGTTTGATTTAAGTAATACTTAGTGTGGACTTGAAACCTAGGAGTTCGAGCCTCGTATAATGACGACCAGCCTTTTTTAAGATTTTGCCACTGAATACCATTGTGGTTTCAAAAAATCGATGTATCTTGGAGTTCGTGCCCATCGTTGTCAATGGAACCTTAGACCTTTCCATGAGTTTCATTACGCAGTCAGTCCATAGTACTGCTAAAGTATAGGCAACTGAACGCCCTTTGATCCCGTTCTAAATTCGTCGAATCTATAAAAAAAAATGTGATCGCTAGTAATACCCTCAACGTTAACAACTTTTATCGTGCACCGCCGAAGATTCGTGTTAGTACGCATACGCAAGGCGAGAGTTTGTACCCTTCGCAGAACGTTAGTTTCGGAGAAGTTTTCGCAGAGCCTTGGCGTTAGAAATGCAAAGCCTCCGAAAACTTTGGAAGTTGGTGTCAAAGTGCGAAAAGCAAAATAGTTGCGCCCAGTGTGCATTGGGGATGGAGACACTATTTTCTAGCAGCGTACTGTATCCACATGCCGGATTATGTTGAAGGGTTAGGGCTAACGCAGTCACAAGTCTCAATAAAATAATTTCAAAAAAACACACATGCAATGAAAAATAATTCAATATTAACCCCCTCAATAAACTTAATAGGTATACAAGTACATAAAGTTACGAATTGTGGAGCTTTTCACAAACTTGGAGAAAGTAGCTTCAATGAAATACTGCAGGCTGCGCGTCATGTTGAAGTAGTTAACGTCCTTAGTACGCACAGTAACTGGGAAACATACTGATGTTTTGAAGTCTTGAGCATGTTTGTCTATACCCACTGCTCTCTGGACCATTTCTTTTCCTTCAACTGCCGAATATTAGAAACTTATCCTATTGAAGCATTTAATTCACATTTAACGCGACACCACAGCTTTTGCGAATACTTTGTCATATCGGTTATTCATCCGCTATTGTTCCTCAAAACACCAACAAGTTGCCCTGCAGCCCGGGCTTATTCAATGTTCAAGGCCTGATAATTGGGGTCCAAGTTTGTCTGGTCGCTACGATAGTTGTCAAGCAAAAGTGAACTCCTTTCAAAATGTGAAATGAAAACGGTTGGCTGAAGTTTTCTTTTGACATAGCTCTACAGTAAGGGCTCTTGATACCACCTTTGTTTCCACACTGACTGTATTTGCTCTACCACATGTGGGTATGTCAATGGTAACCGAAATACAACACTTAACTGTGTAAGCGTAGGTGGACCTGCTGACCAGATGCTTACAAGATAGCACTATTCTTATTTTTCGTTGGGGTTCATATAGTTTATTTTTCAAAAGTGCATTAGATGATAATATTAGCCTGCATTGCGTTTTATTTCCGGAACAGGGAGCTTGCTAACTTTGTTTTCTTTACGCGTTTTACGAAATTTCCATCAAACGAGAGTCCTGATCTCTAGGATTTCAGCTGAAACCATTGATGAGATTCGAAAAAATGAATGAATAACGCGTCATATTTCATATAAACAGTCATTGGTCCAGAGGACAAACTTGGTACTGTGCAGACCCATCCACGTGATCCAGAATATGTTGGAGGGGCGGTTCATTCAAATGCAAACAATACACTGAACGTTGAAGAGGTTCGTCGACTCGAAATTCGATCATATGTACTGCCCCATGCTCACGTCTCGTGTTTGTGGCTTTCCCGTCAGCCCCAATAACTTCTACATTCGAGGCGTCAGTGTTGCTTAAATCGAAGAATAGCATCAAGCAGTCGGAAATCACCTTTTCTGCTCCCGTCTTGAGGGAATGTGACCATTGTATTCAGTTCATGGTACCTTTACCAGAATGATGCCCTTAGTTTGATTGAGGCAGCTTCCCCCTTTACGCTCGGACAAAGTATATTCTTTCCTGCTAAGCGCAGAAAATTCCTTTTATAAAATTTCAAGTCCTCTTTTGATATCATTATTTTCCGCTTATTTTACTAATCTTTACTATCTGATGATACTGGAGAAGTAATTTTCTCAAAGACTTTAGGCAGGCATGTTTCCGAAAACCCGAGAAACGAACGTATAAACGTCGAACAGAGTTTTCCTGTTACGTTCTAAAAACTCTTTTTTTCGAGGCCTGGGATCGACACACTTTTCCGGAGCTTTCCACTGTAACGATGGTAATTCCTTATCTTCTGTTTGCTCTGACGCACACTGAAGACAGGAAATAAAGTTCTCTGCCATACTTAAATAACTGTTTCTGAAGTTGAGTCAATAGTTTACGACAACGGTTGATCCTTTTAAGAGTCCGCTTTCTCCTCCAGCACTTCCTATAACGTAGATTTCATTACTTCAGTCATTGTTTGAAGACCAGTGTCCATCAATTTTTTTTCCTTTGATGAAAACCAAAATTTTCCTGACCAGTGTCCGATCGCAGGACTCCTTTCTATTCCCTTTCGACCTGTCTGACTTTGCTCGGTAAATGCATACTCTCTAAAATCCTTCGAGTGAAATTTTCACTCGACCTTCGAGTGAACAAGAGGTTAACTCGCGTTCGAGTGAAATTCGGAATAGTTATGTTGAACTCGA
>Ga0058701_10003331_pt1 | contig 12682 bp, 5 predicted proteins | sample AgamicOrMae_FD_97039 | JGI IMG/M metagenome (GOLD analysis project Ga0058701, IMG submission 97039) | Agave microbial communities from Guanajuato, Mexico - Or.Ma.e | ecosystem: Host-associated > Plants > Phyllosphere > Phylloplane/Leaf | place: Guanajuato, Mexico | collected 2012-06-04
TCGATGACAAGGGTTGTTGCTCTCTGCATTTTTAAGAGACTAAAAAAATAACAATTAGAAGAAATGTTGTACTTGTAGTTTCTGAAATATTTGAAGACTGGTACCACTCGGATCTAGGGAAAACATAACACCTCAACCATTTTACTAACATCGGACGTAGAGACCGAATTATGAAATTGGACTGATGCATAAAATATTCAACTGATATTAAACTTTGAAAGCTAATCTATATTGGACCGAAGCGATATTGGTTGATGCTACTTTTCCATTAATTTTACGAATCTCGTTTATGATGCGCGAAACTAAATGCCTTATTTTGTCACATTTAAAACCTCATGCATTGAGTTCACAGCAAGTCACACAAACATCAAATTGTGATGCGCCGGGAAAGTGATTGTTGAGCAACAACATGTTGAGGCACATCACTGAAACCGTGAGAACTGACAACACCCCAACGATCATTTTGAGCCTGTACCAGTCAACGACATACAGTATTCTCACTTCCCGGTGTCCTAAAAAAATATATTATTTTCATCATAATACGCAAGTCTGCTCTGCTCGTAAACCAGACGTAAGTTCATGGCAAGGTATTGATTTGTAGCGTAGAAGTCTCTCACAATGAGAATCACTGAAACAACCTTAAACATTTTAAGGCACAATCTTACAAAAAGGTTTTTGATCGCAAGCAGAGGACCGTTTTAATACAAATAGGTGACTTCAAGAGGAACGGAAATAATGCGATTAATAATAAAAGTCGGTAAAAAAAGGATGAAATACTTTTAAACGCACATATTTTAACACTTGCCTGGCTTGGAAATTATGACACTTCTTTAAAGATGTTTACTAGCTGTTCTTCTGTCCTACCTCAAGTAAACGAGGGAAAGAGACATTAAATCTCATTCAGTCTCGATCTCCTTGCATACATTTTCCAGGACTCCTATCTACATCCAGACATTGACTTTAAGTTTTATGATTAAAGAAATTGCGCAAATAGTATAAGCCGCCCTTTCATTGGTCGTTCTCCACACTGATACAAGTTACTAGTCTTCATTATCCGCTCCTGTAGTACGCTAGAATGCAGAAAAGTAAATAAAATTTTTATTAAAACAAACTTTTCTAACAAAATGTTATGAAGGAATTGCTGAATGCATTTTTGCAAACAGATCCCATTAATTTCAGAAGTGCTTTGACATTGTCAAAGGAAATGATTTCCAGTGAACGCAGGCAAGAAAAATCTGGAAGGATATCACAACCATTTACAATGTAAATGTGCCAAAATTTACGGGGAAAGTTCCACTCAGAAAATAAACACATGAGTAAAGCCTCCACAGTTCGTCCAAATGATCCTCTCCAATGACCTGCATTTTTGTCTCCTCTGTTAATTTGGAACTGCATCTGGAATTTCTTCCATAAAATTCATCATTTGGACTCCGGAATGATATCGACATGTTCCAATTGACAGGAACATGGAATGGACTCAGCGTATAAAATACATCAAGTTAGGACATAAACGAACACAGCATTTGTCAAGGCAGGCTTTAGGCGACGTAATTACTCAAATCTGGTCTTGAAGATTTACTGAGCCTAAATCAAGCAGTCCATACTAGGAAGGGTGTTCTGAATAATATCTTTGCTCGCAGCGCAAACGAGTCACTTTTTTTTTCTCTCAGACTTTAATTATTTTTTCAAGAAAGGTTAAATGTGTCGGTGATATAATAGGCAACTAAAAGAGGTACACTTCAGTCTTGAAAGGTCCAGTTTTTTTTTTGTGGACAGGCAGACACCCACTTCTCTTGCTTATCTCAATGTGTGTGTGATATGACAAAAGTCTTGATTAGATACGCAGAGTTCGAGTTGTTAAAATATAAGGCAAAATTTCTGCTGTTTATTCCTTTTGGTTATATTCACGCACAATCATCTACATTAAACCAGAGTATTACTATGCCTCAAAACAAATGCAGTCAACGAAAAACACATACCTCCATCAATTACCTACTATATCAAAAACAATGTGACGGACTTTTGAAATTAACAAGATGTCGCCGCCTGTTAAAGTTGAAAACAGCTTCTTTATAATGACATCATAACTCAAATTTTATTCCTCGTCCTTGTTGGAGTGTCACTCATCCTTCTCCAAAAGCATACCTAAAGAATTTCGGGTACTTTTTCCTAAACATTTATCGACGTTCCAATTTGTCGAAGGCTGATAAAAATAAGTAAACCGCATCAGAAGATGAGAGCCATGTTTTTAAAGTGCGTATGAGTTCTCCTTCCGAATCGGGTCGTTGTTTTAATCAGTCAGTTATGACACTCATCTGTTGTGTAACAATGATTGTTGCGGCATTGATTGTTTGAGGCATCCCACGATCTACATTCTGCCATTTTGCAGTAAATTCTCATGGCTGCGATGAGCGGAATCACCTAAACAAACACTCGCTGTGTACACCATGATGTTCACATCAAGAATCGTTTGCACAGACTTTGATCGCGCCCGTTATGTTGAGCTGGATTTAGCGTAACCGTAACCATTTTCATGACTTTTCACACTGGTTGGATGTAAGTTAAAAATCTCCTGTAATAAATGCGAACACTTATTCATGAGTGCAAATCCAGTTAAAACGTAGGAGGTAATGCGTAAGTCTCCCCATCATTGTTACATCTACTCACAGACTTAGATTTTAAGGGCATCTCTCCCTAATGACCTCTCGGCTTTGTTAGAGGTCAGTAGGTAACATCCCGATATTGGAACGCTTCTTATGCTTACGAAGCTCGGGTGGAGAACACAACGCGCACTTTTTTGACAGGTCCAAGCTCCTCCTCTTACTCAATAATTAGAAGACTTCATACCCTAACTGTTGTGTATCATCTTCAATGTATTCCTCAGAATACAATGAAGATCAATACAAACCTACTCAGGTTACGTGCTCGGTACGCTATCGGTCCGGTTTGAAACTTGTCTTGGAAAGCTGGGTTGCAGTATCATTCGTAACATACAGTTAATCTTCGAATTTGGCTAAAACACAACGTCTTGCTTTAGAGGAACCAAGACGAATGGAATACGCCCCTTGAAATAGCTCCTCAGAGCAGTTGATCTGTCTATGAAGAGATAACTATTGCGAATGAAAGTATGACTGCAGCACTGTGGTGCTGCAGTCTCATCAGTCACAGTCAGACAACATGCCTCTACCCCAAGGATCCGACGCTATTCAAGTTCCGATGAAATAAAACCACCAGGCTACTGGGCGAATCCACAGCTGATATCGTTGAGCATAGAACTGGATCACAGTCCATGGCACGGCAGGGCAGAAATAGTATTTAGGGACTTATGGTAGATTGTAGATGAGATCCAGCAGTCTTTTTCAGCATATTCCCCAGAGGTCGTCCTTGCGAAGATGAAGCTCACAGGGAACACGTGAATAGTAACTTCTCCGAGTATACTGGTGAGACTGCCGGACATCCATTCGATGTTACGTGTGAAGCTAGCTTGTATGATAATCAGCAGTAGCCTAGTAACATGAAATGAGAGCAACGTAATATGAACTCGTGCAGTGTGTCATCTTCATCCACACCTCGTTCTAGCTCATCCCGACTCTGGGAACAAGGTCCCTGTACTTTGCTCCAGTTTCCTTTCATAATAGCCATAGCAAAAAACACTTTCCAGATCGCGTTGCATGAGAGTTAAGTAACATATCATGGTTGAGGACCCCGTGAGTATTTTTCTCATGGGAGAATCGCCGGCCATACGAGGCAGAAACATTGTTTTCCTCGTCATGTAACTCGGCATCACGGCGGCGCAGCCTCTTCGACACGTCTTCGTCGGCAGTCGCCGCGCGACTGGACTGGCCGGGGGAATGTTGCGCGGGATACGGACGGATGGATCCCGTTACCGTTGGTCCCCTCCAGCCCAGCTCCTTATCCCCTCCTGGTGAGGACGCGGGCCGCGCGCCGGCCGTCCTTATCCTCCTCGCTTCATTTCTCTGGGCGCATTGCTCGCGAATACTTTCTACTGCGATGCCGGCCGCGGCTGTCCGGCGCGAACAGGTGGGGCGAAGGACCGCGCCCCTCCCATGTGCCCCCACCACAGCATCCGGAGCGGTCCAGCAATAATTGTCTCTTGAGGAGAGGGAGCTCTTGGGCGGAGCACAGGACGAAAGCAAAAGTGAACGGTAACGGGACCGCACGGAGCAGGCACGTGGGGACTGCAGGACGCCGCGCCGTGGAGGGGACGCTGCCGCAGAAAGAGGAAGTGATACAGATTAGAGTGACGAGCGGGTTTCCAGTGGTGTAGTGGGTCTGTAGGCACGACGTTCAGGGAGGAGGGCGGGCGCCGTCAGGGGTCAACAGGCGAGCGCCGGGGAGTGGTCAGTGTTACGGAAGCCGCCGCCGTCGCCGCCGTCGCCGCTGCAACCACCACGCCGATCAGGACGCCAGCCGGCCGCCGACACTCGGTTCTCTGCGCGCGGTCGCACCGCACCGGCGCACCGCACCGCGACCCACCGGTGCCACGGGAGTTCGTATTGTGCGTCCGTGACAATGCAGTGCTCGCAATCTAGTGATTCTAGTGAGTCAGTGAAGTGAAACTCCAAGTGGTTGTTTTCAGTGTGCCTGTGTGGTGTTGTGTGTGAGACTGGCTAAACCAGGGATATTGACCCCAACATCACATACGGATAACCACGACACCAGCGGAGGTCGTCTACGCAAGCAAAGGTAGCCCAACGGAATTAACCTGCTGTGTGCTACTGACCTAATCAGTCCCTTACTACATATCGACACGTCCACCAACCCTCGACTGTCTGGACAGACTGTCCCTGTGAATACAAGACGTGAATAAATAAAAGTGAAAATGAGTGCAACATAAAACCTATCTGCACTAGGTGTTCAGAGACAAAATCAGACGTCGCAACACAGTTTTCCACCCACTTGAAAATGCACCGGTGCAAAGTTCATTGCATCGCCGCGGCTGTTTAATGCAATGCTATGGCTTGTGGATTTTTTCATGAAATTCAAATCACGAAATAAATGACGAGGAAAGTTACAGGGGACAATCAAAACTATATTTAAAAATTAGGTGGCTGGAGACTTCAACGCGCGATGACATATTGAAGATATACGGATTTATATTTTTTTTCGCCAAGAAATCGCGGGGAAATTTCTTTAGATATGATAGCGAGGGAATCGTATGAAACAAGCCGACGCATACATAAAGAAGGTGGTTAATTACACGTGGCTCTGATTTGAAGTGCACTTTAGAAAATGAACTGGGCTTAGCGATCAACATGATTTGCTCCCTATCAGCAACGGAGGAATAAATTAAACATAAGGGCGCTCTTTTTGACAACCGTAAGGATTGTCGATAACCATTTAATGGTGTTGTGCCCATGACAACACGATCAAAAGACGTAATGCTGGAAAGGCACTTAGTACTTTCGAGCCTGTTCAAAAAATAAAATAAAGATTTTACTACGCTGCATTGTTTACTGGTTCAACGATATTCCTAAACTTGAAATAGGAAGACTAGATCACTTTAACGTCGAAGAAAAATACCTCCATATAAGGTTACACCTGCGTTGCAAATATGTAAAGGAAAAATGATTTTTTATTGTGCTGTTGAATCAACAATGAAAACTAATTACATCGTATTAACGTTAAACTGATAAAGAACTAATAAAAGTCATTGTTTTCAAGATAAAATCTTTTAGTTTAGACTGTTTCTCATCAAAGATTGAAGCATCTTTCAAAATTCAAAGAATACATACAATGCATGGATTTTTTTAAAATCGATATTGTGGTTTATTTAAAAAGTAATGTTTCTAATGCTCTCCCTACTCGTAGACAAATAGGTCCTTGACGATATACATGATTACTGAGCTAGTGATGACTACAGAGAGGTGAATGAGAACGGAATTGGAATCGAGGTAACGCAGACTCAGCTTTGAAGACAGGTAAACCACGCTGTTTTGACTAAAATTTGAATATGGATTTAGACCCAGTAAATGTTCGGAATATCGAAAGGGTAAAACACGCTTTCAGTCGTTTTCATTAGCCAAATCCGTCCGCCGCTCCGATAAGTCGAATAATTAACTTAAATTAAGCAAGAAAAGATTCTACATTCTCGGAAACGTCACTACTTCCTAAGCCTTAAATTCAACGCATCGATTAACTCGGGACAAAGCGCTCAGTGATGCGGTCATAATACAGATTAATAAAAAAAACTTAAATTAAAGAGTTCAGTGGTGTTTATTGGTGAGATGAAACAAAGTTTATCACAGTTATGTAGATATAACAGCTCTATAAAAGCAGATCGGTAGACCTAATTATGTCAAAAAAATAATGATAGCAAATTAAGCTTTGCAGTTTACAACTTCAGTCAGTCTTTCGCAAAGAAGCTCAACAAAATTTGCCGATTATATACAAGGCAATCGTGCGATAAGGTATAAGGAATATTTTCTTCCTCCAGTGATTTTAAGTAAATATTCGGAGTCGTCCTCATATCCAGTGATATGGATATGACTAATCTTCCAATCAACGCTAAAAGGAGGGAGTTGGCATACCTAAAACAATGTACGGTACGCCAAAACTAAATGACATAGATTAACATATTCAACTCCACAGGAGCTGTTATTTTAGAGATATGGCCCTTGAAATTTAGGGTGAAGGTCCATCTAAAACTGAGTATAATAAAAAAAAAATCAAAATATTGAAACAAATAAGTGATTAAAACGCTTAATAGAAATGCCGAATACATTCCAGCCATGTTCTTCAAAAATTATATACGAACACTATTCATTAAAATTTTTACATGCTCATGAAATTTTGATAATGACACGATAACAGAGAGCAATAATTGCTTCCGTAAAACCATTTGATTTTATCACACACAAATCTGGCGCAAATGTCTTTATTATTAGATTTTATACACATAGCAAGACATGAAAGTCCTTGCCCCATTCCTAGACGTATGTATGGTATAGCGGTGGATTCTACGTAAATTAATAAAATATTTTTGAATGTCTGGACATTATTTACTGAAAACGCTCGCGAATGTAATGCGATTTCTTGTTTGTTTTTGATGGAACGAGGGTGATTATAAAAAAGGGAAAGAAAAAGGAAAAAAGTCACCGCTTGGATGCTTCAGGAAACAGTTAAGTGATTATGATATTCTAAGAGTAACGAGAGGGGAATTAGTGTAATCTTTAGGGCAAAATTATGAAAAAAGACTATGACGTTTCTTTCAAAGAACTTGATAATCAAAGGTAAAAGGCTGCCTGAGAACACTTGATAGACAAAGTTAACCTGAGTACCAGGCCCGGTCACTAAACATGATTCCTGAGCATACGATCGACACATCTTTACCAAAAGAAATAACAAAAGAAGTTGAAGGAGCAGCTTCACCCACGTAGCCAGAATATCGCGTTCATACTTCGGAAAAAGGAGCAAAGACTGTCAACACATCGCTGAGGAAAATCACCCTGATCTCTCGCTTATAGCCGCAAAACATCGAAAAATATGTACACCTTTAAGTTAAAAAAAAACATTTCTGAAAATATTAAACGCATTTATATAAAAAAAATCCAATATTGACATTGCTTCCAGTATTATTTATTTCTTTCCCGCGATAGAAAAATGCCCGGCATCTCCTCTTGATATTCCTGTCTGAAAGTCCGCTTCGTTAAAGCATAAGGATGTCGGTGGTGATAAGAGTTCGACTTTCAAGGAAGGTCATGAGTTTGCACAAGGGGAAAAAGAGTTTTATGTCGATTCCGAACTTAACCTGTGGTCCCTAGTTAAGGACGTGTAGATTTTATCGCATGGGCACAGTAAGAAGTCGAGGAAAAAATGGCAATTTAGTAGGTGACCGTTCCTTGCGGATCTTCAATACAGTCAGTGCGCAATTGATAAACCCATTAGATTCTTTCTTACTCAATTGAACCATTTACTCCGGATGCAGGTGTTTAGTACATAAATAGGCTACCTTAAGGTCCGAGCTAATGCATCAGCCATCATGATTCGACGAAAATACCTCAAAAAAGAAGGAATTGCGTCGCAACAAGTTCTTGCTGCGACGAAGACTTCTGGACATCCCACTTTCATTCGTTAGTTTGAATGCATGATTTACAAACGCACAAAAAGTTTTCTTGCAGAAATTTTGGCATTCCTTGAATTTTCGATGTGCTATTGGGATGATATAAAGATGAGAAAAATTTGGCTGTGTACAATAAAAACTTGGATAACGACGCAAAAACGTAATACTGAAATGATGTATGACGTTCTGGAAGCATAAGTAATTCTATAAGGATGTTTATGGATTTTCGGACGAGAAAAACTGGAACCAGTAAAGCACGGCATAAAAGTACAGGTTTGTTGTGAAGGTGTGATGCTCCGTGAAAGATTGCTTACGCAAAAATAAAAAGTCTGGATTGAATCTTCTTCCATTGGTTTCGTTCACGGATCCTAGCGATGGCAACAAGTCAGAGATACCGAGTCAAGAGTGTTTCGCTAAGCTTATAAAATTGACCGATAACTCCAATTTAGTAGATCCTGAAGATTCGCTTCAAAACCTCTCCTAATGAGAGACAGGCAAGGTTATTTGAAATCAGATTCGACCCGTGGCCAGCCCACCCTCTTCAGATTACTCCAATTCATGCCAGTAGGCTCGGTTGACCGGCGCCGGTAACTAGCCAAGGAGATTCAGGGTCTTTGTATTTTATGCAAACTAATCAGCAGTAATTTAGGTTGCCAATCTTCAAGGCTTAAGTCTTTATTAGAAATGCGCACGCTGAATATCTTATTCGAAAATTTATCGAGTGCCATCCAGAAGATGCTATGTATGCAAGAATACGACCAACATTATTATTCGTATCTTGTTGTGGATTTTTCTCTTTTTAAAAGGTCGTGGTGATTCACAAGCCATTGCAAATATAGGGAGACTAGAGCGCACGTAAACCAACGTAATACGATTTCAATGGGAGGTGACTTGAACGCACGGAACCCAAACTAATACACTTTATAGAAGGCAGGCGTGAGGATAACCACTTCGTTTTTAAAAATGAAATACAGAGTTCTCGATTAGGCAGGCCAGACAAGCTATTAAAATGTTCGAATGAAAAATTTTAGTCTGATGCACTCATGTGCATTCAGAAACTGGAACATGTTTTATCATAGATCTAGTTGAGAACATCCTATCTTCAGAGTAGATGAGACAATTAAAGAACCAAGAGAATGTTTTCCGATGAATACTGATTCGCAGTACGCCTGTGGAATCATCAAAGACGACTGTTGTGTGGTATGTAGAGTGAAGCTTTCCTAACGGACCATTTGTTTGTGGCAGATAAGAGACGAAGATTGAACGTTCAAAATTGTCGATATGTGTGATTTAATTAATGGGAAATTATTGGGTTCATGCGAGAGCGAACTAATTCGTTAAGTGGAGAAAGTGGCGAGTTTTGACACTTTGCTAGGCGCGTTGTTAATGTCGTGAAAGGACGAATAAATTGAAAAATAGACCAAATCAGACACTGGTGTCACTAGAATTTACTGATAATGAGCGTTCGCATGCAATGAGGCATCAATATGAGCTACCTAGATCGCTACTACTTTAGTAGATATCGGCGAGAAATCACACAAGCTTGTTTTGAGTTAACGTCCAGATCTCATCATTTCGATTGAATTTTATTTACCATTAGTGCGCACTTTGCAAGTTGTCTACTGTACATGATAACTTGAGAATTTTGAAGCCTTTGACAGCTCAAAATGCACTGATGCAAATATTACGCTTTGTACAGTTTTAAATAGGGAGGAAAATAAACACCATAAAAGAGAACTTCAAATTTTAAGCCTACGTCCCAGAACTCTGTATGAGTTCAACGTAGCCAATGCTAAGAAGTAACGTAAAAAAAACTTTTTTTCTTTAGAACAGGGTTTTTAACATTTTAAAGCATCAAAACCTTAAAATACATTGTTCAACTCTGCGTATAGGCAAACGTTTTCAGCAGAGTTTGTACGACATTTTCATTTCAGAATATTCTGAGTTTGCGTAATAGTTGATCCTCATGCGTGCATTGGCCCGTTTTGCATGGCGATGAGCTTTTTTCCACTAAAAACAAATCTTTCTCTCAAAGAAAATATCAAATTATTTGGCGTAAAAAAAAGAAAAAAAGGAATCGTTATAGACCTTGCCAAAAACGCAAATTCAGTTTACTGCGAAAATCATTTTACAAAGAAAAATTCCAGTTTACTGAATACCAAAAGGCTTTTTAAATATGAATTCCATCCAAAAATAATATTTTCATTTTGTGTAGCATCGGTTCTTCAAGAATTAACTTTATCTCGGAGTAACGTTTTGCCAAAATTTGAGCAGGTTTCACTCATTTATCCTACTAAATTAACATACATTGATTGTTGTCGGGCCCCGATCGGATTAATGGCCCAGAAGCCGCACTACACAAACCTAATACATGCGTGACAATCGACGGCCTCTGCCGATCGTATTGCTGGCTTTTCATCAAATTCGACTTGTGATGTGATTTGAAGTCTTTTGACTTTTAATTCCGATGCTTTGTGGTCAAGTAGCAAGGTTATATGGTAAGTACTTGATCCTCAGTTAAAAGTTCATTTTTGATGAGGCGCGTCTGCAGATTTGGTAATAAAATTCATGGTAATAAACTGAGAGAAATAGTATTTTCAAGTCGTGAGAAATGTTTTAATTTACAGCGCCGTTAAATTCTGCCGTCTTTTGTTCAAACGGTTTATTTATGATGAGGGTCTTGCGTTGTAAATTTCGGCGAATTTAGACTCAATATTTTTCAGTATGAAGAAGGCAAATCGCTTTCACTCTTCTTGCCGTTCGACCGCATTCTGTAGATACTAACCAAAGAGTTAATTTTGATAAAATATTATTAGCCAAAATAAAACACTTCCCCTTGAGAATTGATGATTTTCAACTATTTACAGCAATTTTCCAAACTAGTCTCATTTCATATGAAGATAGGTTATTCTACTGAACTGAGGAATAGATGTAACATAAGTATGGACAAAATACTTGCTAAAAGAAATCATCCTCATTGTACCAACATATTCTCCAAAGATGCTTGCATATATCATTTGATAAGATTTGAGTTGTTGAGAGCTGCCAATATTCCTTCAAATTCAGTTGTCACTACGAAACACCATTTTTAAAATCGCGAATCCGAAAAATATCCAAACGGCCATCATAAGTAGTTTTTGCTTTGAAGACGTAACAATTTTTGTGACAAATGCAACGAGAAGTATTCAATTTCCCTATTATTTCATTTGTGAAAGGAGTATTAATATTTAAAAAGGTTTTAGAGGACGATGAGTAAATAGGACATCTAAGTAATCTCATTTATCTGACAGAATGTCACCTAGAAGTTACGAATCAAGGGACGAAAAACCGCAGGGGAACATTTCTAAGCCACAATTGTCCAAAGCCGTTGGCACAAGATTTAAAGGTTTGAGATTTGAGGCCAAAATTCTGGCAAAAAATGTATAATTTCATAAACCTAATTATTTATTTAGAGCGCCCCTTTTAAAAATTCGCGGATATCATTTTAAACGTTGATGCAACATGTTTTCCATGTCACCCATTTAAAACTGTCAATGAGCTCATCGACTTCTGTCACAAGTTTGGTAGATAACAAGGCTCTTGCCAATGGGCAAACGGACTTTCGAGTTTCCTATGAGGCCAGTCATTTTTCTGCGGGCTAAAAAACAACCTGAATCCTTAAGTATGGAAATCGGTCTGACTCCTCTTTAGGAACGAGGGACTTGCTGTCCAAAGACAGACTATATAGAACAGATCTTCAATTAGAATTGATTGTGTCGATGTTCGGTTTCGATAGCGGATATTCGTCAATGGGCTACGTTCGAATTCGATGCGTGGTGAGGACACAAGCGGGAATTTACGTCATGAGATAATTGGCCTCGGTTCTGAACCACCTGACTTTGCAACAGCGCAAACAGGACTTGTGTGCCCTGGACGATTTTCCTATAGTTTTATATCTAACGCATACCATTATCTTGGGGTCTACGATGTGAATCTTTGGTAAGAACCGGAATAGTGCCCTTACAATACTGAGTATATATATATATATATATTAACTCAATTTTTGGTGAGCTCGGATTCAAGAGTAGGATTTGTATCCCTCCAAAGAAAAAACAAAAAGGAAAGAAACGATCAAAAGGCGGGCTACGTTTGAAAAATACAGCAACTGCAATGTACACGAATAGCAGTTCATCGCTTTTTCAAACTAACAAGTTCATTTGATCGATTCTTAAAACGCGTATTTTTACAAGATCGTTTGTTAAATGGATAGATAGATAGATTTTGAAAAAAAAAGAAAAGAAAGAGGGAAACAAGAAGCCCATGGAAGAAGACGAGACCTACAAAACGCGTAAAAAAAACTGGTACTAAAAAGAAGTGCGGGATACACAATCAATCTCTTTCAACATTCTGCACGCACGATTTTGATATCACAAATCAAAAGTTTTGCTATGACGAAAACATGACGAGTGAAAGTCACACCATCCAGTATGCAGTAAAATGCAAAAGAAATCTTTTTTTCCGTCCACTTCTTTTGCCGGGAAAAAAAAAAACAGCTCAGAAAAATATTAATAAAAAAATAAATCAATCTATTATAAACAACTAAAGTTGCCGAAGAAAAAA
>Ga0058701_10003332_pt1 | contig 12680 bp, 11 predicted proteins | sample AgamicOrMae_FD_97039 | JGI IMG/M metagenome (GOLD analysis project Ga0058701, IMG submission 97039) | Agave microbial communities from Guanajuato, Mexico - Or.Ma.e | ecosystem: Host-associated > Plants > Phyllosphere > Phylloplane/Leaf | place: Guanajuato, Mexico | collected 2012-06-04
CGATAATAGGTATACAATTTGTTTACTATATTATTCTTCGTATTGAATTCTGTATTGCTTTCCAAATCGATCTGTCTAGGTACTAAAAATAATAAAAACATACGGAAAGGTTAGTACGACTTTAGGCACTACACGATTAAAGATTTTAGGTACAATTAAGTAGACCTAAATGAACTTTTTTTCCATTAGTAATACATTTTGATTTAAGTGTGAGAGATGTCTTCAGATGAAATTTGAATTTAGAATAAAATATTCGCGACACAAATTTGCGCTATGGGTAAATTTATTGAGTTTTTGGTAAAGTACTAATTTACAATACGTTTGGCATTTTGCCCTAAAAAAATCAAAATTTCCTAAGCATTCCTTGCGCATAAAACAATTACTTTTTCGATTTTTTTAGTCAATTTTAATGCTTTTAAGTAGACGGTTCCGGATTTTTTTTTCTGCCGAGGCGGTATTGTGAATTTGGGTGAAGCCGTAAATGTATTTCCGCGGGAGTACGTTTCACAAGGATATTTTTAATTGAATTTTGGAAACATTTTTGCAGAAAGCATATGTTTTATTAGGATGTCTCTTCCAAGACGTAAAGAGGCAAGAACCGTTGGCAAGAGTTAGAGTGGGCCCTTTCCGAACGCGGCCGCGGCCGGGATTTGCGGGAACGCGCCTCAAACGAGCGCCGAAAGGTAGTGCCAAGGCGGTGGCAAGGCGGTGGCAAGGCGGTGGGTGTAACGGGCATAAAAATCTGTGTAGCATCTGAAAACTTATAATAGAAAGCGGAGCGCAGCGCGCCGCGAGCTTCCCGTACCGTATAAATACGTTCCGACATGTCGATATGTTCAATAAAGTTGGGACTGGGCGAATAAACGCTTATCGAATTCGACCGAAGCAGGCCGAGTGGGGCCGAGTGGGGCCGAGCGGGGCCGAGCGGGGCCGAACGGGGCCGAACGGGGCCGAGCCGTCTCGGCCGGCTCCCCGCGTTTCTTCAACAACTTTAGTAATGTCCAACTAAAAATCCCGGCGTATTTCATTGGAGGGCGCACTCCTATATCGCGGGACTAATGTTGTGGACTAAATTGAAAAGAACACTCAAAATGGGTTTGACCGTTCGGTCACTTTTTGCGGTGACTCTAGAGATATTGAGTCGGAGGTTGTTTAATAAATCACGGGTCGACCGCGACTTGGATTGGGTGTGTTCTTGAACATTCGCATAGCGAGAGTTATGGCCGACTAACAAATACACAACGACCCGCCTGAATAGTTCTGAGTTTAAAGAAGGGCGAAAATCGGCCAAGTCAAACACATAGCCTGAATTGAGCGAACGCCACACGGCAAAGTTGCTTTAAAAAATCTTAAAAGCAGCTAGAGCCGGCTAGGTTAAGTGATGTCCAGCAGATGACGTAGGGTTCACTTTGGAACGGTAGGTTAAGGAAAAAGAGAGTTTTAAAAAAGACTAGGAACAGTAAGTCGAAATTCATCTCACAAATACACGCACTATAAGAAACTTTATCAAAAAAGGTAATATCGCGTCGGAAAATCTCTTGCATGTTATTTTGATATTTTCTCGTACCGACAATCCAACTTATTACTCTCTTATCGGATCAGTTCGTAAAGTAGGGGAAGCGCTGTTTTGTCGGCCGAAAAAGTGTTCTTCCGGAAGATAATTAGGACGGGTTTCCCGGATGCAGTTCTGCCGGCAGACAACCGAAATTGATTTTATTGTTTTGGCAGCGGAAGTCTCCCACCCTGACTCCCCTCCCAACACCTTCCAGAATGAGACAAAAGACTGTAGAAAAGAGGCTTAACGACAAAGACAGAGACCTAAGCGAGAATGCCGACCCGTATCGCCCCTGGATATTCCTAAACATCCGAAAAATGTTGTTTTTGTATTTCTTTACGCGGGGGAAACAAACGAGCAATTTAGGCCTACTTCGTCCGGAACAACCAGCTGGGTGTTCTCAGGCGACCTCAATGGCCGATGTTTACATTAGTAAAGCGACTACTCCGAAACTAATTAAACAAACTAATCAAAAGAAAGGCGCGTAGTTTTAAAGATTGGATTTCTCACAGCTTATGTTCAACTTCCCGAAATATTTCCAAAATATTTTCTTTAGTTAAATAGCTTTCTTATATTCATAAAAGCTTTCTTAGCTTCGTTTTTATAGAAAAGTCACCTTGTCTCATAGTAGCTTCCTCAATTTTTAAACTAGCATCTCGTTGTAAGAGTACGGCAGCTTGCTGTTTTCAAGAGACAGCCCAAAGAAGACTTGAATCTTCCGGCCGCGTTCAGCAAATATTCCATTTCGACTTATCGTCCCAGTTTCTGTAATTTCCCGGTACTCCATCGAAAGTAATTGAACAACTCGTATAACAAAACGGCGGAATCGGGCGAAACAAAGACAGCTCGATCCGGCGCGGCGCGGCGCGGCGCGGCGTCGACGAGAGTAGCTAACTCGCAGACCCTCCAAGTTGGTCCCCGCCTCTTTAAGTTTCCCTAATTGTCGACAGGGTCACCTCTCCCAGAAAACGAACAAGCATAAATCAGAGACACAAAAACACGGCGTGCCGCGAATAAGATTAAGCGAAAGATTTATCGAAATTTAACTAGCGCTCCTTCCCCCACCGTCTTGCCCATCTCTCCTTCCTCGCGTCTTCTCGAAGCAGCGGATATGAATTGGACTAGAGTCAAAATCACGCCATTTCAAGACATTTCAATATCGAGTTCTATTCGCACGCCTATGTCAATAAAAAGGAGACCTGAACGCACAGAAACCAACCTATTGCATTTTAAATTGGAGGTGACTTGAATGAACGGAAACTAACCTAAATGAGTCAGCGTGTGAATAGTCCCTTCGCTCAATTTTACAGCAAATAATCCCTTTCCTGAACTCTAGAAAAAAAATGTCGCTACATGTGGAAATGTATCTGAATGCTGTATTTTTTCATTTCACTTCTAATTCTTCTGAAATAAAGGCGGTTTACCTTTCGTTAAAGCGCGTGAATGATGGTTATGCTGAGATAAAGTTCAAATGCAACGACCGCGCCGAACAGTTAGCAAAGGCCATGAACGGGTCACGGCCCTAGCGTGGCAGCTCGCGTGGCAGTTTATGAGATGGCCGCTGGGTCCTCGTCGGAACATGCCGCCCTCTGTTTGTTTTCGCCGTCGATCGCTTTCCCTGCTCGCTTAGTTATTGAAAGCTGAAGATATTTTCACGGCCCACTCAGGCCATCCTTGTGTATTTTCTGCCGTGGCCGCGTATTAGCCGCTGCCAGTGGATCCTCTGGCCCACACGGATTTTTAATTCATCGAAGCCGCTTCGCCATTCGCCATGCGGGGCGGGGGATTTTACGCTCAATTCGTTAAAGCGTTTTAAAGAGTTTCCTCGGATAATTAATGTAATATTAATCGCGGCCGCCGAAAAGCTTTTTTAGAAATTAAAGAAAATGCGCCAGAAATTCGAACATGGCTAACCTCGAGTCAGTGTTAAAATCTAAAATCGTCATCAGATATTTTTTTACTAATCCCATAAGAAATTCGCTTGTGAAATCGGGCGAGAATGGGTTAAAACAGTCGACCAGTCGCTTTCAAGCGATTTAAAACCTTTTTTTAATAACACGGATTATTTTTTTAAATTAAATCCCAGAAACGGTCGATGGGTTCATAAAAGGAACTGAAAATAAGATTTATTCCTCTCCGTCTCATCACTCTAATATCGGAAAGTACTTAGACACAAGTATTACGTTTCTAGTTTTTTAAAGTGTTTTTACGAACAAAAAGTGTTTTTTAGGATAATTTAGCGGTATATAGCTAGCAACATCGCTTATCTGGGCGACGAACGGTGGAACACGAGGTGGAAATCACGACCTTTTTGTACAGTGTAGGTGTTGCTAATCAGTAAACAAAGATTTATTTCAGTGAAGCAACACGGTACCGATAACAGGCATTCCTCAATCTCTAGATTGAAGCACAGCTGTTATCTAGCACCAGACAACCGGAAATAATGTTGTTCTAAACTAGACAGGTGAGAGATCTGATCTAGTTTAATGGAGACTTCAGTTAGATAGCCACTATCCCAAGACATGTCTTTGTGACGGATAGAGGGCCCTAAAATGAGCGCCGAGGAAATTAGCCCGAGCTTTGCCTAATCTCGGACTTATTTTGCACTCAAGGTAAGCAAGTTGCTGAGATATAGGGGTCGTCCGTAAATGGGCTTCCTTGTTAACTTGCATATGTGTTTGGAGGGAGGGGACGTTGAAATGTTACTTGGCTCCTTAGAAGCTAAGACATTTATCTACGCATTCCTGGCAAGGAGCCCTTCGCACGCTAATACACACATTAAGATGGGAATGAATTCGCCGAGCTCGACCACGCGTTTCAGTCTCCTCTCCAGGCTTCCGACACGAAAGCTTGCTCACAATCAGCTCATTCGGCGGAAATCGCCTTTTCATTCGCATTTTCATTCGCATTCGATCAAACTATCAAGCAACCGACGACGTTTTTATTCTTTTTTGGTATCCCTCGATGAATTCCAATCGTAATAACATGAAAATTCAAAAATAAATTTTTGACAAAAAATTGAAAAAAAGTAAGGGTTTTTTTTCCCTAGCTTTTTTTTCAATTTTTGACAAAAAAATTATTTTTTAATTTTCAAGTTATTACGATTGGAATTTATCGAGGGATACTAAAAAAGAATAAAAACGTTGCCGGTTGCTTCATAATTTTATCAAACGACCCGAAAATTCGAATGAAAAACGCGATTTTCGCCGAATGAGCTGAGCGAGCTTACGGGTCGGAACTCTGCCATCTTCCTGGATGAACGTTTTAAAGTATATACGCATTCAACAGCTCTCTAAAAAGATGATACTCGTTTCGAAACAAACGAAAGGCCCCATTGATTGCAGTGACTAACTGTAGGAACAAATCTCGTTCATCCCGAGCTGCGATTTAGGAACTAAGTCAGGCGGGTCTTGAGGGGCGCTAACGGTCTTCAGAGGGCAATATTTAGGCTCGAGATAAGTTCCGCGATTGCAGGTATCACTTAACAGCTTGCGTTTCCTTCCCATTTTACACCTTTATGCTAATCTCGGTACCTTGAACTGCATCCGGCGATGCGAACATCAACGACTTGGCTCTCGGGTTAAAATTATTACCACTAACGCGTTTGCGTTAGTACGAGTTATTATTTCCTCATTTAAAACTATTCTAGTATCGTCAGTGGGACGGAATCGGCGCCCGAAATGTCAGCAGGTAATCTCACTGGGCGCATTCGTTCCATAATGTCAGAAATAAAGAGGGAGTCAACTGGAACGCTAAGGCATTCTTCTTCCTTTTCCGGTTATGGATGAAGTATATGACCTTTGCCCACACAACACCTTCCCGCTGCATACTTAACACGAGGTCAGTCCATGGAAATACTTTTTGAAAGCGAACTCCTGAATAAATGTTTGTTTCTAATCTATTTTGTTTTGGTAATTAATCATTGAATGCGATATGTAGTTCACGAAAAAACGCGATATAGAGGGGCTGAACACGGTTTTTATGTTACCTTGAATACCGCTTTAAATAAATAGAGCTTTCGAGCTTGCGAATAAGCTTGTATTTCATCGCTTGCCTTAATGATTTTGTGATATAATGCCCTACATTAGATGCAATAGTATGCATTACCCTTCACTAGAAAGCTTCCAGACGAATTGAACGGGTTTCGCAATTATAGTATCACCGGTTACATTCCTACCTCTTGATCCTGCTTACACATCTACTATATGACTACTACGCTCTAAATTTGAATCTGTGTGTGTCTCTGAGATTCAGTGAAAATTAAATGAATCACTGATTCAAATTGAGACTGCAGACTGGGGTCAGGTCACTCGTCGTAACATCTTAACTCCCTCGGCGTTCACAATGACCGTACGAAAACTCAAATGCCCTGACAATGACTTAAGGCTGGTCACAGAAAGTCTTCAACGACAAGAAGGGAAACGCTATGCTTTTTATGCGGATGCCGGCAGCGATCTTTACGTCTAAACTCAAGTCATGGCATCGGGACCTCACGTTCAGTTTCTATCCTTAATTTTGCTTATCGGACAGCGAAATTCCTTGTGTTGACGATAAATCTTTCCTCTCGTCCACCGATGGTAAAGTGATGAGCGTGCGTCATTTCATCGAATGCTGGGATGAGTGGCATTTGTGCGACGCAGCCGTGCAGAAAAACGATTCTTCACGATTTCTTCGCTACATGATTTCACTTCCAAGCGAAAAAAGAACGAATAAAACGTGTCGTTTGACAAATGTACTGCAACATAGCCTTCAGACAAAAGAACAAGAAAGGCCTTCAAGTGCTAAAAATCGCGCCTCAACGAAGTACATCGACTCCACTCTTAGTTTGAAAGGTGGCTTTTTCCACCTTCAAGTAAGGCACAATGAATTCCATCATAGGTCTAGGTTAAGTCGCCACTGCACCATTTGCCATCACCTCTATATTTATGAGCTTCTTTCTGATCTCCTTTAAATGTGCCGAGCGGATTTCCCTGCGAAGCCATTTTTGGTCCCCTTAGCACGAGTCTTTCCTGACTGGAAATATGATTTAGCGGAGGTCTGCGCATCCGAAGAGCAGCACTAGACAAGCGCATCTTGGCAATAATGTGTGATTGCGATGCAGCTGCCGAAATCGAGCTGCAGAGTGCAGAGCTCGCCCCCCTGCAGGACTTCTTTGTCGGCAGGCGAAATGACAACTCAAGGCTGTGTGCTCTCCAGTAGCGAGGGCAGCGGCAAGGCAGGGGCAGGGTAGGGGCAGGGCAGGGGCAGGGGCAGGGTAGGGGCTACATCGCGAGCCAATATTCCGATCTTTCCTTCTACAGCACAAATAATTCTTTGTTTCGACATCGATATTACGGGAGTATGTTCCGAATCGCGAACAGGAGCAGGGAACCGACATATAAAGCACCTCAATACTCCCTCCAAATTGAATTGCGTATTTGCAGTAATAGTCGTGCCAGCGCGTATCAGAACTTGCCCACCCATTCCACGTTTCACACGATACATACAGTATATATACCTTCCTAGGCGATGGAAATGATCCCTTTAAGATCTTTTTAAAAAGCAAATCGGCTCCATTTTTTTAGTTTCTTTCCTGGTTAGTCTTGTTACATGCTAAAAACCTTCAGTAGTAAAACTTGCTTTAGGAGTGAAAATTCACTCCTATAAAGCGAATTTCCACAAATAAATTTTTCAGCGTATAAAGTTAAGAAAATGGCTATATGTTCAACATTTTTGGATAAAAAACTAGCGCAAGTGAAATAAATTGATATGAAAGTATGAGGGGAAATCATTTTTTTTCTAAAATAGTTGATTTTTTTTGCGAATTAAAATTATTTTTTCAATATTACAAGAGCAGTAGATGTGAAGTGGCTTCCTATTAATGGCAAACAATTTTCAGCGCAAATCAAAAGAGGAAAAAAATGTTTTGCGGTCTTTCGCACAGGTGAGTTGTGAGAGCATTATTGGTTTTGCGGGTTCACCAGATTTGAGCATTGTTTTTCGGTCTGTACAACGTCTGAGCGTCTCACAGCTTTCCTCCCACTAAAAGATTCTATTTGTATCTTCTACCGAAGGACAAAACATAGCTTCCTTTTCGCATTATCGACTTTGCAAAAAAAAGGTAAAACAAAAAACCTGTTCCAAACTTTTTCGGCAACTTCGAAGATCTACACTTTGGTTGCGTTTCGTTTCTTCCTGCCAGAACAGCAACGTGTGATATCAAACTAATAACAATTGGAATCCTATTCGTAACTCACAAAGAAGGTACACTTAAACAAGCCATTAATTTAGGTGAAATACTGAAGCGAATTCCTGTCTGAAAGTGTTCGTCAGAGTTCCTCCATTACAACTTTGTCATCCATAATTCGACAGGACTTATCTTTTCTACCCTTCATAGTGATTAAGTGCGTCTATACGAATCTACCCTCCCCTGTGAATCGAAGTACTCGATGGACAACCCCTCAATTTATTTCGTTCATCATTTATTTTGAGACTCATTTGTCAATAATGTTAATGCACAGGCACTAATTAGAAATGCGAAAGTAAAGCGAACCACAGTGGAAACATCTCTATTTAGTTTCATGGTGCGACCAATTAGAGATCTTTTAATTATAGTGATAGCCCGGCGAAAAGGCATCGAATTGCAAGGTGCACTTTGATGTGGAGAAGCGGAAGTTGTGGGAAACTTTTTGGTTGCCAGGAACAGCAGCAGCAGTGCAGCTGAGGCGAGTGTGGATTTGCGGCTACCTTTCAACTCGGAGATAATGCTTTGCAGATACCGGAATCGGGTCGACGGACATCAAACAAAGGTACAGCTATCACAAACTTAAGTCACATCTAGAAATTGAATCTTTCAGCTGTGAAACATCTACGCTTAATTCTCATTAGGGTCAAAGACATTCGCAAAAGTGTCCTTTAATCTAAGATTCTAACCAACGGAAGAAACATATGCAAAGTAAAACTGAGCCAAGCAGAGAGAAGGGGAAAGGAGGTGGGGGAGGGAGGAAGTGAGGAAGGGGGGAAGCGAGAGGGGAAGAGAAAATTCGGAAGGGAAAGAGGGGGAGGGAGAAGGAAAGGCAAGGTCTTGAAGAGGCCGTTAGATGAGCGTAAATCAGTGAGCTTAGCGCGGAAGACTTGTCACTGGACACTTGCGCAAAGATTACGCAGCTGGTAAATAGAAGGCGGTGTTTGTTTTGGGGCAGGTGAATGTCGCGTCTCTCCGAGCGAAATATTTTTTCAGCAGTGTAGCCAATACTAAGTGTCTGACATCCCTCTTTAAGGATAATTGCTGCCCTTAAAGGGGATGGACTAATATTCGCTAAGGTTTTCCCCTCCTCAACCGGATCGGCCATCTGAGACCGTCACGTTGCTTATTTACCCGCTTTTTAGTGACTTGACGGCTGCCGTCCTGCACCGATAGGGATGCAGATGCCTGAATTGGGTCAGCTTTAATTTGGGACACTTGCATATCCAAATACGCAGACCTCTATCTCCTTGAGGCACTCATTTTGATCCGACCTTTTTTTGACTGTTTTCTTAGATTGACTTAATAAAAGATCATCTTTTAAGAGAGCTATTTAGTGCGTATATCATTGAAAATGTCCATTTAGGACGATGGCAGGATTCCGACACGAAAGCTTGCTCAGCTCATTCGGCGAAAATCGCAATTTTCATTCGCATTTTTCGGGCGTTCACTCAAATTATGAAGCAACCGGCAACGTTTTTATTCTTTTTTAGTATCCCTCGATGAATTCCAATCGTAATAACCTGAAAATTCAAAAATAAATTTTTGATCAAAAATTGAAAAAAAAGCTAGGTCCTTACTTTTTTTTCCAATTTTTGACCAAAAATTTATTTTTGAATTTTCAAGTTATTACGATTGGAATTCATCGAAGGATACTAAAAAAAGAATAAAAACGTTGCCGGTTGCTTCATAATTTGAGTGAACGCCCGAAAAATGCGAACGAAAAATGCGATTTTCGCCGGATGAGCAAGCTTTCGTGTTGGAACGCTGGTCCGGTTAGCGTTACCAGATTTTGCGTTTTTTTTTGTAAATTTTCTCTTGTTTATTCATAAAACACTAATAAAAACCGGGCATGTTTCGTAGCCTGGCTTTCTCTCAAGCTGGGCAAATCAGAAATGGTGTTTTTAACTTAGTTTTCTTATTGGCTAAAACGTTGTTTGCATTTAAAAACGACGGGGGTATGAGAAATCTGTCACCTTTAAGCTTGGCGCTGCAATTGATACGATCATTTTATTCCGGGCGACCAGATAATAACTGGACGTCTCGTTGCAGTCTGCCATTTTCTCTGTTTACCCAATTACGAAGGTAGTTAAAAATGTCCAGTGATTGCGTTAATTACGAGACACTGCATGTTGATCTTTCCGATTGCATTGCAGGCACATTTCACTGCCGGAACTTCCGATCTGGGCTACTGTAAAATTATTTTGCAGAGACAAAAATGTTAGTCCACAAAATATAAGAGCGGTAAAGCACTGCAGAAAACGAGATTTCGTCTACTCGGTTCAATGTAAAAGGCTGTATTTAAGACAAGATATCCACCTTAACTTGTAAGGTGTATGTTCTACCTCGTGCGTCCTGTGCCGCTCGCTTAACTTTTGTAACATAAACGACGTACGTTCACGTAGGTATATGTCGGATCCGAAGAGAATAAGCCAGATCAGGCTCGATTTGGGGCACTTCTCCCTCATTTCGCAATCTTTACAATAAACGTAGATAAGCTTAATGCCCTTTGCCTCATTCCGATCGGCGACGAAAGTTAATAAAAATACAACGTGAATTGAAATTAGTACTCAATCTAAAACCTGCACGTAGTTTACGGACGGTCCCGGTCGTTTAATCGACCGACCGGGTAGTCTTTGGCCAAACCATCTGCGCAAGAATAGCCCCTTTTAAAAACGAGGGAAAATTTGTCATGGCCATTTTTTAGCCGCACCGAGCAAAAAAGAGGAAAAATGCATTGTTTTTCGCTTGTCACACATACATCCGCGTAGCACAAGCCGCTAAGTGAAGTCGGCCGAGTTTTGCACCATGACAAGTTGAAGCGCGAAGGAGGGGACGTTCATTTTGCCAAAGAGATCTGCATTTGGCGAGCCGGCCTGGACATGACAGTCTTTTTCCAGTGCCGCGAAACACGTTCTAATAACAAACTGAAGAACTCATTTCCGACAAATGTTTTCATTTTTACGTTTTCGATTAGAATAACCCTCGTCTGCGCGCCGTCTACGTCCGATATCATAGTGTAAGTTAGATGTTATAAATAGATGTTACTCTGTAAAAATAGACTCATATTCAGATGCAACAAAAATCACTGGTCTGATTTTTTTTCCAAATATTCACATAACTTCAACTATGTCGTTTTTAAAGTAGGCATAGAAATTAAAAACCATGTCTGGATTCCGGTAAATATTTGGAATGGAATTCATTTCAGGTCAGTGATATAACTTTTGTTGCATTACAGTGTAGGTGAAGTGCCGCTCAGTTCGGTTGGGTAAGGTGAATTCAGGTTACGACGTTGTTAGGTTACATAAAGCAGGCTGAATTAAGGTTGAGTGAGTTCAGATGCTGAACATGCATTAGAATGGTTTGTGAAAATTGGGATAGGTTAGGTTACGCTCGGTTACGTTCGGTTACGTTCGGTTACGTTAGGTTACTTTAGGTAACATTAGGTTACGTTAGGTTAGGAGAAGTCTATTGAAAGTCTTCGTCCGGGCTGCGATTTCGTCAGGAATGGCTGTGAAACCACCAGGTCTTTTTCCTACGAGATCAAGCCGTAAGAAAAGTTGAAGTGTGTGTTTAGTACCAATTGATAAGTGATTTATGCGTTTTTGTTCTTTTCCCTTTTTCCGGACGAGGGAAATATCCGCATCCAGACCGGCTCTTATCTACCGTTCACGCTTCATTGGCATTCGCGCCGCCACCGCACCGCAACAGCCAAGCAGTAACAAATTACGTACTTGTCACAGGGAGGCAAGCGTCCACATCTCCACCAGCCATTCCCTGCGATTTCGTTTTACGTTACTTTGCAATTGGATAATACATTACACGGTGCAAATAGCCGGCGTTCGAGTGCCACGTCGAGTGCTTGTCGATTGAGTACCAACTCTTTCGTCCTCCCCACAGGGAGGACAATGCTCCCACACACTCCACTTTTAAAGCTGCAAGCGCATCGAATTTAACATTAACTGTCCAGTCAAATGGTACATCTCCACGGCAAGGACAAAAAAAGACGTCAGACTTGGAGACGACCGACAGATGCGGTTCATAGAGAAACATGATAACCTTACTTTAATATTTGTGCATTGCATATTAATTCAACTCTTAACCGCAGGAAACGTGAACCCAGAGACAGTGCAGATATTTTTGCCGCTCCAGATCTTCCGATTATCTTTCCTCGAGATTTTTCTCAAATCCCGCGTCTCTAAGAAAAATTCATTTGCGAACGAAACAATTGTGCCCCAGACGGGCTGCCCGCTGAGTCGGCGCCTTGCCGTGAGCGGGCGGATAAGAGACCGCTAATAATTTACAACTGTTAGCAGTGACGTCTTCCTGACAAGCCGGAAATAAAGCGTTGGTTATCGGCCACCTCTCCTCTTACCGCAGCTTGGGCGCGCAATTCAAAATTCGCTGCCCCCTTCTGCCGCACACCGTTCCGTTCCATTCTTGAGGGATTGGCCTAACCAGTTAGCTAAGGATGGCCCAAGCCGGTCGCATGTCGGCCTGAGTGCGTGTAGGTTAGCCTTGTTGCGGCTCTGTGTGTTTTGCGTGTATCACAGGTGTAACAATATGGCGTGTCGGTGGGCAAAAGTGACTGGCATCGTAATTGGGTGGATGAACCGAACCAGCCGAACTGGGCCGAGCCCGAGCCGCTTAAGGAGCGCACTTGCGTGGAGCAACTCCAACAGCCATTCCACCAAACAACTTCAGTTGACACTAAAAGTGCCTTTATCAGATCATTGCATTTTTTCCTCTCTGCTAAAGAGCAGTAAACTGACATCTGTCCAGGGAATAACGACTGAAATTTTAGATTAAATGAATGATCATCCGGATTTCAGAAAATGTTACTGATTGAATTCTGGATCTAAGCAAAGTTAGGAACATACCTTTGGGTAAATTACCCATACA
>Ga0058701_10003333_pt1 | contig 12678 bp, 11 predicted proteins | sample AgamicOrMae_FD_97039 | JGI IMG/M metagenome (GOLD analysis project Ga0058701, IMG submission 97039) | Agave microbial communities from Guanajuato, Mexico - Or.Ma.e | ecosystem: Host-associated > Plants > Phyllosphere > Phylloplane/Leaf | place: Guanajuato, Mexico | collected 2012-06-04
GTCGTAACGCGAGTTGGCTAGTTATGAGTTCACCAGCCTCACTCTGACGAAGTGCACTAGGAAGTCGGACCTCGTCAGAATTATGATTTTCAGAAGTACTACGTGACTCAGGGGGATAGGAGGGTGGCCATCGTTACTAGGGCGTTCGGATTTCCATTTTATTCAGAGCTAGTATAGATTATGAATAAACTCTTTAAGCCCTATAAATCTTGAAACACGTTTATTTGTATGAACCGAAAGATTTGAAAGCAGCCGGAGCGGGACGAGCTGGATGGGATTTCCGGGTTCAGCACCCTTTTTTTAAATGAAGATCGTCGTTTTTATTATTTCATGCTTCTCTCCTTTGACAGGGCTTCAAGTACATTTACCTCTCCACAGAAGACTACGCCAAAGTCAGCCATCTCAACACTGTTAAAGCTGTCTTAATCGAAGATGAAGGAGAATCTCGGTACAAGATCACAGACATTATAGGTAAGAGTTTTTCAACTAATTTTGTCCCGCTTGGTAGATAGGAATGATGCTAATCTAGTGCGTTTGAATATTGCTTCTCCTCCAGGTAAGGAAGACGGTCTAGGTGTGGAAAACTTGCGCTACGCCGGTCTTATCGCCGGTGAAACCTCGCAAGCGTACAAAGAAGTAGTGACGATTTCAATGGTAACCTGTCGGGCCATCGGTATCGGCTCATACTTAGTCCGTCTTGGTCAACGAGTCATTCAGATTGAAAACTCTCATATCATCCTCACGGGTTATAACGCCTTGAACAAAGTGTTGGGTAGAGAAGTGTACGCCTCGAACAACCAGCTAGGAGGCATTCAAATTGTGTACAACAACGGTGTTTCGCACAAAACGGAGCCGCATGACTTGGATGGTATCTACACTATTCTCAAGTGGCTTTCCTACATACCAAAGGTTAGTGCCGTGTGTGCGTTGTTGGGCTGTTCGCGACAGCAATATCAATATTGTTCTCTGGTCACAGGACAAATTGTCGATGGTGCCGATCGTTAAGCCAGCTGATCCGATCGACCGAGAAATAGGCTACATGCCGACGAAGGCACCTTACGACCCTCGCTGGATGTTAGAGGGTCGCCCAAGTCCAAGTGAGTCAAAGTTGCAACACTGATAACCATTATAATAGGCTACTGGGTTAGAATGGAATATAGATGTGGTTTATTTTTCGCTCACTTTTCAAGTTTCGTTCATTGTTTTTCTTCACCTGCACCATCAGAAAAAGCAGCTTTTCCAAAAAAAATGCTTCTTTTATAAATAGGGACGGGAACAATATGCGTGATGTAATTTTTATACGATTGTTACTCGAAAACGGTTAAAGATAACCTAGCACATCGACCTATTTTTAGAAGCGCAAGCAGCTGGCGGTTCCAAAAATAGGTCAATGTGCTAGGTTATCTTTAACCGTTTTCGAGTTACAAACGTGTAAAAAGTCACGCATATTGTTCCTGTTTATAAAACCGTATTACATGCCAGTTTGAGATATTGATTGTCCAGAAGCTTGCCTAAAAATAGCTGGAAATTGTTTTTTTTTCCCTACAATACCTTGTAAGCTTGATAAAACTGAAACGCTGCTAGAACTTGTGATATTTAACTCCGATTAATACCGTATTTGTCCGTGTATAAGCCGCACCCAGGTTTTCAAAAGGCTATGTTTGAACCTATTTGCATTGGACAGTGTAAAAACTCTTCCGTGTATAGCCGCACCCGATTTTTTGAGGGGTACAAACAAAATGCGGGTTATTCACGGTAAAATACGGTTCACCATTCACCAAAAGCGAAGCGTCGAAAATTGTGGGGGGAGTTGTGAGGGAATGAATTGTTTTGATGGTTCCCGGTTTTTGCAGGCAACCCTGATGAATGGGAAAGTGGTTTCTTCGACCACGGGTCCTGGGAGGAAATCATGAAACCATGGGCTCAGACCGTCGTCTCTGGGCGCGCCCGTCTGGGCGGCATCCCCGTCGGCGTGATCGCCGTCGAAACCAGGACAGTGGAGTTGACGCTGCCCGCAGACCCGGCCAATCTCGACAGTGAGGCGAAAACGGTGTCTCAGGCTGGTCAAGTTTGGTTCCCTGACTCGGCATTTAAGACCGCCCAGGCTATTCAAGACTTCTGTAACGAAGGTTTACCTTTGATAATTTTTGCCAACTGGCGTGGATTCTCCGGCGGTATGAAAGGTGAGTTGACAGCAATCAACCAGCGATTTTTCAAATGAACCACTTTGGAAAATGTAGAGGAGCGTTAGGTTTTTTTCTGACTTCTTAAAAAATGGTTTTGTTTCAGATATGTACGATATGATTCTTAAGTTTGGTGCCTATATCGTGGACGCGTTGCGCGAATACACTCAACCTATTTTCGTGTACATTCCTCCTAATGGGGAACTTCGCGGTGGAGCATGGGCTGTTGTGGATACTACCATTAACCCACGCTTCATGGAGATGTACGCGGATCCAGAGAGCAGGTGAGCGCATGGAGCCACTCATGGTAATGTCTTTTGGTTCAAGTATCCGTTTAGGTTTGAGACGTTTCGGTGAAGATGGCTTTTAGATGATAGTCGATTCTACCCCGCCTTTGATATCCAATCACAAGTGTTATATTCGTATTAAAATATAATTTAGATGTTGAGCAACTTTCTGGCCCATCAAGGAAGTATTAGACCGTGGCTACCAAAACAAGAGTTTCTTTCAATTCCAAAAAAAGCTCTAAAACAAACTATAAAAGTTAATCGTTAATTGAATATTCTAAGTATTTCGGTATCGTAAAACAACACCTGGAATTTCAACGTGCCCTATATACCTGTGCTGATTTTCATTTTTCAGTGAAACCCGGTTAAGATACGAATTGACGTACTGAGAAACCTCCGTTTCTTAAGCGGGCTCGCTTCTTATCAGGGTTTCATTAAATACCGATCAGGCTCAGAGGAATAAAGACAATGCGTATCTTAAACGGGTTCGTATCTTAAACAAGAGTTATCTTAAGCGAATTTTACTGTGTTTGCACGATCTCCCCTCTCTCTCCCCCAAACTCCGTTCTTTCGCTCGCTCAGGTCCACCATTTGTAATCCAGGGCATCCCCATCCACCAAGAACGCTCCGGATTACAAATGGCGGACCTGAGCGAGCGAAAAAACGGAGTTTGGGCGAGGGTGAGGGGAGATCGTGCAAACACACAGTAAATCAGATTTTACAATCGTTTAGACCGATTTTAGAATCGTTTAGACCGATTTTAGAATCGTTTAGACCGATTTTAGAATCGTTTAGTTCACTATAGTTCGCGGGTTCCTGGACTTGCTATGTTCCCGCTCATTCTCTTTTTTGAAAACCTTGAAATTCGGTGTGTAAGGATTCAATCGGTATGCGAAAAAAAAAACACGTGAAAAGGTTTTAAATTTTTTAGGTATCTTTGAAAATTGACAATGTTAAAAGCAATCTGTGCGCTACATGGTTACCATATTGTGCATCGGCCGGTACCGTACTGACAGCGCTATAAAGTGGAAATGTGTGTTTTCAGGGGCGGAGTTCTCGAGGCTGAAGGTATCGTGGAGGTGAAGTTCCGTCTGAAAGACCAGCTGAAAGCGATGCAGCGCCTGGATCACGTCGTGAGCAGCCTGCGGGCCGAACTGAACGCCTCGGCGAATCTCCCGCCGGAAGACAAGGCCGCCACAGAGCGCAAGCTCAAGGAGCGGGAAGCCTACCTGCGGCCGATGTACAACCAGGTGGCCGTGCATTTCGCCGATCTGCACGACACGCCTGAGAGGATGCTCGAGAAGGGGGTCATCAGGGAGATCGTGCCTTGGCGCAAGTCTCGCTCTATTCTGTACTGGCGGCTCAAGCGCGTGCTTTTCGAGCAACGGGTCAAAGACGAACTCATCCGGACTCAGCCTCATGTGAGCGTCGGCCAGGCCGAAGAGATGCTTCGCAGATGGTTCATCGAGGATCAAGGAGACATGGAGGTAAGGAGTTCAATGATTTGTTCTCAATCTCAGGGTATGAATGAATTCGGTCAGTTTTGAATCGTCAGGTAATGGAAAAAAAAAGGGTGTTGCTATTAACCCACTACCGCCCAGCGATGCCGTTCGGAAACAGAAAAAAAGTATTTTAGAGGTTTTTTTCAGTTCAGTATTGTCACAATTTAAAAAATATCACCCCTCTGGAAACCCGAAATTTAATAATTTAGGCATTTTTTAAAGCTTAAAATTTCGTATTTTAATACAAGAAATTCCTTCTAATTTCTCGTAAGCTGAATTTCACTCCAAATACTTTGGGTTATCATGGGTTAATATAGGGAGACTTGAACGCACGTAACCAACCAATTGCATTTTAAATGGGAGATGACTTGAACGCACGAAACCTAATATATTTTAAATGGGGCAGACGGGTCAATACACACTCCCCAAAAATAAAAAAAATGAAACCCCGCCAATCAGCGTTGATGTAACGTGCGTAGGAACGTGTACGAGTGGTCATCCGCCACCAGCTATTTTCACAAGCAGTTTCTTTTAGAAAAAATAATGGTAAAATAAATTTTAGAAGCAGTTAGTATATCTCCCTCTTTTGCGTGATTATCCACACGCAGTCACACCAAATGCGGCTGAAGTCGAAAACTTGTGCTAATTTTGTTCGGCTTCGCGGTTAATTCCTGATAGACCTCGACAATCTCTAAAATGCCCGTCCGAGCGTTTGGCCCTCTCTTGTCTGTCTTGTATAAGTGACCTTCTGTTTCGCAGGCATACAAATGGGACAAAAATGACTTTGTGGCGGAATGGTTAGAATCTCAATTGAATGCTGATGCCAGTCATAGCTCAATAGTCACAAAGAACCTTCGTTGCGTCAAACGGGACGCAGTTATTCACGGAGTCAAAGAGTCGTTGGAGGTAAGAAGAGAGCAAAACGACGCGAAATGATGAGGGTTTGGAACATTTGTTTCTCATGGACATTCTTTATGTTTTTATCAGGGGTGCCCGGAAGCTGCCGTCGACGCTGTGGTCGAGATGGCGAGGAGCTTGTCGCAGCATCAGCGGGAACTCGTTCTCCGATCGATATCGCAGCTAGAAGACCAGTCGAACGATCAAAACGAGCAATCTCAGTGATTGTGATGCTCTCTTCGTTACTTAGTGTTTAAAGAAATTGCAATGCTCTTTTGCGTGCGCGCGGTTCGCAACGCAGCGGACGAAGTGATCACAAATATTAGTCCGGAAGCATAAAATCAATACCTCTTGGAAAAAAAGTTTTCGAATTTTCCCGCGGCGCCATCGCTTCGTCGAGCTGTGCTGCATGGGAAGCCCTGTGCGCTGAGAAGAAGCGCACTTAGTGAGCCGGGCCTGGGCGCTGGTAGCCTTTGATGTGGTAGTGTTGGCTGTGAGAATTTACTTTCGCGCTTGGCACAATCTCTTGTATCGGGTTCCATCTTAATTTATTTATCGTGCGAAATGAAGGTTCTTTACTTCCGATCATTTGCTCAGATGTATGTTTTATATTTATATTTTACCATATCCTTGTGGTATCTGGATTCCCGTTACGATTTGTAGCTGTACAATAGAGGCCATTGACCAAATACTTTGTCATTTGCTAGTCCAGCTAGCAAACCCCAAAAAAATGTAATTTATTTTTTCAAAGTAGCGAGTCCTTGTAAAATATATATGAATATGAAATGGAAGGTTAGTGCCTTGAATTTTTAGGAAGTTGATTAAAGGAACGGGAGGATTTTGCTTGTTTATACGGTGAAAACGTTGACTTACCAGATTGAACTGACGTCGTTGTGGCATATCTGTTGAGTCAGATCTTTCTGGTAAACCTTGGTCCGATTTAGAGGAGTAAATAGGACCATTGCTTTACGTTTTCCAATCTAGACTGTTTTTATAGGTTTGGATTAGCAGGTCTAAGCCAGGCCAAACCTTCTGTTGCTAGTCGCAGTTGATCAATTGCCGGACTGTCTCGCCACTCGGCACGCTGTTGATGAAGGAGATACAGTACAAATGATGTTAATCGTACTTGTAATGTATGTTTTTGATTTCAACTTAGGTATGTTTCATAGAAATAAAACAATTATACTTTGTTTACATGGGACATGTTTTCCTTTTTTATGAGCACTATTATAGTGAAATCAGGGATATACGTTTTCTGGGTCATACGTTTTCCGCGTTTTTTTTTACGCCAATATGGCGTCGCCTTTGCGCCACGATTCTCATTTACTTAACAGTCTCTACTTTCAGCTTTTTAATTTCACTCAACTTTTTTGAACTGCCAGCAGAGCGCACAGCATGTGAAACAGCATTAGGTTGGAAGAAGAGGAATCGAATTATCCAGTTTGTGATCTTTTTCATTAGCATTCGGGAGGAGTTAGCTGAATTTCTGGTGAGACTACGCCAAATTAGGAAAGAAAAAAAATCATACGGTACACAGAGTATAGGTATAATCTTCAATTTTGTTCGCTATCTGTAGTTACCCTTCAGCGGCGCAACGTGCGTATATGCAAATCAAATGATGAAACTAAATAGATATATACGCACAAAAATAAATAAATACAACGGGATTTACTCACTCGCTTTTCTGGTGGTATTACAATACTTCCATCAGTTCAACGACAACGGAAATAAAAAGTGGTTAAAAATTCAGAGCACCTGAGGGCGGTAGGGTAGGCAAATTAAATACAGTGCTGAGGTGTAGGTCGCCTACCTGTGGCTTTGACGGGGGCAAAAGTGTTCTTCGTCCTGCGGAATGGCGAAATTTGTCATCTGCGAAAACATACCTTACGATTAGCTTTCAATCAGTTACTGATCGAGTAAAACCGAATGCTTTCTTCTTGGCTTCCGTGATTGGTTAAATAATACCTTTACTTGCTGACGGACCGCCCATTATTATTTTGTACAGTACTTATGTGCTCTTTTTTAAATATTCGCGTTCTAGTGCATATTTGTTCATATTCAGCAAAAATTATTAAAAACGTTGTAAACAACATCGAAAAAACGTTTAAGGCGCATTTAGCGCTTGTGGAAGGCACTGTCGGACGGTCCCCCGAAAAACGTACAGTATAACCCAGATTTCACTGTAGTCCACAAGGTGTTTTCATGGTCATTGCGCTGTGCTGATCAATGGCGGAGTCCAATGGAATGCCACCATAGGCTACGCCTAACACGACAGTACCTTTACCTGTAGAACAATCCACCTCCCAAACAATCTCAAATTTTGCTAGGAAATTTCAAGGAAGCCTTATCAAAGTCCACCTTGTTTTAAAAGATTCAAACTCAAATCCAACAATCCACTATATTACTGCCTGTCCTCTGATGTGTGAGAAAGGATAACAAACTTGAATAGTCCTTTAATTTTACATAAAAATTTTATTTACAAGAAGGTTTAAAAAAAATTGGTGAAACTTATGGAATTACAATGTTGATCTATTCTGTCCATCGATGAGTGCAGTGGTGTGAAGTGCAGACATAGTACAACCTCATTTCTTCCTGCAAACAAAGACCCAAAATGTCAGGGACTCTCTCAACAATAAACAAAAAGAAAAAAAAATATTTTTAGTTTGAAATATATTCCAAGAACCCCTATTTGCAATTGACTTACTTCTGCTCGACGAGTTTGGGCCTGGAAGAACACAGCCTCACGATGACTGCACTTGGGGCACGGGTGTTCTTCTGTTCTTGGTAAGGTTGGATCCGATATGACATCAGCCACAATGTGAGTGAGTTCACTGCACAAAGAAGAAGAAATGAGCGATATGCATATAGACTCAGCTATGCATTCTTACAAGCTTACATAAAAACACACTCTTAAAGTTAAATACCAAATTTGAACATACAGCATAACAGAACTTACTCTATTTCGTGCATAATTTTGTTGACATATATGCAGTTGCTGTCTGCATGTTGCTTGTAGTCACAATTGCGACACTGTGAACACAAACCCTATGTAATAATGAACAGAAATTACAGGACTCAAGAGCATACAGTGACAAAGTACTTACAGCATACATCAAAACCTTGTTCTCCTTATCTTCCTTGGGATACAACATGTTATTGCTGAAAAGTGGATAAAAAATATATAAATGAGGCATACAATAGTCTCCAAGGAAATATCATAGTACATACGAGGAAAGAATAATAATACAAGTAGGAAACATAACCTCACCATTCTTGGCAAAACCGGATTCCAACAAAAGCTGGGCCGTCATCATGAGTGTCGTAACCACTCGACTTGGAAATAGAAGCCATACTTTTCGCAATTTTTTTTCAGCACCACAAATGGGCTAAAAATATTTGAATCTTAACTATGAACTGAAATCCAGCTGAAATCCTAACCAAACAAACCAAAACTTCAACTTCGTCTTAACCCACTGATGAACTGCGAGACCTGCGCCTTCCTCGGTGAACGAAGAACGAACTCGGCTCCGAACCGCTCCGAACTCGGCCCTGTCCTGGCCCTGTCGCCCTGTCTCTGCCCTGTCCTGGCCCTGTCTTCGGTCCGCTTCTGTCAGTGGTTGGTTGTTGGTGTTTGGCTCGCGTTAAGTCGCCATTACACGACGCCACATATTAGGTTTTAAGAAGTGAGTACCGTCTATCCTTTAATTTTCTCATCTTTTTGTCCTTAAATCCATCAATTATTCCTTCATTTAAATTTGCAATAGTAAATTCACCTGATTTTTGGGATATGTACGCACACATGACGAGCGGAAGTTTTCCCGGGTGGAGGGCCTACGCCGGCTCGGAAATCCCAACTTGTATTCCTGTTACTTTCTTGCAAAAGTTTTTGTTCCCGACGTTGATGAGACAATCTTGTAGATTCACGATACGTTCTAGATATTCCATTTGAGGCTGTGAATACTCGCTCAGTGAAAGCTCTGTCCTTTCGCACGGTGGCGCGTCAAGTTGGCGCGTGCTGAAGTTCATTCAACCATTGTGGTCTTATATCTCCAATTAACGCCCAGAGTTAGTACCACTGTGCGTGTTTCAGAACCGCCAGTCTAGTCTTGTTTATTCTCCAGTTCAAGTTTTAGTCTGTATGGTATCAGTGAAGCAACTTTGCTCCTGCTTGCGGCTTTGGTCGCCACGCGAGGTTGACGCGTTTTTAGCTATCCAGTTATAACCTTCGTCTTCTCCCTTTATTCCAGGATATATTGAAAAATATCCTTGTTTGAAGTGAGGTTATGTTTACCGAGCATGTATGGTTGTTACAGTGTATGGTAATTACAATGCCGGCGGCGGCGGCGCCAACTACCAAGGTTACCAAGGGTTTGCTCAAGCAGCTCCTCCAGTAGCTGGGGCACCAGTTGCCGGAGCACCTGCATACCCTCCAGCACCAGCTTACGATCAAGGTGCTGCTCAGCCAGGATGGCAGGCAGGACAGCCACCACCTCAACAGAGTTACCCTGCATATGGAGCAGGCGGAGATCAACCGTATAGCCAATGTGAGTATTTTTTCTTACTTAACCTTACACTTTTTTCTTTTATGATCCAATACAATTCAAAGAGATTTTGCAGTTACTTGACAAGGTAGTCCACTAAACTCAAACTAGAATAAGTGAACACCTCTGATGTTACATTATGAAGGAGACAATTCCCAATTTCTGGAATGTGTTTCCATTTTAAAGCTTATGTGCTGAATCGCAAGTTGCATTTTGCACACTTATATCACTCACTTGCTCTTAATCCTTCTCACTTTGATGTGAAAGATATCTTGATGTATAAATTTTGACAAGTATTGATTGCTTAATGCCTTAATTTGATATCTTGCAAGTCTAAATATCCTCTTCACCCACTACAGCCCAGAGATGCTGTTCGGCAACAGAAAAAAATATTTTAGAGGATCTCTTCAGTTCAGTATTGTCACAATTTGAAAAATATCACTCCTCTAGAAACCTTAAATGTAGTAATTTAGGCATTTTACAAAGCTTAAAATTGCATACTTTATTGTAAGAAATCCCTTTACTTTCTCTTAAGCTGAATTTCACTCCAAATACTTTGGGCTGTTATGGGTTAATAGAACTCCTGAACCCTGTTTTATGGATGGTATTTCAGTAATACTCCTGGAGGAAACTTGAGGATAGATTTCAGTCATCCTCCCAAATAGCTTTAACCAGTAGTAATGTAGCCTGAAATTTTAACTGGACTTGGAATTTACTGTTGAACAAGATCAATACTTGTCAAAGTAGTTTGTGGGGCCGAGTGAAAGGTTGAGGAAAGTACCCTGCTGCAAGTTGTAGCACAAGCTAGGAAACAGAATGTTCTGGATGTGATGGTCATTCGGTTCATTTTGTTTCACAGCGGGGGGTAGTGGATACCAGCAGGGTAGTTTCCGAGGGCCACCACCGAATGCAGGTGCTAACCAGTTCCCCTCTGGTGGCTATTCCGGCCCTCCCCCTCCAGCTTCCGGCGGCGCGGGCGGGTACAGCGGCCCTCCTTCCGGCGGCCTTCCTCCGGCGGCTGCCCCGGCAGGCGGAGGATACGGCGGAGGAGGCGGCTACGGCGGCGGAGGCGGTGCAGGCGGATATGGTGAGTCCACGACCCACTGAATCACTCAAAGCGGAACGTAAGATTCCAATAATCGGCGGATGTTTTGGACCTTGTCGAGGGGAGTTCGGCCCAGATTGGTCCGGCACTCGGGCAGCTCTAATATCTGTGTTTGTCAGGTGGACGTGACGATCGTGGGGGGCGCGATGACCGCGGGCGCGATGACCGCGGCGACCGTAGAGACGACAGGGGCCGTGACGACAGAGGCTACGGCTCACGCAGCGGAGGCGGAGGATACAAGTAAGTTGTGCTCTTTGGGTAGATGAAAACCATCGCCTCTCCGCGCTTTTGAACGTCCCTTATTCCTGATATGGACCGACTTAACGTGATCCACTCTCGTACACGGTGCGGATGTGTGTTCTGGACACGGTTAAAGGATGCTGGCTCATTCGATTAGTACTCATCTTTGGAATTGAAAAAGCTTATCATTAGTACTATCCGTCCGAAAAGTATTGTCTGGTCGTGCAACATGGCGGGGGTCTATGTCTTTTCCCATACAGCGGAGCCTATCCGCGCGACCAGAACCGGGCAATGAGACCTGAAGAAGAGAGAAGACCTGGAATCGTGTTAACAAACCATGCTGTTGCGAACAGCTCATAACAAATTACGATTACAGGATGTATTTTTTCTTTAACTAACCAGTTTAACCGCAAGTAATTTCAGTAAGTTAACCCCCTACCGCCCAGCGATGCCGTTCGGAAACAGAAAAAAATATGTCAAAGGATCTTTTCAGCTTAGTATTGTCACATTTTTAAAAATATTCCCCTCGGTAAACCTAAAATTTAATAATTTAGCCATTTTTCGAAGCTTAAAATTACGTACTTTAGTGGAAAAAATCCTTCCAATTTCTCTTAAGCTAAATTTCACTCCGAATACCTTCTGCTGTTATGGGTTAAGATTGCTAACTTTTGAATAAAATTTATGCGAAATGGCATCGTTTTGAAAATGCTGCTCGCAACGGCATGGTCTGTTATCACCGCGATTCAAAGGAAATTTTAGTACTTCTTTGTCTACTTCCCAAAAGTCGCTCTGTACCTTTTGGACTGATAGTACGGAATATTGCTTTCCTAGGGTTGTTCATTTTCCTCTTAAAACGAGCAGCTTTAGCAATGACTAAACATACAAGTATTTGAAAATTAAACGGTTATTGCTGGAAAAGTTTTGTTTGTGGTTCATGCGGACTCCAATCAAGCGGATGAAATTACATTGTTTCCCGCAGCTTTTTTTAAATTGGGAAGAAAATTAAAACGCGTTTTAGAACACACTTCCTAACCTTGGCAACTGATTCTAAAGAAGAGGTGATTTGGGCGATGGAAGGTTAACTTGAATGCGAGTTGTCGTAATGTAACCGAGTTTAGGAGAGGGTTTAAATGTTCATAACATTTTTCGAGTCTCGTACATCTGGGCGAGAAGAACGAGTTGTTACAACGCAGCGTTAGGAACGTACACTCTTCTCAAATTTGAGAAGTTTGGCTGAAAATAGGAAATTGGTGAAGTTACGACACTTCTCATCATCGAGTATTACAAAGGTAACCAAGAAGGTCGGTCTCGAACGCATTCAGTTTGGTGATTCATGCGCATATGTCGCGTGTGGTATGCGTAACGTGATCATGTGGTAATCGTGTGGTAATCATGCTCGGCGTAGGTGGGTAACAAAAGGTGCAATAGTCGCGCAAGTGCGAAGTCGCACTCCTAAGAGGTGATTCGCTAGGATGGTAACTGTTGAACTGGAAACGTGTCACTTCCGGAATCGATCCGGCTAGACCGTTTCACCGTTCTTGTTTGTTTTTTTTGGGGTAAAATACGTGCGCTTTACGCCTTATTTTAAAAGGCGGTGGATGCGTGTGTAACAGTGTTCATCACGAGTTTATGACCATTTTTCCGTCATTTTTTTCGGCGGATTTTCTTCCGCGACAACCTTCGCATTTTTCGTTTGTTCCGCGGTAGCTCGGAGCGTATATGATGCTTCTCTTGTATTATCTGTTCAGATAGTGGCAAACTTTTTCCTTTAGTTGCATTAGTAACTCGTGTCTATAAATTCGAGTTCTTTATTAAGCCTTTGATTTTTCTTTTTTTTCGGTAAAAAGAATGTGTCAGCATTTATCTCTGCGTTTTTTTTTTTGTTTTTTTTTTTTAACCCGCGTCTTTTCGGAGATTTTAAAA
>Ga0058701_10003334_pt1 | contig 12677 bp, 11 predicted proteins | sample AgamicOrMae_FD_97039 | JGI IMG/M metagenome (GOLD analysis project Ga0058701, IMG submission 97039) | Agave microbial communities from Guanajuato, Mexico - Or.Ma.e | ecosystem: Host-associated > Plants > Phyllosphere > Phylloplane/Leaf | place: Guanajuato, Mexico | collected 2012-06-04
GGATGTCGCGCAATTGAAAAGTCGCGCAAATGGGATGTCGCGCAGATGGGATGTCGCGCAGTTGAAAAGTCGCGCAAATGGGATGTCGCGCAACTGGGAAGTCGCGCAGTAGGGATGTCGCGCAGATGGGATATCGCGCAATTGAAATGTCGCGCATCTGAAAAGTCGCGCAAATGGGATGTCGCGCAATTGAAATGTCGCGCATCTGAAAAGTCGCGCAAATGGGATGTAGCGCAATTGAAATGTCGCGCAGATGGGATATCGCGCAAAAAAATGATGTGAACCCGCTATGGTTACGACGCAAAAAATCTAGCGGAAACCCAAACAGGATATCAGGATAGACTTTCCAGATTGTCGAGAAAATCGATTTTTAGCAGCGCATCTGTGTGTCTGTCGGACCGTCCCCGTTTTTATGGTTAACGAGAAAAAGTTTTCCCAGCGCAACCAATTTCAAGGCATTTTCCTTATCACAAGAATACGCGGCTTATAGTTGATGTAGTCAATCGGGACAACCCTTTCCTTGAGGGTGGGTCCAATTCTTCAATCCCTTTGTATTTTGTTAACAGTAAGCTAAAGCGAAATGAGTCCTTTTTAAGGATATTCAAACGCCAACAACTTGCTCTCAGTGTAAAATTTTCGATATCTCGAACAGCCGTATCGTATAAATACCCTCTCTTTGAGTTTCCGTTCGTCTGTGTGTCATCGCTACGATTTGTTGTCAATATGACGAAACCATTTGTAGTTGAAAGCAATAATTTTGGAAAGAAGTGATAAATTTATGGAGAGGATATGGGGCAAAACAACGTGTACGGTAGGTGACACCGTCGCTGATGATGGATGGTCCGGTTTACAGAGCGTGGGGAAGGAAGAGGAGGGGCAGGGAGGGAAGGGGTCGCGGAATTAATCTAGTGACCATAAACGGCGAGGTGGTCGGCGGGGCAGCATCCAGACCGGTCCGTCGGCCCGTCCAGCGCAGCGGTCCGTCGCTTCAGCTTGTCAAGATTGCGAATCAGCTTGTCAGCGATAACGAGACACGTCGATGAATCGAGTAAATCACACTGTAAGAAAGGTCGGATTTTCCTCGTGTTCTACCTTTCGTCTTCAACTTGATAAATGGACCTAGGAGCGAGGCACAGGGCCTGTAACGGTCATCAAGCCTGATGCAACTTTCTTCTCGGCGGCGGAAATTGCCGCCGTGGCATCAGCCTCGCTATAGTCGATCGGATGCAGTAGGTTGTGAAATGAGACACAGGCACTTCCGAGTGAGCAAAATCCAAGTCACACAACCTAACCTCGTTGGACGGAACCAAGGTTATCTACAGTTAAACCGGTAACCTGTTTTAGGGAGTTTTTTTCCTGTTTTGGGGTGTTAAAATAAAGCGGGGGTATCGTACTTAATGAAATTATTCTTCAAGATCATTGTAGGTTCAACCATACGATTCAAAGGCTCTTTGCGAGAGCTTTCAATTGATGTGGCTGAACAGGTCTATCTTGAAAAATTACCTGATAGTACTCCCGTTTTACTTTCTCATCCAAACAGGTAAGCGCTATCTAAAACAGTTGTTTCGTTTTTATTGTGGCTCATTTTATCCTAGTGGCCTCTTCTCGGCCCCATCCAAATATTTTCTCAGAGATTTCAGCAGAAGTGCGTTGATTCTTTTATTATGAAATTTCTCCAGCATTTCATGATCGGTCAACCTTACGGTTGTACCGATGTAGTCGATCCTCATACTATAATGAAAGGTTAAATCAGGGGTGGGTGGCCACAGGTGAAAAATTCGACCTTTAAAGGAGAGCACTGGCGGCTGCTTCGGAGCGACGTCAGCCGCTGAAACCTCTTTTTATTTCCTCGCTGTCGTTGGCTCGCCGCGGCTAAAATATGCCTGACGGTAGTGAACGGCTTGAGACTTGTTCGCCATTACTCTCTGCAGCGGCCCCGACCGGCCCATAACTCAGATCTGCCTTGGGTTGGTTTGGCTCATATCTGCTCGCACGAACGCAGGCGATTTCGCGAAGAATAAGTAGCCAGCGATAAGACCGGTGCCTCCGGCTCTTCTTGTTTTCCTGCCGTCTCGCAGGTAGCTGGGTGTTTCGTCCGCTCTGCCCCTTTGCCCTCCAGCTAAATAGCCACCCGAGCATAATAACCTCTTTGGATCCTTTTTTAAAAGTCATCCCACGATTATTTCCGCGTGAACTATTAAATACTTCAAAGTAGGTATTTGGGACAGAACCGATTCTCTTCAGGAGGAATGTGAATGTCAATACATGGGACATTCGAGTTTTATATCTACGTATTTGTATGTTCGCGGATTTGAAATCCGTTTTAAATGTGAGGCGCACAGCCTGGAGCAGAGCTGAGGGCCTTGGTGGTCAAGATCCCTCCACTTTACCGGAAGTTTAAAAATTTTGGGAAAGGTTTTCAATGGAATTTCCTTTTTGAGCCGTAATGATCTCCACCAACTTGATTTGTGATGCACGGAATATTTTTTGTTCCAGAAAAAGTACATAGGTCACATTTACGTTCCTTCGCCTGGGGGGAGGAAAGTGTAGGATGAGAGACTGTAGTTGGGGCTAGCCTATTTTGACACGGGGATAGAAAACCCGATGCTAGTCTTACTCCCGAGGTTAGAACAGGCTAGTCCCAGTTTGCCCTGGAATAAAATCAGGCTGGCGTATTTTTACCACAGCGTAATATTGGACTGGTCATTTTTTCTCCAATGCTTCCTGGAAGCCAAATTCTTAAGGGTTAATGACAGGCCTTGAAAGATGCTCATCATATTCATGAGGAGAATCAGTGAAAGCACGAATGCGAATGGATCGGACCGGTTCGGTTACCGCCAAAAATCAATGGTCCATCTTCGCCGACCGCGGCGCGCCGCCACCCCGAAAAAAAAAAGAAGAGCGTCGCCGAAACGGAGAACGCTCATAAAGGAAGGAATGTTTTATGGAGAGAGAAACATGGATGCCTTGGACGTGCTTACGACGAGGACGGCGTATCGGATTCCGGACGGACGAGGACCCGGCCGGCCGCAGCCGCCGACCGGCCGGCCGGCCGTACCAAGCAGCTCAAGATGCTCGCCTTGTGTTTCCTCGCCACGACTCGATGCTCTACCATGCCTTTCTTTGGTGTACGGACCTCGTGCCATGCCGTGCCCTGCTGCTACACTGTCATTCCATTTGTCTTGAGTTCCACACAGCAAAAAAGAACTCCTATTTTAGATAGTTCCATACCTGTTTCAGTTAAGAAGGTAAAACAGAGGATGAGCGCAATTTGCTTAATTGAAGATATCCGTACCAATTACCATGTCAATTGATTGCTCACGTCGAGACCTTTTCATTGATATAGTTGTTAATAGGTTTATCTTAAAATAAAACTTAATCACGCCCTATAGTTTTACCTTCATAACGAAAAACATGCATGGGACTACCTAAGACAGGGGTTTGTTTTTACCGTGCACACTGAATTGACCGTACGTTATGAGGATTTACGACATGAACGCGTAGGTTTAACCTTGAAGGAATACTTAGTAACATGAATTTTGTCACGTGCCTTGGGGCTCGCTGCGTTCCGTGCGGCTTTCGCAAATGATGCCGCTTATATCTCCGCGGCATAAGCTACTGACGAGAGGTTAGTGGCATGACGCTGAATGAGAGCCAACATTAGCAGGCTTGGTTAAGTCTCCTGTGTTTCGTTACGCTTGGCTTACAGTTAACGACGAAAGGCGGAACACAGAAGGTAGAAATTGCTACCTTTCAAATTGACAGTGTATGAATCGGGTCTGGTCGGCCGGTCTGCACTGGTCGGGCTCCGCGGTGGTAGCCTCGGCTTGCCTCTGCTGTCCCGCTTCGCCCCGCGCCAACCCGCCCTACCGAGCCGGCTTGCCTGCCTGCTTCGCCCATAACTCAACGCGTAGCGAGCCCGTCGTTATGGCGCTCAAGCGGGGCGAGCGGTCGCCATCTTGGCTCGTACGGGACATTTTAACCTACATGCTCCTGAAGCCACACACTCTCAATTTTAAAGGTTGCATGTTCAACGCTCCGTTGCCAAGCCTAGCGGAGCGATAGCGAAGAGAAAACAACAAAATTTATAGAAGAACTGTTAAAAAAGTACGGACAGCACACACCCGGAAATGTCTTTCAAGATCTTCACTCGGGCGTTGGATGCACTCGACCCACTAAATTGGATTCAACGTTCCGTGATTGTCCTCTCGTTGAGAGCGATTTGATTGGCGGATTGTTTGATTCGTGGCCTTAGCTCGTCCGTGTATTGGTGACATCAATTATTCTCTGGCGTTGGAAGCGTTTTGATTGCTGTCCGGTCATTTTTTTTTAGAAAGTAGGGCTTTATTGACGCCGGACAATATTTCAGGAACGAATTTTTTTCCTGTACGACGTTGATATGGATGTTTCTAATTTGTGTTCCTGAATAATAGGCGCAATTCGGTTGCACAGGTACACTTCGCGTTTCAAAACATCGATGCAGGGAAGGCAAACCATATCAAAATTGCCCGGAATGGTTTAGTTTTTGATTGTCGGAACGTGATCCCGGAAACTGTGTTTTTTTTTTCGGTGGATGGAATGGAACTATGGAACCTCATGGGGAGAGGTGACACTTTATCCGCGCGGTGTGCGTTGGATTTGTGGGGTGCATGTAACCAGCAACGCTCATCAAGGGTCACGTGGCAGTTTACGCCTTTCTCCCTGTGAGGCTCTCAAGGTGGAACCCCTCACTTACGTTGTCTCATGAGGTATAATGACCTTACAGACGGACGCCATGGGACCTGCTGTTGTGGGCCAAAGTATGTGTAGTTCGATATGCGCACACGGTTTCCTCGGTTCGTTTGTCACATTCCTCAGCAAGAGGAGAAGATTGAACGTGGGTAGAACACACGAGGTAGAAAATACGACATTTTAAACACGGTGTGTTAGAGTCCATTGGCCGACTCTTGCCCAAGGACGCACAGCGCATTCTGCCAAACCTATACAGTGCATTTGGGAACACATTCTTCTCTCAGCTCGTGTTTACTTTGTCACGGTCCGAGGAAGTGTCGCATTCTTCGACAACTCAGCGTCCGAAAATGACGCACAGCCAAAACTGTTTTTACTTTTTTATCTCTCTCTGCGAAAATTCTGTGGGATTATTCCCAGGAATTGCGTTGCTCCCGTTAAAAATTTCGATTCATCCGTACAGAGGTAGAATCCCAATTAAGTAAGAAGCGGTGAAGTGTTTAGCATTCGAAGCCCCCTTGCTGAGCACTGAGCATTGTGAAGAGAGGTTGCATTTTTTCTCCTCTGATGTTCCACATTTCCAAACGAAGCGATGTTGCCAAACCGAACTTCAGGGGCACAAGCAAGGCACCAAACTTTTCGCTTCGGCGGCAGGAGCCTGCCCCTGCCGCCCAGATGTAGACCTGTCAAGTGGAGCAGAATCGCTTAAAATTTTCGTGACATGCTCTATGGGACATGTCGAATCCATTCCTTACAATGTAATTTTTTTAGCCTACGCCATTGTGTGGTTGATAATCTTCAGAGCAATTATAGGTTGAACCATGTTGGGACACAGCGAGGGAACATCCAAGCTTTAAAGTTGAGAGTGTACTTCCTCGATATAGAACCGGCACGGCTGTTGTCAGCAGTTCTTTGTTACACGTGAAATGTTTATTTTGTGAAAACCGATCGGGAAACGAAGGCGTTGGTTGTAGGCGGTTGGCATCACTGCAAACCGTCGTGTCTCGACCCGTCGAGGCGGCTTGTTGAGCACGGTCAGGACTTGGGACGCACCTCGGCCACATTGTAACTGTAAATCTTAGAGGTTGAATTTCTCACTTCATGCTCCTCGTTTCTTCGCCAAGCCGAGAGGAGCGAGGCACAAAGCGCTTAACCAAACTTAAGTCAATCTAACCTAACGCTCGCTCAGCTTTATGCCGGTGTTACACCAGCGTAATCTCTTCTTTAATGAAATTTAGAGTATTTCATCGATAAATCTTTATGACTATTGTGCATGTGTTTAGTCTCAAAGAATACTAGAGCTCTGATGTGGGTGAGAGCTACAGAGACCGTAATGCCTGGTGCTCGGGACCTGCAAGGCTCTTGCAAAAGTTCTACTGGAGTGTACGAAACTCCAGGAGCCCACTTTTCTCAAAGGTTATCGTGCAAGAGTCTTCAGGAGAGTGTGGGAGACTGTCGTTCTTGGATGTTATTGAGGAGTCTTCAAGGACAGGTGATGCCCACGTAGATTCCCGGTCAGGAGGATATTCCTGCTCGAAGGTTCGCCATGTGTCATAAATGAACTGGCAAAACCTCTTGCAGTTTTTTCAGGGTCAGTAGACGGGTGAGGAGGCAATCGTTGGGGGACTCAGGGACCCCTGAAGAGATGCTTGATCGGACTGATCCGGTTATTCTCGAGGGACGTCTCTCTTGAATCCTTAAGATAACTTTTATCGGATGAGGTCAAAGTTTGTGTTTTAACGGGATGAGGAAACGTGTTTTGACTATGTGATTCTTTGGCTCTCGGCCCGGCCGCAAATTGCCCTATTCTACCCCACTGCCAGGGAACAAGGTTAACTATGACGACATCGAAATCTTAGCATATCACGTAGACATCGAAACGAGCTGGGGATTTTACCCAGTCGGTTAATTTATAGGACAAGGTAAGCCCTGACGTCAGTGCAGTTTGGTCGCGGCGCAGGAACAAGATACGTTTCCTGCCGACTGAAACTAATAACTCAATTAATTTATTGGATTTCCTCTCTGTAAATTTTAAAGTTGCGTTTTCTTACCCCTGCTTGTTGCGCCTCGCTGCAAAACGAAGCAGGGCCCGGTGGTATCTGACCTTACCTGACGTCGCCAAATCTGATGTTGCTTTACTTATTCTCAGGGGTAAAGCGGCAACCGGTTGGAGCGATTACGAAGCGATGCATAGGACACCGAATCTAACTCAACCGTAACCTTATACTTACGTATTTTTTTTTTCGGTCATGCATCCACGCATTTGACGTGATGCCTTTTTAAGGTATAACCTCTCTTACCTGTGTTTTATGCCCGTGAGCGTTATTCGTATCTGACTTGTAAAAATATTGAGTGTTTCTCACTGTATGTTTACCTAGTATCACTTCTACAAAGTCTTGTGCATTCGGCTCCCATGTTAGCAGAACTTGCACTAAGTAATCATCATACCCTGTATTTGCGCCCACTAGCTGTCTCAATTTCCCATCATAACCGACAGTTCGTGCTTCTTCATCTGAAACATTAGCCTGCAAGCGATTCCCGCAAAACCTTGTTTTTATTTTCTTTTTAGCTGTTACGTCGAAATTTTGGCCCGCTGATGCAGCCAGGGATCCTCATCTTCCAGGAATTGCTTATGGCTCTTGGCATCTTGTTTTTACGCGTTCAGCAAAATTTCAGCTTCATTCGCACCGACCTAGTTCATAGTCAGCACCAAAAAATCAAATCGCTGACCGTATTTTTCATACTGACTCATTATGCCATCATGAAAACATTAATGACCCGTTCGCCAGTTTTGCGGGGACTCGCTAAATATTCCGCCCTTTGTCTCCTGACCCTTATTTATGGCACCAATTAGAATTTTTACATTTTAATAAAGTCGACGCTCAGGCGAATACGCAACTTTGTGCGGGTTTAATTAAATTTGCATCTTGAGAGTTTTGCGGTGGAACAATCATTCTGGGCTCTCTCAACGAGATTTTAGTGTAGGTCATGAGTAACGTGATGTTGTTCGCCTTTAAGAATCATAATATTCAAGTAAAGAGTTTGAGTCGTACGCTGTGAATTTCGGAAGGTAGAATTTTTTACCTCTCGACCTTTGTTCCACCTTTGTTTTTATAAGCCAAGCAAGCCGAAAGCGGGACGAGGCGCAAGGCATGTAACTTTTGACCTAAAATCTATGAACCCAAATTAGGAGCGCCAAGCCTGATGCCGCTCACTTTGTGGTGGCAGTTTCTTGTTTATGCCGCTTTTTCGTCTTTACTTATTACATTATTTTGTTCACTGATAGGCAGCGCTTCAGACAGTGTTGTCAAATGTTCCGCATCAATCTCCTCAGTCATGAAAAAATAATGTCACTCACGTCACTCATCTTAGTATGAAAAATTTATGCTGAACAGTTGGCATGACATTTCCCCGAGATGATATCGTGCATCGTACGAGTTGTGCCACGTAACGCGTTACTTTAACGTGGGCGGTGGTGGTTTACTGAATACTGTATTTAACAAGCACCGTAAAACAGCGGCAACAACAAGCTCGCCTTGACGTCTCGTGTTTTCAGTTTTAGTAGTTCACGTAAACTACTTCATCGCGTAGCTATCGCTGAGTAAAAATTAACCGTGCCCAACTTCGCCGTTTCCATAATGCTTCTATATTGCCAAGTACATTTAACGATACGAATACAGAAAAACGAAACCCTGAGTCCCATTCTTGTTATTCTTGTTTTAGGTATGGAGGTGAAACAGGAGAAGAACGTAATTTGGTTAATTTTAAAGATACCCCTATCGTCAACTACATCTAGAGCTCTCGATCAACGAGACCATTCATTAGTTCGGCTCTTCATAGGTTTATCCAAGGTTTATCTTTGTAACTAATCAAAATATGTTCTCCCCCATGTTCGAAGACGACTGAGAAAAATCTAAAGGGGGAAAAATGTTTTTTTAAAAAAAAGAGGAAACAAATCTATATTTATCTCAATTTTTTTTAATTGTTGGTGGATTTTAGGATGGTCAAGGTCACCTAACCCTAAGAATTGCGTTTATGAGCTCATTACATTTAGTCTTAATTAGTGAAGATGTTCAGGTAGTTCTCACAAGGATTCGGATATGGAATAGCGGATAGGAAAATCGTTAGATAAGGCGCGAAGATCTGAGAAGCAGGGAATCCAGGGAACCTATTGTATAACCTGCAGGACGTTTAAAAGTCATGGGACATCCCGGTGTGTGACCGATATCGTCTGCCCTATTGTAGCATTCGTCGGTACCTGCTCGCTCCCTCCCCCACTCGCTCCCCCATCATCTGTTCCGTTCGGTTGCCACACTGGCGGCATTCTCGCCGACGTCGCGCGGGGAGTCCGGCTGCCTGCTGCCTGCCTGCTGCCTGCCGGCTGCGGGTGCGGCGCAGGCGGGCCTGCCCAGACAGGCCTGGGCCTGCCCAGACAGACCTGCGGGCGGCCAGCTGAGGCCTCTGCGCTCAGAAGGGATGCTCGCTCTATGGTTGCATTCCTGCTTCGTAACGTATAGTATAACGACTTTGAGCAGTGCGATCCCGGCGGCGCGGGCAGGCGGGCTGTCTCCGGGCAGGCGTGGCTGGGGCGCACCCTTCCCAGAGGGTAATTCCACCGATCTATTCACGTACGCCGGCACGCGGTAGGGGTGTGGGGATGGGGGAGCCAGTGCCGAATCAATGGGTCAGTGTGGGAGGGTAGGAGTGCAATGACACGTTGCGTAGTCTGCCCTAAACTGGGTAATGCCCTTTAGCCTTTCCGTTGTTTGGAGGCCAGGAAATGCTAGCCGTTTATGGCTTTAAAAAAAAAACAGGGTGTGTGTAGGGAACACTTAAAATGTCCTCAATCTCAGAAGTGGTTGTGTTTGTTATTGTTTTCTTCAAGTTGCATGAGAGATTTTTTTGGAGCCGATGAAATTCTGGCCTACACCAAGCAGGCTGTTACTTTTTATTTGTTTTTGTTTGTGTGTTTTTTTAAATTTATTTTTACTTTGACAGTGAATTTACGAATTGAGTGGATATTTCGTAACTGAGATAACATTTACATGAGGCCTAAGACAGATTATTTATTCAGTGTTATCAATTTTGCTAAATAAAATAATTAGAAGTTTTGGACATTGGTATTTTTAAGTGTATTCAATTGTTTGTAAAGCCAAAGTGAGGTCATTGTGTTTTTAGTTCAAGCCGTAAAGTAAGAAATATACCTAATCTGAAACATTAATATACCAGGTTTTAAGCCAAGTACGTTCGCCAGTCTTCTTTTATGAAAAGTTTTTTGCTGACTCACTCTTTTAACCTCCTGCAAAAAAAAAGGCAATTAATTGAATCCTTTTTTTTCTCAAGCCGAATACGTTCGCAGTATTTTTGAAGAATTATAGGTTTTTCTATGCAATTCTATTAAGAAATGGTGGGTCACTGATTGGACAAGGAAGAGGTGCAGGTAAATTCCCCTCGCCGAAGCATTTTGAGCGTGCGCCAATACACTCAGTCGAATATAGCCCGCGCCGCGCCGCGATCACTGCGGCGCACACGTGCAGGGAACAAAGAAAGGGAGTCGCAACTTCCCCCTCCCCTCCCCTTCTCACGGACTTCCCCTCTTAAAAACAGTTGAAAGGCCTGCTGAGCTGCGTACAGTACTGTACCTAGACCGAGCCCCTCCATCAACCCCGCCACACCGACGGTTGCCGCCGCGCCGCGCCGGTTGCCTAGCGACGGCTTCGAGGGGGCGGAGGATGGAGGTTATCAAAACACGCCTGCAACTGGACTAATTACATCCATCGGAAATAGGCCTTTATGACAGCGCCAACCGGCGAGAGTCTCCCGTGGGCGACCAGATATGCAAACAGGAAGACCTTTCATCTCGACACTTTTACTCTGCTTTCCTACGCAAGAGCGGGAATCGCAATTTTTTCGTCGCTCTCTCTCAGTTTAAGAGGTTGCATTCTCTGCCTTCTGTGATAGTGCCTCCTGCCGCAAAGCCGAGCGGAGCGATCCGACAGCAAGAACAGGGCACTTAACCCTTGCCTAACGTCGACAAGTCTGATATAGCTCCTCGACAGCTGCGCGGAGATAGCCCTCCACAGGGCACCTAACCTCACCAACCTCGGCCTAATTCTCGGGAGCAGCTACAATCAACCAACACTTACAAGCGGCATGAGGCTTATTGACAGCTGAGCAAATATAGCCAGGCACAGGGCACCTAACCCACGCCTAGAATTTGAAGGTTGAATACAGGTCGAACGCGAGTGTCAGGAAATGCAAACGTCAAAACTGGAAGTGCGTGGGCAGTGAGGTATGCTAAGAGGAAGTGCATTCATCGCGATACTTGCTCTGTCTTAAGCGGAATCGTATTTTTTGTCGCGGTAGAGACCACCTCAGCGCGTTGTCAGATTTCACGACTGTATCGACAGTTACACCGCTAAAGACGAAGCACTGGGTAATGTGTTTTAGGTTGCCCATTGTCAGCCCAAGAGATCCAGAACATATCATACCAGCGAGGTAATCTAACAACACCTTATACAGGGAAAAACAAGGGAGCTTTGTATCGAACGAATTTCGTTGTCGATTAACTCGAAATATTGAAGACATGCTCTCCAGGTCTACCGATATCCTATAAACGTATTCATTTTAGTACGAAGACTGAAGTCATTGCACAAGGCATTTGATCCTTGTCTTAAGGATCTGCGACTATTTTGTACAACCGCAGCGGCTTGATGTCCTCATTTTTAATTCCTTGGAGAGACCTGTGGCCAGTCAAACTTTGACGTATTGTATTCTGTCAGAAAGCTCGATAGACATCAATGGTTGAGAGGTCTTCAGGATGCATTGTGTAACGTAGATTTATAAATCGGAATTTGAAAGAGGTGGCGGGAATGATGAAAGATATGAAGGATTCTCCGGTCAAAGGCGCATCTCGTGGCGCCGCCGCCCCGCGCCTGACGTCATGCATGTTACCATCAGGACGTTCTACACTGATGACAAAGCATTTCTCCCCCTGCTGGAAGGTTAAAAGCTCGAATCAAAGTATTTGCGAAACTCTTAGCCCCGTACCTAACGTGTTCATCATGTGTTTCATTAATAATTTGAACCAAGTGACTATTCACACGCCGTCCTATTTAATATACATTTATCACTTTGCGATAATAAATGCCACCGGAGTAAGCGGCCGGGAGCTCATCGACTCTAAGTTAGGTTAGGTGCGTTGTGTCTTACTCGGCTGGCTTGGCGACGAAAAGGCTGAACACAAAAGCACAACACGCAATATTTCAAGTCTTTTGCGTGTTGTGTATGCAGTTCGGGTCACAAGACAAAATGGTGCACTGAAAGACGTATCTCGTTGCTAAATCTAACGATGAGGAACGCATCCTCAGAAAGAAACATCGCTAAAAAAAATCTATTGAAAAGAAATCGATGTCTCGATTCGAGTCTCGAAGCGCACTTTTGAACGTCAGACACACAAAGAGAGAAAGAAAAACACTTAACTTTTGCCTCTCCGTCTCTCTCCCTCTACCGGGCCCCTCGAACCGATTATATACTGAGATAACAGTTATCCGTTTCACTGAATAGAGTCATTCAATTTTCGTGAAAAGAACGGAAAAAAAAACTGATATCGCGCAACGAAACCGTGTACTTTTAACGAAATTGCGGTTACTGTTTTATTTCTGGTGCGGAATATTGAAATACCAACGAAAGAAACAATAGTTGGTCTTGCTGTTTACAATAGTTATTCCGGCGTGTCGTAGAGTCAGTCTTTTGAACCGGAAGCCTGTAAGTTTTCTACGCTCATTGATATAATACCAGTTTTGATCGTCTCAACCCGTCTTGGGCATGAAAGGTGAAATGGGTCCAATTCGCACTAACATGTAAGCAATTTTCTGTGTTACACCGACCATTAGCCATTTTAATAGCTCTTAACGATTTCTTTTGCTATTTATAGGTCTGTTCTGAAA
>Ga0058701_10003335_pt1 | contig 12677 bp, 8 predicted proteins | sample AgamicOrMae_FD_97039 | JGI IMG/M metagenome (GOLD analysis project Ga0058701, IMG submission 97039) | Agave microbial communities from Guanajuato, Mexico - Or.Ma.e | ecosystem: Host-associated > Plants > Phyllosphere > Phylloplane/Leaf | place: Guanajuato, Mexico | collected 2012-06-04
CTTGCTTATGATATAGGTTGGGCTAGGTTGGATGCCTTTTGCCTCGTTCCGCTATCTCTCCGCTCAATTTGACGATGGAGGGTAGCACCAAATTTAAACCAAAAGGTTGAAAATGCTACCTTAAAAAATTACAATGTAACCGCTAACCAATTACTGATGTGGACTGCTTGCGGAAAGCTGTCTATTGAGCGTTTCTACCCGGCAGAAAAACAATCTACTCATTTAGAGAGCCTCCTAGGGAGAGAGTCGACAACTTATTACCGCGCTGTGCGCTGATTCGTGAGATGCATGAAACTAGCAACGCTGATTGGTGGGATGCAAGGTAGAAGTTGACGCCTCTCTCCCTGTGAGGCTCTCTACATTAAGTCCTCCAATTCTATTTGGTCCTGTCGTGAAACAACGTCAAGCGTAGTACCAACTTACCGGTGAGTAGACACCTCCGGATTGGTAAAACACAGCAGGATATGCGTGCACAAATACCTTTGTTGAAATAATTATTAGCAGCCTTCGTGTGTCCCACAAAGCACGAGAGAAGGGTTTGCTTCAAAGACAAAGCTTTTGTGTGAGCGCAAGCCATTTTTTTTCAGCGCAGGAAATTCTGTCGGAACATCACCCCTTTTTTTGCGGGAAATCTAAACTGGGTTCGCGTATCACCAAAGCGTTTGGGGCTGCGGCCCTTAAATGGCAGTCATTTTTGATTTCCGCGGTAATGCGACAGGCGTACCAACGGAATCCGATAACCACACATTACTGGCACTACATTTAACTTGGTTTGCAGGTGAACGGAAGTAGTGCTAATTACGAAGCAGCTCAGGTGCGTGTTTACATTGAGGATCACTGTTCCGCTTTGTCTCCCTAAACATGGTTAATATCAGCCGAGCGTATTATTCACCTCGCATATTGACTTAGCTCACTGCCCTGTTCGATGTTTCACTCAGAATGCCAACACGGTTTTGAATGCTACCTCAGAAGAGTTTTTCAATTTTTTTTTTTCATTATTATTATCAAGGTCAAGGTTGTTTAGGTCAACAGCTTTGAAGGGTACATTTCTACGAATACTTTTCAGAAAAAATAGTTGTCATTTCTTAGAATTCGCGCTTGTGCCTCGTTTCGCTGCTATTTTTCAGCTGAGGGGGGGAAGGTATAACACAAGAAGACGAAAATGCAAGCTTAAAAATTTTATTTGTAGGAGGGACAACATCTACAAATTTTATTTGTTGGAGGACAAAGGTACTAGCAGTAAAAGAAGTATTGACCGTTCCAACCTTCAAAACCTCCGTAACTTTGGAACGGAGAGAGGTGCGTCGGAAAAAGCTCGGAATAAAATCGTTATATCGTCAAGAAATCTTTCAATTTGATCTCGCTTTTTTGTCGTATCTTGTTTTGTTTCAGAGGTACAGAGTTTTAAAAAAATGAGCGGTCAGTAATCATTTTGACTGCTTATTGTACGCTATTCCTCATATATACTTAATTTTTATTTGTATATTTTTTGTACGTTATGTTTTGTGAGTTGTAACGAGAAGTGCCAAAGGGTCTTACATTCTCTTCAAGGACAGTTCACTAAAGTATTGTTGAGGGAGAGCTGGGCAAGAGCTGGGCAAGAGCTGGGCAAGAGCGGGGCAGAGCGGGGCAGAACGGGGCAGAACGGGGCAGAGCAAGGCAGAACGCTTATTTAGGACAGCGGGCTGGATTCGGCTTGCCGCCGTGACCTCGCTAAAAGCATTTTTTCAGCCAGGGACTTCGTGTTGGGGAGGGAAGGAGGGATGCTGGGGGCGATAAGTAAGGGTAGATTTCAGGGTGCCGATGGCTCGCCCGCCCTTTCTTACCAAGTATCTTGCTTTTTCGCCATCCGTCTGTGAGTGTAGAGCCCCAAACCCATTCATAACAACTTCCATCAACCTTCCGCTATCTTTCTTCTGTCCATCGTAGAGGACCGTGCCAATCCGGTTCCATGTGTTTTTATGTCACGAAAGGTGGAACCCAACAGATGAAAAATTCAGCTGTTAAATTTACATCACAGTAGAAATAAAACCACCGTTTTGGGGAATGCTATGTCTGTCTTGTGAAACCTAAACGGAGGTGACGTATTTTATGGTTATTTTTCAAGATGGGCCTATGTTCAGCCATATCATTCAAAAGGTCTCGGCGAGAGCTTTCCATTGATGTGGCTGAACATAGGTCTATGTTGAAAAATTACCAAAATACGCAATACCTCCGTTTTAGTTTCATGCCCAAAACAGGTATAGCATACCCGAGAACGGGTGGTTTTACTGTGCAGTCAGTCTCTCAGTATTAAATGTTGCATTTTTTACCTGTTTCCTCGAGGTTGGACCTTTGATCACACAACGAGAAATAACGAGCTATAAAATCTACAGTCGCGTAGTTTAGGTGGCTTGTGGCTCGCTTTCTCTTTGCTCAGTTTTAGCGGCTGTTCGCTTCTCGGTAGCAGCCTGCTACCGCAGAGCCAAGCTGCCTGTCTCTGAAGATATTTATTGTCGTCGTGTCCGTCGGCCGAGAGACATCCCCCTCAGCTCCTCCCCCTTCTCTTTCTACCTCCCCCTCAGCCCCTCCCCCTTCTCCTTCTCCCTCCTCTCTCCTCGTCCCCTTCTACCAGCTAATTGTCTTAAGACTCTCCATGAGGATCTTTTCTTTTCTAAGCACGCTCCTGCAGCGCGAAACGAGCGCACGATTCCCGTGCAATTTCGAAGTCCTCTTGCAAGATAGTTTTTGATCAGGGAGCTTACAACAAAACTGGAACTTGTAAAAAGCTTGTCATTTTCAGGTTTTATACTTTGAACTGATAAACCGTAGCAAAAAAATTGTGTTCTTTTTTTTCTTATAGAGTTAAATATCCTTGGGGGTTTGACTCGGTCCGCTTCTCGAAGATTCGCACCAATTTTCGAGAGGGAAAACTAACCTCATATTGTGGACTTGAGTTCAAAGCCCTTATAAGCGGAGATCAATAAAAACATTTGTTCCAAGACGAGAAATCAAATTTCCTGATTGACGGCAGATGTTTCATAGCTTGCTCTTTAGTGTGTATCTGAGCTCGTTAACGAAGTTATTTGTTCAACTTGAGCAGCATATCCTGGAAATATTCAGGAAAACTTTCTGGCAGCCATATTTTTGGGGACGGCAGTCCTGTGTCGGCATGCTGACTGGCAGCAGATGAAGGCGATACCCGGACAGGCGTGAGCGTTCTGAAAGGGCCCTCCGGGGGCACGCCGGGGGGGGGGAGTGTGAGGGCGAGGGTTAAATCGCTTTCGAGCTGAAGGAAAGCCCTTTGGGGCGCGGAGCCCCTGCGGCGCCCTGCGGCCTCGGCAACCCCCCTCGGCTACCCCCTCGGCTACCCCCTCACGCCGCACTCGCTGGGGGACCCACTTGTCTGCTGGTTTGCTTTCAAACCACCACTCTCTTTTCACCTAATTTCGTATTTCTTAATAGAGGCCCCCGACCGGTCTCCGGCAAGCGACGAAAAGACTCTGTAAATCAGAAAGAAAATTTCCCACCTCTTGTGTTCTACCTTAAGTTGGAAGGCCGAGCGGAACACAATAAGGCATATAAAAGAAAAAAAAAAGCAGCTCACCGTGACTCCGTCGAGAGCCCCAATTTCACAGGAATATTTTGTATTTAACCTTTTGCTTTGTATGGTCGCAGGTGTGAAAACGGAAACTCGTAGTCATTATCGAGGACACAAGATGTCGCTGTGGTTAAATCTACTGCCTCAACTGCACCGACCAGGAGTCGATGAACTCAGTATGCGTCATCACCAATTCCAAGAAGAAGGAGCTCAGTATTATGACGGTAAGTCAGTCCTCTAAAGATTTTCGAATCGTGTAATTTCATTTAAAAAAATGTGTTTAATCTGGTAACTTTACTGATTAAATCAGGTTGCATGGTAAATCAACTCGCGAAGTGAAACAAGTACGCTCATTTTTGCGGCTGAGTGTGAACGGTGATTCAACCTAATATTACCTAAGTTAACCTAATTCGATCCGCTCTTTTGAAACAGTAAATAAAGAGAGTGTCTATTGACCCGACTGCCTAATTTAAAATGTATTAGGTTGGTTACGTGCATTCAAGTTTCCCTATATTAATGCATGTCGGGTCAATAGTAACACCCATTAATAAATCAACCATACTTGTCCAAATATTGTGACATAGACTTAAAAAATGCATTGTGACGGCCAATACCTTCTCTTCCCACGATTCTTTATTGCCCGTAAATTCGGGGAAGGGCTCAACTTGCAGTCCCACCTCTATCTCAGTTTCTTTACTTTTTAATAGACCACTCTTTTTGTCTCCTCTCCTAATAGACACGTCAGCCTGTCTGTAGCAGAATCGTCCGAGTTTTTGTTGTCGAGTAAAGTTTTAAACGTCTTTTGGTTTGTCTTTCAGGGTCCGTCCGACCTCAGAGCATCCCACGTCCGCGGCCAGCCCGGCCCGCGTCGCCTGCCGCCGCCCCGCCGGCCGAGGGGGGCCCCCCGGGCCCCTCGACGAGCTCGCCCCCCTCGAAGGACGCCGCCGGCGCCGCCCCCGCCGCCTTGCCCGCGACCCCCCTGAGGGCCCCCGACGCCACCACGCCGGCGCTGTCGTCGGCCACCGCCGACACCACGACGGAGTGCCCCCCCAACGCGACGACGGCGCCCGGGGCCGCCGCGGTTGAGACGAGACACTCGTCGGGCGGCAACAGCCTTCTCAGGAAATTGGCCTCCAGTCATTATCAAAGTTACACCACCGCCTTATCTGTCACCATCGCAGTGGGCTGTTTTCTCTTGCTGCTCAATATACTTATTTTTTTCGGGATTTATCACCAACGGGATCGCAGTAACTCTGCGGCCGAAAAGAGAAGACGGAAAAGGAAGGAGGAGCTGGACCCGGGCAGCTCATCTGCTCTGTGAGTTAAAAGGCTGTGCTGTGCGCCACTTTTTGCGCTGCGCCCAAGCGGATAGATAAGCGTGAGCGACCAATCCACTCCCAAAGAAAACTAATCGAAAACTGGCCATTTTATATACCTTAAGCAAGCGCTAAGCATTCCTCCAGCGTAGCTTGGCGATTTGCTTATTTTGAATAAAGAGTCATCAATAAGCTAGGTGGGTAGAAAGGCTGGAGTGCTGTGTCGGCTGAAAATGGGATTTCGCTAGGTTTCGAAGGAGAGCAGAGGGGGAGCCAATTAAATGGCCGGACATGTAGTGAATAGATAGCCCCTAAGAGAGGCTCGACCGTGCCACAATTTTGTTCGCGCCATCTTGCGGCAGAAACCGCGCGATTCATTGGGCCTTTTGCCGAGTGTGTTGGGGCCTCAAGTGACGTTCTAAAGTATCGACTTGATACCCTTCCGCTTTTAGAGTTAAGGATTGTTATGTTAGTTTCCAAACCTGGGCAGTTTTACGAAAGAAAATCATATTTCGGATTGGTTTTCTCACCGCTAAAAGAATTAAAATGCTCTCATGTCAAAAATTACCCCCTATTGAGCTGAAAACAAATAAGAAGTAATGTTTTTTGTAGAAGTCCAAACAAAGCTAAAAAAGTCGGATTGTCGGGTAGTATGCTGACTTTGCGGTACAAGGTACAATATTTAGTACCACATTTCTTTCTTTTTTTCACGCTTGTGTTGACAAACCGCTGTCATAGTCGATTCTTCCGAAGAGGTCTTGAAAAAGTCTCGCAAACCAATTGAAAGGGACTGAAAAGCCATTTCAACTGCCTACTTTTAATGGGCCCTGGTCCTTAGGACCCACTCCCCAGTCCTTTCGTCCCTTAATTTGTCGCTAATTTGATTTCGTGTTTGATTGACAGGGCCTCCAGCAAGCACGCACCTTTCGGGTCCCCCGGAAGTCCTCTGATGGAACTTCCCCTTCAAGAGTTCCAGTGTTCGCCGGCGTCCGGCAGCAAGCGCATGTTCTCTGCCAGCGCGGCCTCCCTAACCAGTATTGGTACTAGCCCAGGTACTCCGCCCAGATCGGTACCGAGTAGTACTTGTGGACTGAATTTGGAAGGGAACGGGAACAGTGTGGGTGTTGGTGAAGGTGCGACGCCCAGCGTGCCCGAGCCGCCGCCCCCTCCGAGGAACCAGCCCCCGATGGGGTGCATCGGGCCCGGGGCCCTGGGACCTGGGGCGCTGGGCATACTCCGGGCGCAAGGCTGCCCGTCTACGCCATCCTCAACGAAAAAACGTGTTCACATTCAAGAGATATCAGTCTGACGTCCGTCAGCTGACCTTGAGAGTGACGTTGGTCAGGACTTCCTTGTTACTACCATGTTGTAAGACGCTACGGTGTTAGTCTGTGAGTGAAAGAGGTTTTTAGTTGCCGGAGGTGGAGGGTGCAGTGTGAGAGACTACAGAAAGGATGGCGAGTTAATTACACTGACAGCGTTCGGACGACTGCGGCCGAGGTGAATTGAAATATTTCGTTAAGGAGCCTTAAGGATAGTAGGTCATTCTGCTGGTTGACATTCTAAGTGCAGCAGGAGCGGAGAAGGGCTGATGCAGGATATTCCGAATCCTCGCCGGGCTATACACTACCAAAAATTGTAAATGTGGGGAAATTGCGGTAACGACCTTTGGCTAGATGAAGATGATGTTGACAACATCCAGTAATGCCTCGTGCCGAACTAACAGAATCGCCAGGTGTAGCCTGTCTTGTTTCTAAATGGTACATTTGAAATGTTGGATTTTCTACCGCTTATGTTATCATCAGACTTGGTGGTAGTCGAGGAGATACCCACCCCAACCTAACGTACGTGATCTAACCTTTGTGGTTGTATAATCCTCACGACGTAACGGAAGGTTGAACCAGTTTGGATCATAGGAGGAGAAAATTCAGCTCGCACAGCTGATAAAATATGACGTTCCTACGAGAACTCCGTTTCGGGAGTTTATATTTTTTTTTACGTTGTTGTGTTGTTGAAGCTTCTCAGAATGACTCAGAAAACAACCTTGTTCAATGACGTAATCCTGACCCGTTTTGTTGGGCTGCTTCTTGTTAGTTCAGTGCGGTGGTAGCTGTTGAGATCTTTTCGTTGCCAACCTCAGATTAGATTTTACGTTTAATTTATTATGTCAAGAGAAAGACATATCATAGCCAAAGGAATTTCTTCGTTCATGGTTCAAGAAGCTGACAGTTGTACTGCGGTACTTGTGGAAAAGATTTTTCCGTCTGGGATATAATTTTTGCTGGTGGCTGATTGTGTCTTCAACGAGAGAAATTTTTATGGCCTCCATTGTGCAGTGTTTCAGGCTATCTCTTTACTCCTAATTTTTCAAAATTTCGACTTATTTGAGTGTTGAAATGCTGATATTTTGCATTTTTGTGGTAAGGCATAGATTTTATCCATATGGTTGGTCGGAAACGCGCAAATTTCCTTTGCAGAGCCCAACTCAGCTCTTCTTTTCCGGCTCATTCGAATACAGCCAAACAAAATCACATGCTTTTAACGGAACCAGATCTAAGCCGTGCCCCGTTGTGCGATAATAATGGGTGGCTGCTATTAAATCACCTTTAAAAACGGCGTAGTTTTTTGATGGTCTGAGCTGATATTGGTCCGTGAATAAGTAAAAATTGAATTGCATTGGAAAGGTCGTTTGTCTATTCAGATTAACCTAGAGACCATCGGATGGAAGATGGCTGATGGCGGTTCCGGGTTCTGATTGGTCGGGCGGTTTCCCAAGCTCTTTCTGCGGAGCTTCGTGACTCCTCATTCATCTTTCAGTTAACGGTCTTAAAAAGTCTAGTCACACTTTGTTTTCGATTCATCGCAGACGGTACTTCCCGAAAAATTTATCGAACTTCGGAGTTACGAATAAACTTAAGATCATGACTATTATAGAAACTAAAACGGCAGCACACAGAGGTGCCAACACAACTTGCCCGGATATATTACCTACTGAAATCAACTTACAGTTCCGTTTTGATCGTGATTTTCTGTTTTGGGTTTTCGGTGTCGAGGAAGCATCACTTTTATTATATCTTGAAGGGTCCGAATGAAGCGTCTACGATACGGGAAGAAGACGACGGCGGTCCTTGTCAATAAAGAACTTCCAGTCTCGAACCAATGTGCTAAGTTCAAGAAATATGTAAATATTGTAATGTTACAACTGTATGTATGTGTATAAGACCCCTTGGATGTTTATGGGCTCACAACTATTACCGCATTTCCCGTTTCAGTTTTCTGGACGCAAACACTTTTAACGGCAAAATATCCCATTTTAAATGCTTAAGGTAAAAAAACACCAAGATAGTTTATCAACCCTTAAAACATTTTCTAGACTAAATTGTTCATCCCCATCAAGGAAATACAACCACACGTAACGATAAATAAAACTTGTCCCTTCGGGCTGGTTAGTTGCCCATTCCCATCCAAGAGCAAAGACGAACCGAAAATTATGCAAACTTTTCACCGCCTTTGTCTAAACTATTGAACTTCTGCGATATCCAAGATGAAGATTTTTTTTATGGGGTGGGAAGAGATTTCTAAGTTCTTCACGGCATATTTTTTTTCTTTATTCTTCTTACGTTTGACCGGGTGCATCACTGTGACTGCATGTTTACCAAAGTTGTGGACAATGCGCTCGCTTGACAGGGATATTCCAATAGAATACCGGTATCATCAAATTTTGCCCTCTTGAGAATCAAATCCCTCCAAAGCTGAGTTGAAACTCACATATCCTTTGCTGATATGTCATCACAGCTGTTTGAATTACCAAACTTTGCGTACATCGTCTGTGAATTTCTTGACTACTTTTGGCGGAAACTGTTTCAGACTCTCAAGCATGATTATGTATGACTTGCTTTTCGTTCCGAACTGCACACACGCCTATGACTTTGTGAGACCCATCAATGTGTAACGACCACCAAAGAATTGAACGTAATGCCTACATAATTTATGGAAGCTTGAATTTTTACTTAGGTAGTTAATATTAGTACTGGAGCTATGAGGAAAATAGCACGGTGCATTTGAGAACTCCGTTACTTTTATAACCGGTACTAAACAAGTGTTTTTTTATGCTAAATAACAGAACTTGTGCTCTCTTAAAAGTTATTCTGGAAAGATTTTCTTATGTCATCGACACTGCAGCATATTTCCCTTTTAACTGTTTGGTTCGAGGAACAGTTTTTCTTTTAATGGTATATTCTAACAATGAATGTATAAAAATTAGACCATTTATCTATGAGGGGAACGATTGTATAAAAAGATTTAGTGAAGATAACATATTATCTAATTTATCGGATGAATTTTGTAAGTGCCCCTTCAATAGCTGACATAGGCAACACACATTGCGTTGGTGTCTGCCTGTGTGCCGGAACAACGTCGTAACTTTACCCTCCAGTTTTTCAATATCAGAATCGGAAAAAGAGGTAGTCCGAGGCTTTTGAAAGATCTGAATTTTGAAGTCGATTCAATACGATGATTAAGGTTTGTATTTTTAAGCACTGCAAAGGGCATTTCTCATTCAAGGTTTCGTTGCAAGTTGAATAGCTCTTGTGCGGGAATAGAATCGGTGATCTTTTTGTTTCGCTCATTAAGCATTGCCAAGAATTTAGTATTGTTTTTTGTATTCTGTACACATTTTTAAAGCGTCATAACCCAACCTGATTTTATATAGAATGTGAACCTCGAGTGCCAATGCCGTCTTTTGCTTTTTGTTTCATCGCGGTACGCATGTGAATGTATGGGGTGAAACATATGATTGTTAAGAGTTGCCGATACTGCCATAAATCATTTTCAGCTCAGGCGAAACTGTCTTAATTCTTCATGGTTTGGAAATCCTTAAGTCGTCCGACTATCGTCTGTTACCGAAGCGCCAAACTCGAAAAAAAAAGGAGAAACCAATCGAAAAGCTGTATTCTGCTATCGTCTGACCTTTAAAAAAATCTCTGCCGTTAGAGATAGCTATAAACAATCAGAATTGATTGAATAATAAGTTTTCGAGCGGAAACGTGTTGCCAACTTGCCCAATCTAGCGGACGGATGAGAGCTCCAATAATCGAAAATGTTTCACGAATGCTGATGTTTGTCTTCTATTTTGAGGAATATTTTGCCTGACAATGAAAGTATTTTTCATATGATGGAACAAGTATGAGCGAGATACGGTATCTACGTTGTTCCGACGATCGGAGTTGGCGTTCGCTGTTGGATTTTCGATTTTCCGCGCGTTTTTGGGAACCACTAGATCTGGTGGGTGATGCTCTCACATACCGTACTGGCAAGGCGGGTTCCTGTATTAACAAGAAATCTGTTTGCTGTTGTTCGAAAACTATTATCTGAATTGTCAAAGCTGGTTGCAGTTTTAGAGGGCAGACGACTGCGCACGGAGAGTTCCGAGAGGGAAACCAACTGTGTCAGCAGACTTTGCGCTTCCCTCTTTAAACTCGAATTTTTATTTCCCTCGTGCCGATATTTGGAGTTTAATTTTACCTTGGAGGTAGACAGCATTTGTTGCATCGTGCTTTGGTAAAAGGCGTCAAAAATAGAAAATTCGAACATAATTTACTGCTCATTGTAGATAACTCAATAGATGGCGTTTTGGTGGCATGTGAGTGTTATAATCCGGTGTTTCTGGATTTAAATAAAAATCAAGATTCGTCTTTGGGGTATGATTCTCTGGGTGTGTTTTACCTTCCTGTTTTCACACCTACAGTCCAACTTTCCCCCCAAATCTGCTCCAACACGATGGTACTTGGTTGAGAATTCAGGTATACCTGCTGTACCGGTAATCTCTCATTCCGAATTCTTCTTCTGGTGTTGTCTACAGAGAACAAAAGAATTCAAACAGCATGTTTGTGTGGGCAGACGGTGGTTGATACTGCTTGTGTTTGGATTGGTAAGTGCATGAAACATGTAAGTGAGGTAAGTAAGATTGGGTATAGTTCTTTGAGTCCATGATGCTTTTAGTGTAGGGGGTTGGTTGACCGTGCCGTGCCGTGATAAGGGGTTGAAGGATCTTGCTCACTTTGCTCGGCGCAAGATGCGCCGCTACTAGAGAAGGCTCTCTAGCCGCTACAGCTCCGTTCCGCCATTTAACGATTAGTTGTACCGGTATTGCATATTGGATAGGTGAGGGAAACGTATCGGTGTTAAACTCACTCAGTACCGGTACGTCTCCATGTGTGAAGGTGACACTGCTATTATCACCGCTGTTCTGTGGTAGACGACTCGTAAGTTGCAAGTTGACTACAGGATCGATCACGAAAACTAATTATCCATGGCGTGGTGCCGTTTCATTCTAAATTTTGAGATTTGTCAGTAAGGACCTGGCGTAGGTACAGGTAAGTATTAAATGTTCAACATCTGTCCGCTCGCATTTACCGGCGTGACCTCAAATCGTTTCAAGTTTGGTGCCACGATTAGGAAATTCAGCCCCTCTGCTCTTTAATGCAAGCACCGCTTTTTTTAAAAGTCTCTTGTTTTTCAAAGTTTGACTTTGACCATTTGTCCCACTTGGAGCACACATTGAAAGTTGAGTAATGTCGTAAAGAAGACGTGAGTAAACTGGCACGCTGTAGCTCCACGCCGCGCAACATAACCGGTACTATAACAGATCGTACGATAGTATTTGTTTGAATTAATATGGCCCTAAGTCATTTTTTTACACTTTATTTACACACAGCTGAATGGTAAGTCATTCGTTGGAAGGCAGAAAACTGAGTCATTGTCCCTTTTGATTTCAGAGACTGAAGTGTCTCAAATTTTGTGGTGGACGGCAGTTTTTGCTTTTTGTTTCTGCCGCCGCGCTTTCGCTTACAGATTTGGCCGCTAGACGGCGCTGCGGAGCCCTTTCACTACCTTTCACTGCTCGTCACGTGATTCACGACGTCAAAATGCAACAAACATAAACAAGGCAGTGAGTTTCGTAGATCGAATAAATTTTTGTCTCCTGTTTGTGCGTGAATCTTCATGTTTTGCCCATTCTACATTTCATGGGTATTTTTCTGTTATCCATGTACGTTTTTTGTGATGTGTACTACATAAGTGTTCCGGCGTTTCGATGCTTTATATGTGACCTTACATTGCGCCTAATCTCAACTTTCGCCTTGACGGTTGTCAAGTGGCTTTTACCTTTGTATTTTGCCGTTGTCATGCGCTCAGTTTCGGGGTCTGTTTATTTTAATTTCCTCTTCCCGATTGCTCTAATTACTGACATCATTTTTCATACTTTTGTTCCCGAAAGTAACCTTTTTTCGCTCTTCGCGGAATCAGCTACTTGTGACCCCAACCACTTCACACATCTTCTTCCTCTTATTTTCACTTTTAATCCCGATAATTCCTCCTCTATCGCGCAGTAACTCGTCGAGGTATCGAATTTATATCTCTACCTCTATTCCAAGATTTTCTTGAGGATCAATTTTGTAACCTTCGTGTTCGAGAAATATCTTACGTCACTTGCGTACATAAAAGATTACTATTTGTTTACTTTTTACCTACTGAGCACCTTTGTCGTCTTTTTAAAGAGAAAACTCCTCAGTAAACTTGAACTGCCGAAATTAAAACGTCCTTGGCCGCTCTAGTAATTGTTGCAAACGTAATGTTGCAGGTGTAATGTTTGGAGGTTACATGTGACCTATTGTTTTACAAGTTGCATGATTTAACAACTGTGACCATGTCTGAGCCATCAACACCAGGTTATTATCAGCTCAGTGTCACAAGTAAGTAACACATTTACTTTTCTATGGAGA
>Ga0058701_10003336_pt1 | contig 12676 bp, 5 predicted proteins | sample AgamicOrMae_FD_97039 | JGI IMG/M metagenome (GOLD analysis project Ga0058701, IMG submission 97039) | Agave microbial communities from Guanajuato, Mexico - Or.Ma.e | ecosystem: Host-associated > Plants > Phyllosphere > Phylloplane/Leaf | place: Guanajuato, Mexico | collected 2012-06-04
GTCTCTAAGATTCGGTGAAAATTCACTGAATTTCAGTAAATATAGCACCACTAAAAAAAAAGTGAGCCTCGGAGATTCGTTGAAAATTCATTGAATTTCAGCCCATATAGCACCATTGAAAAAAAAATGTGTGGTCCTATGTTGACTGAGATTCAGTGAATTTTCACTAAATTGCGAAACAAGAGTATCAAAGGCTCAAAATCGTGCGATTAAAAAGCAGCCAAAAACCGTAGGTGGGATGTTTTAGAGTAAACCGAGGAGGCCACAAATCATTTTCGCTATAATTTTCCCATTATTAAAACAATATCAATCCCAACTTTTCGTTTCACAAATGACAAATTATTTATGGATTTTCGCAAAATGATACCCACGGTAACTTTAAACGTAAGTAAAGACGTGGAAGCCACAATTATGTAAATTTATCCTCTGAGAAAAACTTCAAGGTCGAGTCGCAAAACAAAACTCTTTTAATGGTAAAAGGTTAGTTAGCACGGTACCATACAGGACGCAAGTCAATACAGTGTTGCCAGATTCCCCCAAATTTAACAGCGGTTACCTTCAGAATAGTCATAACCCTGCATGTATTAGAGACCTACTTTTTAGTAAGCTCTCGTGGGTATTCCACATGGGGCTGTTAACTAGGTTGTCTTCACTTAGCTGCGTTTAAATTTGACGAAATCTGACAACAGTGTAAAATGACTTTACGGAAGAGAGAGATGAATGCCTTGCCGAAACGCGGGGCGCAATAACTCGAAACGGTTTCTTTTATCTCCGTCACACGAATTGGAAAAAGTAAGGAACGCACGCGACTCCGATTCACGGCTTATTAGTGACTCGAAGAGACGTTAAGTCGTCAAAAAGGTGAAGTGAAACCATCGACTAATCCTAGAAAGCGCCGCGTTCCTCTGTCCTTCTCGCACCTGCATTAATCCCTAGGGCGCCATACCGGGAGAAATCCACCATTCTACGCAACGTCCTCAGATAAGAACTCAATTGCGCGCTCTGCACTAGTTTTACTGCTTTTACTCAACGATTAACCTAACTTAGCCTACGCAATGAACCTAGCTAAGCCTGAGTTAAGCCAAAGAGTGCATGAAAAAGATAGGCAAACGCGTTTTGGTATGGATCTACCGTGCAAACTGGCATGGCGTGACTCTAGATGACAATTGTCAGGCGAGCTGCTCGCAAAAAGGATATCGTAACATGACACGTTTACTTTCAATGTCGTGCGGATAGCCGCGTGGTGTACCCAAGGGCTGTTGCGTCATGTATATGTGCACAGGTGTGCACTCACACCGACTATTTCCACTCACAGGTAACATACGGGTTTTATCTACACACAAGCCGTGTTTTATCTCTACTGTACAACAATGTTGAGCTTTCAAACTATAGAAATATAAGGCAGTTGTAAGGATGCTTCGTCCTTTTAGATTGATGGGTATGTTCCATCGTAATTAAGCTTAACTTCGTGAGTTTAGCAATAGTCAACGACATATACATTTCGCCGTAACGTTTTCCGGCCAGATTGCGAGAATAGTCGATTGAAGAATAGCCGAATCAACAAGGTCACAAGCTTGCCTTAAGAGGCGTCTGTTTTCGAAATAAATATTATTGCCTCTTGAATCGCCTAAAAGCTATCGGCAACGAAACCGCCGTTCGATAACGAGACTAGTCTAGGTTAATTTTAGTTCGATAGGTAGCTGCCAAGCGAGCGCAAAATACTCGGAAATAAGACGCACATTGATATCGTCATTAGCATTTGGTACGCGGAAAAGCACGTCTCAGAAAAGGGCATTCATACGCTGAGGATCTTAAAACATACAGTTCCGTCTAGTTTGGTACAGTTCCGTTCAAAAGTCAAGTCGCTCTAGTGGTATGACGCGACTTTTGATAGACTGTACATCTCAATGTTGATTATCACAAAGCACACAAAAGTCGTTTTAGTACAGTGTCCTTTGCGCGAAGCATCTGCAATCAGCTAAAATCGGACTCCTTACTGGAGAGTAAATGACGGGAAGTTGCGAGTTATGACAGTCAAGGTTGTTTTAGTTGTCTTTAGCGGCTTTTCTGGGAAGTATTAAAGAAGTGCTTTTGAAAAAGACACGCCTAAAACGGAACAGACGATATTGTCCAAGTCATTTTACCACTTTAAAAGAAAGATCTCTAGGGATTCTCTCCGTGAGGTCAGAACTTATTAACACTTACTTTTTCGAGTGACTTTCGCTATCGAATACACCGACACTTTCAACGCATTTTGCCGATAATTTCTTGTTTCAAAAACGTTTGAACACAAAATCTGTTCAATGTAAACAAAGGCTTTAAACGTCCTTAAGAATTCAATTTTAAGTTAGGCCTACTAAATCTCGAAAGAGAGTTTTCCTCTTGAAAATACGGACGTTGTCTGCTCAAGTTTACATAGTCAACCTTAAAACTCTACTTTTTAAGCCCGCCTCCTTTCGGAGAAGGGCTTTATACTTAAAGGTTGAAATTTCAACCACTCGTGTTCCACCCGTCAAACCTTTTTCAAACGAGTTGACGTGACACAATCGCGTAGGTTAGGTGCTATCTCTCCGCTCAGAGGATGCCGACTAACACCCTGCGTTTTTCGACAAAAAGCAAAACCCAAGTGAATTTTCTTTAAATTTTAGGTTAACAAAGGTGTCCGCAGGGATGTTCATAACCTCATTAACGCGTTCGAGTTAAATTCATTAATATCGTTGTTTACGTGGCACAGCTGCGTTTTGGCAGACGCTACCCGTACGAGCCCATCAAGTACTCCAGCAATGTGTGCTACTCTTGCTTCAAAACTTCACTCACTTCACCAAAGCAAAACACGAGAACTTCACACGCGGACAACACTCGCGACTCGACGAACGACAACCGCGATCCCAGCGAACTTGATTGTTTACCGTTCACGAAGAGACTGTCTTTGAACAGTCGAGGCGCCGCGAGGCGCTGCGTCCCACCTCCCGCCTCCGAGGCTGGCTGCCCGGGCGGCCGGCGCGGCGATCAGCCGGACGCCCCAGCTGGCAGCCGCACCTGACAGGCCCAGGCCCGCCAGGCTCAGCTACAGCTGCGCTGGGCGCGTGCTTCTGCATAATCAGCGGGCGCCGCTGAGGTGCACCCACATCCAGCTGGGATCAGGGATATGGGATCAAAACCCCGCTCTGGGGAATCCTATACCTGTTTTGGGTGTGAAACCTAAACGGAGGTGACGTATTTTGGTTATTTTTAGTAGATAGGTCTATGACAGTTCTGAGCAACCACCTAATCTAAGGGAGCCTAGGTTTAAAAAAAACAACCTAGGCAACCTTAGGTTAGGTTACAAAATAAACCCTTGGCTGCCTTGGGTTAGGTGGTGGCCCAGAACTGTCATACACCTATCTACTATTTTTCAAGATGGGCCTATGTCCGGTCCAGGTATATCATTGAAAAGGTCTCGGCGAGAGCTTTCCATTGATGTGGCTGAAAATGGGTCTACGTTGAAAAATTACCAAAATACGCACTACCCCCGTTTTAGTTTCATACCCAAAACAGGTATCTGAGGGTTTCGTTTTTACTGGGGGAACATAGGTTTATAAGAGACCTACACTGCGGGACGGTAAGGACATCCATATAGGCAAAGGGCTTGGCAACAAAAGGGCTGGTTCCCTGTGCCTCGCTCAAGTTCAAAAGATACGGAGCTGAAGTTAAGATGAAGCGGATAACTTAAAAGGGTACTGAAGCTGTTCCGCAGGAGACGGGCGGGAGTCCCAAAAGGTTGCGGCGGGGTAAACCACAAGAAGTTGACAGATGATTTAGAAAATGTTGCCACTCACTGGTCTGCCTTCACTAGACCTCTGGCCCAGAGATCTCGATGGCCCAAGGGCCCGGCCCTCAAGCGATCGGATGTTAACCTTCTGGTCTATTAGACCCAATCTGGCAATTCGGTGAAAGTTAACGATAGCCTACATGTCATTTGAGGTGCACGCCGAAAGGACACGAGGAAAGCGTGACTGGCGAAGATATCCGATGCAGATCAACACCTCTCACCGCGTCTCCGAAACGTGCACAACAAAATTAATAACATTGAAAGAATGAAGGAAACACGATCGTCTTAAGAAACTTTCAAGAAGCAACTTTATAGAAGAACTTTAGAGGGCTTAAATCTCAATAGACCGATTATTAATCAGTTCAGTTAATCGTAACCACACCTCATTAGTACCTTAAAAGGTGTGCGGTACAACAACGTCTTAAAAGGTGTGACTGGTTGCTTAATCCAATCAGTCATAATCGAATGATGATTAAAAATGAACTAATCAATAAATATGTCACTTGCGGAGTGGAAAGCACGATTCAAAAGCCAGTCCAGTCCACTCCTGTCCAGTCTAGGCGTGGGTTTCGATTCCCAGCTTTGGCTGGTCTAATAACTACTCCCAACACATGTACAGTACGCCTACTTGTCGTCAATTCGGATTTTAAAAAACAACCAGTCGATTAGTAATTAAATTCCAAACTATTCTTAACGACATCTCTTCGGTGAGAAGTTAATCAATCCCTTAACGCCGACTGCCGTTTTTTTTATGTGAAGTGCTAAATACGATTGTTCTCCGATCAAAACGCGTGCGAGGTTAGTTGATCTGAGTAGTTCGAGGTGTCGAGTAGTTAATTTTCTGAGCAGTTACAAATGTGCAAAAACGATTATCATGGTCTTGAAAAATGTGTGGATGGTGTGTGGATCGGAGTCGGGGGAAGGGTAATTCGAGGGAAGAAAAGAGTAAAAACTTAGCCTTCAAACTAAAATTTAAAAAAAACAACAACAAAAAAACGAAATTTTGAATTTACAGTTACATTTTCCTAAGCTTCGAAGGACACAATGAGAGAAAGTTCGTACTCCTCCTTTGTTATCTTATCTCTGACAAAAACGCGCGGCGCACCTTTAGACATATCCTCTGAAAGTTTCTGTACGCCTAATCGATCATTTTTCGCATCGACTAATCAGATTTTTTGACCTAGTTGGCGAGGAGAGACGCAATACAAGATCCCACGGAGCAAAAGCGCCAGCCAATAAATACTGGATCGTGAACACCACCGCGGCGTTCACGGCGGTTGCCCCAGCTGGCCCAGCTGCCGTGAGGCCGATTCAATGAAGACTAGCTACGCTGATACATCGCCATAAATCGTCGTTCGCAGTGGGGTCACGATACCAAATTGGGCACAATGGAATTAAAACAATTTGAGCGGGATTCGCGAAAATGACAAGCGGACCTCATAAAGAGGATTGTTTTCTTATGGAAATCCTCAAGATGACCTCACTTTCATAAGTTATTCACGAAAAACAAAGCGTGAAAACATGAGAAAAGGGTGACCTGACCATACTACTCATGATATGGCTAACTAAGTAGACATCAGCTAATAAACTAAAATGTATTAAAAAAAGGGTTGAAAAATATATTCGTTTGAAGATTGCATTTTTTATGCGGTTCGCAGTCAGCTGAAGTTTAGCAGAAGCTCTCCGTCTCGCTCTCACCTTGGCAGCGCAAAGCCATCTGTCCTTATTTGCGTTCCAAGTTAACGCGCATTTGTCAAAAGATAAGGACAAGTCGGTATGTCCGCGGGGATCATTTTTGGAAGACGAATCTAACTTGGCACGAATGCTTAATGGTACGCTATTCAAAGATAGTCCCCCCCTGTAGCGACGAAATGGCACCCAGTTTTGCACGAGCTATCGCAACATTGCTGTCAAATCTTCTATTATTACATGGATTTCACTAATCGTTTTGAATCAAGTAGGAACAAGGTAGCTTCACCGCTTCAAATGCCACACTTTGTTAAAAGGTGTGTAAAAACACTGAGGGTAAATGTGAAAAGGTTTAAAAAGCCAATGTATCTTCAAGGATATGACATACCCATTGAGCTCTTACAAGTGCTCTATAAGACATTAGCTGTTGTTCGACAACAGTCTGACATCCGACATACCTTTCTCTGTATTTGATTGGGTTATGCAATTTTGTTCGGCTACCTCAGCATATCACAAGATATCTTAAAAAAGGGGATTAAAATGAGTGAAAACCGGACCACGGAAATAGTTTTCGATGGCTAAATAAAGTAATCAATAAAATGACGGAAGTTTTGAGAATGAAATTTGGCATTTAAGGTGGTATCGCGGCGGGCGAGGGCGTGGGCCGACAGGAGTAGAGGAACGGTTCAGCATACATTGAAATAGGTTAACGGAGAGGTCATAATTGTTGAAATTCAGCAGCTGGCTTATTAGTAATAAAAGTTACAGGTGGGATAGTGGAGTTCTTTAGCCCTCGCTTACATGTTAGCCGGCTTGTCTTAGCGGGGCGAGGCAACCGCGAGGCGACGTAATCGCGGGGCGAGCCAATATCGCCACGGCGTGGGCTCCGTTGAAAACAATGGCTACTTGAGCCGCACATTCTCCATTTAAGTCTTTCTGGACTGGAATCTAGTCGATAGATGATTCGCAAACTTTCATTACAGCCTGCAAATTATATCCTTCCATATAAATTACTTTTCTCTCGGAAATAGCAATTGGAAGGAAGATACGAGTTACTAATCTTGAGAAAAAGACACCTTGAAATCTGAGACGCGCTTTGGTCATAATCAAAGTCCTGATCAAGGGCAAAGTTTGCAGTTTTAAACTCTCTCAAATAAAGATTAACCAATCAATCAATCTCTAAAAATCCTCTTTTTTAATATTTAAAGAACTCTTACAAGTTAGTCTTTCCCCGACAACTATCTTTAAATTTAGAATTTGCCTGACAAGGAGAGTACCTTCACTTGCCGCCTCCGATTTTCTTGAAACTTTCAGGACTTTAAGATAGTTGTCTGGAGAGATACCCAAGCCCAAAACTTACTGCCCGAAAGCATTTTTTTAGACTTAAAAACAGCGTTAAAATTAAAAAAAATGTAAAAACACGAAAAATGCAATTATCTTGGAAATGGCTAGATATATTGCAAAGTCCTCCAAATTTTAGCCTTTGTATGCTAATTTTGGATGTTCTACAAGAATAGATTATTAGTTTTAAATTAATTCTAAAAAAAATATTGTTACAAGTTGGACGCTATTTTCAAAGTAGTAAAAGTGAATTCCGGCGGAATGTTTGGGACTTGGGTATCATTCCATACCGCTATGTTGCAGTCCTGGAAATTTCAAGAAAATCTGTGACAGTAGTAGTATTTCCCTTGTGAGCTTAATTTCTACATAATGCATTTCACATGTTGAACAATGTCGATGAGTACATTTTGAATATGCCTCAAACTGCCTTGTCTTTCCATTTCTATCCAAAACCATTTAAAAGCCATGGCTGATCTTCGCCCGAAGATATTTAAATGCTTCATTTAATAGTGGCTGAGAGGCGAGGCGGTAAGCATCTGTGAGATACCTGCCCACACGACTACAGCGGCAGGTGCATACAGCTGCGGTAGCGGTGGCAGGCTGCGCAGGCGGTCGCAAAGGCCAACCGACCCGAACCGGTGGGTAGCCTTTAAGCCCAAACCAGCTTAAAATAAGCCCAACAGCTTTGAAGCCCGGAAATTTTCTTCGACACGCGCTCAGCTCAACTTTCCTACCGGGACATCAAACACCTTCGGTGTCAACGAAAAGCCCACCCACACTACAAACTACAAATACCAAGATACTGGATCTTTTATAGCCTAAAACAGATACTTCCTTGTTTGCTATAAGATAATGATCGGCGTCGACTCCCTATAGGAATTGGAGCGCTTTATAGTATTTGCTCGCACGATCACCTAACCTCAACCGACATTTATCTAACATTACTTTGGCCGACCATCTTCCTATCTTAACTTAAGCTTACCTGAATTTAATCTTGTTCAACCTTTACCTAACCTTCCCCTACTCATATACCCACCTTATCGAACGCAGTGGGGTCAGTGTCTCGAGAACGTGACAAGCCAAGTATTTCGCGCGGTCGCTTGATATGACAGCAATCAATATTCGACAGATCATTTTTCTTACAATATACCAATTTGATCATCCTAAAAAAAAAAACAGATGATTGACAGTTCTCGAGAACCCACAGGGCTGTTCGCCACGAAATCCTGTGTCAATCAAATAGATAACACCAATTTTATCCACTTCGCTAAAACTCTCGAAATAGGAATACTCGCATGACGTCAGCTCTAACAAACCGAAGCAAAATCATAACACGAGCGTTTAAACACTTTTTCCACGGTAAGCAGTCGCTGAATTTTCGAGCGCGGCGGTTTAAGATTTAAGCTCCATTTTGGGATCGGAATTTTCGAGCGTATTTGTTTGCTCCTGACTCCTTAGATGTCACGCTTACGAGTCAAGCTCAATGTACAGACCGCCTCAAAAGTCAACAGCCACGTCCGAATACTCTGACCTCATTTCCTCAGTGGCAATAGCTCGGCTACCTTTCATCATCGATGGCTATTCGGCCTCATCTGTCTATGCTTACCTGCGAACAGAAAGAATAAAAATCGTCAGACACAATCAAATAAGTCTTGCGAGAATTCTGGGTAGCGCCGACTTGCGGTACGACTGAGAACCACAACATGGACCAATCACAGCCTCGCTAGCTTCCTCCATGTGGTTGCACCCAGCGCCGCAAGTACTCTTTGGACGCAACCACAGACGTACTAAATCAAGCTTTTAAGAACGAGCTTCTTATATATCAACGCTCAAACGATTTAACTACATCGGCCATTGCACAGAGTAACTACCTCATGCTGAGGTTGCTTAAACAAACTCCTTAAGCCGTTACTCCGGGGTTGCCATGGGAACGAGAAAAAAATGGCGCGCTTTTCAAAAGTCCGCGGTCTTGAGTGTTACAACGGGTCAATAATTGAAAGTACCTTGATCGAAATTTGGTTATCTTATCGTTGCACGGCGGTAAACACTTTTATTCATAAAAAATGGTCATTGACAATCGCAGCTGAATGAGAAATACGACCGGTGCTACAGGAAATACCTTTCATGGGAAGGAAGGTCACGCCCGCGACACGTTAAGTATCGATTCGCGTGCCTTGAAATTGCAGTGACAGGAATGATTCAACGAAGCATTATCTTTAACACAAACCCTTATAACAATCAAAACTTTGAATCCTACAGAATGTAGTCTACAGTATCTCTGTTCCGCTCAGCGGAAACGTAAAGCTTATGAAAGATAGAAAACTCGATCTTAAGTGGTCCTTAAACCGCGTCAAGATTCTAGCCACAAAAATATTTGTCAGAAAGCTTTTCGCGAGAGGTATAAACGACGTGATTTTTTAATAACTTATCAGTGACAGCTAAAAGCCAATTGACTGCCTTAATTACTGTCCGGGTTGGGTCTATTTAAATGGTTGGGATGACAATGTTTTTTGAAAAGCGCAGGAGTTGTGTCCTGATTCTTGAAAAGCCTACATGTTGGTAGGTCGGAGAGGGCACACGTCAGGCCCCTATCATCATTCAGTCCGGGTACAAGCTTCCTTCTCTTGCGGCTGGCGAGGCGATGCCCATATGGGCCGCTAGTCGCCGCCGCTAGCGATGGTCGCTAGCGATCTAGCGATGGTTGAGGTTGTAGTTCTCAGTGACAAAGTCTGGGCTGCGGGTTGGCATCGTGCAGCTAGTCCCACCTCCGGGAAAGTTTTATGAAAGTCGGGAATAAAAATGAGAAAGACTCTTCCGTTCCATAGATAAATAAATACCCGACAGAACAGAGAGTGCCTTTGTTCTTTCAAACTGGGCTTCCGTGCTTAAGGAGAGCGATACTGTTGGGATCTTATAACTAGTCGCAAAACTCGAGTATTATTTGGTTTATCAATAAACAATTAAGGATAAACTTATCTTCAGTGTCCTCACGCCATCTTATCGAACCAGGAAAAACTAGAGTTCAGTCAAAGGACAATCGGTGAGCCCACCGAGGACAAATATGGGTTACTTTGCAGCGAAGGACAATGGGTAGTCACTTATCTCTTTCCCTTGAATTTTGGATAAGTTTGTTTTATCTTCCCTGTTGGAGAGAAATGCGGGCGGTGCCGTAATGTAGGTCCTTGCTCCAGGCACGAAAACGTCTGTTTTGTTCTAAAGGATATGGGACACTTTGTAACACACACTCACGGTAGCATTTTCCCATCAGTATTCATTCCAACAAAACGCGAAAAACTAACTTATTTTGTAAGTGCTTTTTCGAGTAGGTGCTTGCAATTTTAACTACAATATTGTCATTTCCATACAATTTCAAGGCTCTTTTCAATGGTATTTTCAACACAATGCGGGGTTTCCGATACGACAAAAATTGTTACAGTAGGGAATATTCTTATGACAGGTCTAATAAATTTTAGGCAAAAAAAGGAAGAAAAAACATTGAGTTAAGTCCCAGTAGCAGAGAGCACGTTCGGCGAAAGAATCCCCCCTCCCAAAAAAAAGATAAACAGTCATGGTAAAAATCAATGTCCCAATTTTGGGAATGCTATACCTGTTTCGGGCACGACACTAAAACGGGGTTAGTGCGTATTTTGGTAATTTTTCAATTTAGACCTATGTTGAGCCACATCAATGGAAAGCTCTCGCCGAGACCTTTTAAATGATACGGCTGAACATAGGCCTATCTTGAAAAATAACCAAAATACGCATTAATCCCTTATTTCTCAAGATATACCTATGTTCAGCCACATCAATGGAAAGCTCTTGCCGAGACCTTTCGAATGATATGGCTGAACAGAGGACTATCTCGAAAAACAGCCAAAATACGTACGACCGCCTGTTTTGGTTTCACACTCAAACCAGGTATGGCATTCCCCAAAAGGGGGTTTTGTTTTTACCGTGCACCGTCGGGATTCGTTGCCAAAATTCGTCGTTTCCGGTATCCTCTAGTCAAATTTGTATCACCCGGATGCGTTCCAGAGGCGCGCGGCTGGCCGGCCGGCCGGCCGAATCGCGTGTAAAGTGTGCTCCGCGGCTGAGGCCCAAGGTTTTCACCCACGCCCGGCGCGGCGCGGCGGCCCGGCCAGGGCGGTCCAGCCCGGGTGCGCCTGCCCGGAGCGGGCACGCGATTCGCGCAAAGGCGGTGGGCGACTCAAAGTCAATCCAGGCCATGGTTGACATTCCACCATCAATGAACAAAATATGACCATTTATATTCAGTTCCAAACTAGTAGCATGACGCCTCCACACACCGACCCGCCAAACGCCGACAAACACCCAAATTCTAAACATTTTTCAAATGTTTTCCACACGATAAACGTGTATTTAATGCTCTGCAGTCGAATAGTTTACTGATCTGAATACAATTGACCCCGTTTGGTTTCCCGCCGCGCACGTTTGTATCTTCCCTCGCAAACAGTGTGCAGCCACTCGTCATTTCTAAGGTTGCTTTTTTTGTCAGTTTTATTCGCACGCCTAGGTTAATACAAAGGAGATTTCAATGCACGGAAACCAACGTAAATGCATTTTAAATGGGAGGTTACTTGAACGCACGGAAACCAACATATAATACAATTTAAATGGGTCAGCGTGTAAATAGTCATTTCGTTTTTGTTTTTTATTTTATTTATTTATTTTCAGGCGCGGAGTCGGTTGGAGCGATCACAGGACACGTTAAAAAAAACTAAGAATAAGTACTCTCATTTTTTTAATTCAATTTTTTAAATTCATTTTTTTGTAATTTTTTTTTTATATTTTTTATTTTCTTTTTCTATTTTATTTTTTAATGAGGACCGGCCTTATATTCCATGTGAGGTCTCATGGGAATGTCCGACTCCAAGATAAGCAAAACTGATTCGGATGTGGCTGTGCATTGCTAATTGCAAGTCACACCGAAGTGCCGAGCCGTGGTGAGCCGCCGCGGTCGCGAACTCGATTCAGTCGCTAGGACTTTAGCGCACAGATGCCAACTAGCCTACAAACACCGCTCCTAGGCCAATCTCCAAGGGACTTTATGCTTTTTCTCGGTCTGGGTTCAATTCTCATAAACAGCGTGACAATGTTACAGCTACTAAACGCCTAATCGATCGGCAACAAGCATTTTTGGAACTAGTGGCTCTTGAGCTAGCTCCCAGATGAAAATAGGTGATCGGTTTTAAGATGGACACTCCGAAGGGTGAATCCCGGACACTTCTGATGCGGATATTCTCAGATTTTAAGGTTGGATTTTCAGTCTTGTGGCTCGCTTCGCAAGGTTTTGTTGACGAAGCGAAGGTGGGACAGACCAGAAACGAAATGCGTCTTAGGTTTTAGCCAACGCTAGGGAAGGTCCTTGTTTTCCTGAAACGGCTTATTGATTTGGTCTGTTGAGGCCTTTCTAATCGCTTTTGAGACGAAACACTGATATTATGCATCTCAGCGGACCCCGCGGAGTTATTTATATGCAAGTCGTGACGTTTTTGGAGTGATGATGTCATTGCAATCTTAATTCTACATTGTTTCCAAAGACGAGGCCGCGCAGAGTGGGATGTACCACGCAATTTTTTCGGCTAGCCACGTGTAATCAAAGTACCCAAAAGTTCGATTAAAAAAAATAAAAAATCACGCGAGATTTTTGGTTGCGACATACCATTTTAGATTTCGGCTCAAAATCGCTCGCCTTTGCCCAAATTGTATTTTAATTTTTTTTAAATAACAATAAAAATAAAAAACAAAAATATATTAAAAATGAATTTAAAAAAAAACCACAATCCGAAAGTCCATCAAACGATTTCATAAAAC
>Ga0058701_10003337_pt1 | contig 12676 bp, 3 predicted proteins | sample AgamicOrMae_FD_97039 | JGI IMG/M metagenome (GOLD analysis project Ga0058701, IMG submission 97039) | Agave microbial communities from Guanajuato, Mexico - Or.Ma.e | ecosystem: Host-associated > Plants > Phyllosphere > Phylloplane/Leaf | place: Guanajuato, Mexico | collected 2012-06-04
CCCAAAACGGGGGAATTGTTTTTACTGTGCGCTGTACGAGGAATGAAGACTGATAAACCCGTAAAAAATACATACGATTAATGGAACTCCAGAAGTAATATTGTTCAGTTTGGTCACTAAAAGACTGAACATCTAAACATTGACTTTAAAAAAGGTCAAGTGTATATGTCACACGACCCAGACTCTGATGGGACAGGCCCGAAAATACCATATACAATGGCTGCGTGCGGAAGATGGGAGCTAAAAAGGCTTCAATTTTTTGACATCTTTTAACAGGAACCCAGCAAAAATGCTAAATAAGAAATTCTAGCATGATACTACAATTTGTAGGCTAAATCGTCCTTATACAATAGCGCAATCCTGTGCATAATCCAGATTCCCCCCTTTTTTTCAAACATAGATTAAAACTTTGTTAAATTCAACTCAATATTAATTATACTAGGATTTTTTTTTCAATTTTATTCTTACACGTATATAAATATCCATAAAGAAGTTTGTCTTAAATGTGAGATAAACCCGATCTCCGATGCGCACGAACTCCCCAAAAAATGGAAGTTTTAGTCGCCAGACCCGGTTTTAGAAGATTGTCATGTTTGAAGCGCAATGGTGTGTTTATTGGCTGTGTCAAAAGAAAAAAAAAGTTGAATGAAAACTTCCTATTATTCATCAAGTACAAAGGTTAAGTATGAAATTTTAGATATAACAGATAGTACATGGGCCTTAAGGTGTCACGACCAGTTCCAAGGAAAAATGTCGAAAAGGTCTCCACGAATATCTTGCAAAGGCGCTTGTCCCACCTTAGGCATGTTCCATTTGAGGACAATCTCTCCCGCGAGCTACAGAGTTTTCATGTCCATCGTGTGAGATGGTAAGCATTGCGACAACAACGTCCTACACCAAACCGAGCCTTATATCTCACGTCCACAATCACAATAAGCTAATCTTCCCAAACCTTACCTAACCCAACCCGACTAAAAGATCTAAAACAAAAAACGGTGAAAACAACAAAACTCCACTAAAAAATTAGACAAACCGTTTTACGGCATGTATTCACGGAAGAAATTCTGACTGGATTTTAGGGCGATACTCACAAACTGCACTAAAGTTTATTGCTCCGCCTTAAAAAAAAACTTTACTTTGCTCAATCCACCTTCCTCCACAAAACCCACAATACCTTCGCGAACACTCTTTATTTGAATCTCAAAGACTCTCACTGATTCAAATTTAGAGTAAACCCTATTAAACTTTAGCTACCTCAAAGTAACTCAACCTAGACTATTTGAACCTCGACTAACCAATCCTAATCAAAACCCAATCCTATCTTAAACCACCTTACATCCAAGCCTGAGCCAACCTAAATTCACATCTATTCCAACGACTGCGTGCGGGCTACTTTCAGGTCTTACTTCGAGACATAAACAAACTTGAGAAACGAAAGCTCTACCTCACACCCAGAAAATACTTTTCGTTTACATTGCGGTTCTAATAAAAAAGAAGAAAAAAATACAAGTTTCATTTTAATGGCGCAGTGTCTGTATGCTCTTAATTGATGTTTACCGGCACAGAAATGATGCCAAAACAGCTGAGGAGCGTTCCTCGACTTTGATTCCAATCTGTAAAAGAGAACATTGTTTCTGTATCCATCGCCCATGCAGACCGTTGCTGTCCAATTTTCCAGCCCATTTCGCAAATTTCCGCGAAAACTTTTCCGCGTAACCAAACTCTCCCGGATGGTTGGCTAAGCTGAACATTTGGTACGAATCAAAGCGCGTACAGTGCCTCCCTATGGGTATATTCTAACGGGGAAACGATGAAAGCCGATTCGGGACGTTGGCAAAATTGGAGGCGAGATATAGACCATCCCGCTACGAGTCCTTATCAGATGCAGGGTCTGGGTGGATGAGTAAAGAGGGCCGACTACCTCTCGCTCGTGCGCTTTGCTCAACGCCACAACCTCGGCGACTCAGATTTCCTACACAAGCAATACGCAAAGTTTACTGAATTTTTCACCCGCGGAAGATTCCAATTCCAGCTCTCGATCGCCACACATCGAGGAGGTGGTTGGGTGTCGTTGATCCTGAATAAACGAAAATTCGAAACGGTGGAAAATCCATCTGACAATACTGAGTGAGTATCTGCCGCGAGCATCCGCGAGCAGAGAAAGGCCACTGTCGGTCGAGTACCTTTCAGTGTCCCTCACCCAGAAACCGGAAGATGCTTCTCTTACTTTCCATTTCCTGTTCGAAACAAGGACCTTCTAGGCAGCCATTTTGGAAAAAGGACATTGTAACTTTGAGGCGCGTCGAGTCGGTGCCCTATTCGGGAAACGGACCCGCGCAATTCCAGATTATATACACACTGCGGCCTTCACAAGTTGGCTTGGGCCCACAGAGATTCGCTCAAAGCCCGCTTCCGGTGTGCTTTTACTAATGAAATTTACGTAATGTGAGGTAAAAACAGGTTAGGTTTTAACTAGGGTTATTACCATAAAACAATTTAAAAGCTTGTGTTTATCGCAAATAAGTAGACTTAATTGTTTGAATTTTTATTGATAAGTATTGCAGAAGCAAGTCTCTTCATGTTGTTTCCAGCAAAAAGTAAACCTTGCTTTTTCTGGACAAATCTCAAAACATGGCGCAGACACGTCCATTGATGCTGCGGGCGCGAGTATTCAAATACCTACACGGAAAAAAATGGTTTTGTTACGGCAACATTAGGGACAACAAATAATTTTTTTGTTGCTGCAACCAAAAATTTTGCTGCAGCAACCAAACGTTTTGTTGATAGAACTAAACATTTTGTTGTAACAAAATATTTTTAGTGTCCCTATTTTAACAAATGATTTTGTTGGTATAACAAAACCTTTTATACCGTGAAATACAAAGAACTGAATTTATCTCTGAAATTATTTTCGATGAGGTTCGGTGGAGTTTACAACAGGTTAAGTTCCCCTCGACACGTTATGTAACATGTTAACGAGCCACCCTGCGTAAAAAGGAAGTTAGGTTAGGGACCGTCGAAATACGACGTGACCTTCCACGGGAGGGGATCAAGGGTGAGGAGTTTATCAGGAGTTTCTTTAAAGGAGACAGAGGGAAAAAGTCGACAGTTGGTTTACGATAAAGCACGCATTAAGAGGACGGTCTCTCAGGCTCAGGGCAGGTGCGAGAAGGTATCCATTCATAAAGGAAATACGTGCACTTCAAGTGGAATATCCCTCAATGTGCTATTAATTACCCATTCACCCCACGATACCTCACCCAGACGAAAGGCGTTTATACCAATAACGGAGATCTCTTGGTAATTTCGAGAGGGACCTAAAACAGTAAGAACGAGTTTGCAAGAATCCTGCCTCGGAGGACGCGGACGCTGATTTAAAATGAACCTGCTTTGGGTAGTCTGCTTATAGACATAAAGGTGAAATAGGTAGCCACTGGCGTATTACAGCAATTCGTTCAAAATTTAGCTTATCAAGGGTATCAAGAAGATAATCGAAGAAATCCCTGTGTGACTCAGGCAGAAGTTGAAGCAAAAACAGCGTATTTAGTGCAATTCGTGTCAAAAAATACGTTAAGCATATTATCTACGTTGAGCGTATTAACTCAGACGCCCCTGCGTAGTGGCCACCCACTCGGTAAAACAAGTAATCATGCTTGAATTATTTCAAAATATGAACTCATTAATAGCAATAACAATGGAAAGCTTAAAAATAAGGCCTTTTGTTCAATAAAGCTATGAACAAGTTTACCTAGGAAAATAATCGAAACACTTGTCCTATCACACCAAAAACAGTGTACACGACTACCAAACACTGAGAAAAGTGGGTTATTAACGTTCACTAGAAATAATGAAAAAGAAATAAAAAGTGCGACAGCAAAACTTGTCTAGCAAAACAGGTTTGCTAGTAAACTTTACCGTTATACAGTAGACAGTAACATTTACTGGCAAATCTGGTTACGTTTACTGGCCGATGGCTTTTTTTAAAAAAAAAACTAATATTTAGTAAACTTTACGCAGTTTTTTCCATGAATGCATTTTTATGGGCGTATCCTGTTAAGAGTCCACCCACCCTCCCACCTTGGACCAATCAAAAAGATACACAACCTCCAACCTACCCAACCGCACCCATTTGGCCGAAAGGTATTCCAAGCCATTCGCAATATCCGAATAACCTTAAAGTGCATTATTTTTTAATCTCAGCTACCCACCGCAACGGCCCCTAACCAAGTCAACTACCTCCTTGCCTCCCTATAGGAACGTCGATTAGATAGAGAGCAGCTGCGATGGGGGACCCCGGGGCTCTGACCATTCTTGCCGTGTATGGGACCCTCAACACTAAGCCCTACGGGGCCTGGGCCCTGGGGCCCTGAGCGCTGGCGTCGGGGAAGGGAAGGTAGGCAGTACCCGAGCAGTACCGGTGGCGAGACGCGACAAGGTACCCGGCCGGGTCAGCTACCCTTCCGCCTGCGCCTCCCCTTGCCTGGCCTGGCCTCGCCTCGCCGCCGCCCCTCCGATGGATCGATCCCAACTCCCCGAGCTATTTCCCTGCCAAACGACAATGCTTCATGGGCTTGCAGCGCTGCATTTGAGAGGAGCCCAGCACGGAAGGTTGAATATTCCACTTTTCGTGGTCGCCCTTTCCACAAGATGAGAGGAGTGACACGCGAGCGAGGCACAAGCGACTAAAGCCAGCGGTCGCCACACCTAATGCCCCCTTCTTCCCAGCAGCAGCGTGCCGCCCACTGTAAGCGGCATAAGGCTAGGCGCGAGCGCAGCGGAGCTGAAATGGAGCGAGGCAAAGGGCGATGGGAAAGCACAGCGGGGCAACGCTCTCAGCCTTCCATCAACATGCGATCGTATGTCGCTAATTTCCACAATGTAACGAAAGGGTGGACCAATAAGGTTGGACGAAGATCTGAATATTATAGCCTTCAAAACTGATTATGAGAGTTTTCCCAGCGCCCGCCAGGAGAAAAAAAAAAGAAAGGTGAATTCGTATCAAACTCGACTGAAAGTTTTGGGTAAGGCTTTTATTCCCTTGGGTCTCGTTGTCCTTCCAAAGGGGTGCGTCTAAAATGAGCAATATTTAAAGTTATAACGACAAAAAAAATCGGTGATTCGTTTTAATCTTGCACCGACAAATGACATCAAACAGCATTTGATGATATCTTACTTTGTGTATTTGTAATTTAAAGCAACAACGTCTCAGTCGACAACGCTTGGTAACAACTGCATTCATGATTTGTTTTGCGTAGGTACATTTTAGGGATATACCCCCGAGGCAAACAAGTAAAGATCACCTGGAACTGATAAATGTATATGTTTAATGATAATCCAGAGCCAAGGATCTCTTTGAGACAAGACTAACATACGGGTCAAATATGTATCTACCCTTACGTCACTTGATTTCAAAATTTCGAAAAATCTACAGTTGCTGCTTCGACTCAAATTTCAATAAAAATGCGTGTTCATTTGAGGTTTTTCTCGCAGTTCTCTAAAACTACACGGTCAAGTTTCAATTTTTTGGGCTCAAAAGTTTTAGAATGGGGTTTAAACTGAAAGAAATAGTTTTTTACTCTCCAGTCTACACTACGTATTAACTTCTCGATAATTCACATTCTTTAATGAGGTCTCCATACGTAAATCACCATGTATTTTTTGTCACTTTTGACAAGCTCAAATTCGGAAACTGGACGGTGAAACTTGTTTAATATTTAATTTTTAATAGTTTAATATTTAATAATATTTTAAACATAGCTATGCGAGGATGTAGGATAGCTTCAAAGTATATCGATTTTAGCTTTTCATCTTCATTTCGTCACCGCGGGGTAATATCCTTAAATGCTGTCTATCAAACGATAGTTGTCCCAGGGTAAGGTTGGAGCGGGCGGTGAAATTTTGCACCAGCCCACTCTTACCGGTCGTAACGAATTTTTGTTATTTTTTCTTTATGTTTTCTAGGAATATGATCTACTGCATGAAATGAAGCTGAAAGAAACTGTGATGTTCGGCTTTTAGATGTGAAGTAAAAGTTTGCCGCCAGGTCCAACCGTACGCTGGGAGGATTAGAAGGAATCAGTAAATCTCAACTCTCAATGTAGTATACTAAACTGGCGTGCGTTTGTTTTCCCTTATTGGACTGAATAAATATTTTTGCTAAACTAAACTTTTTCTCTAGAATATGTTGGTATATTTCTTCCTTCGTCTGGAATAAATGCTTTCCTGAACTAAAAGCAAGAATGACAAATTAGAGCTTTACGCTCACCAGAACCATCTTGAAGCTATTTAAATAGTTGATTTTAATGTTAGAGTAAGTTTTGCTTCAAAATTTTTAAACACGTCAACTGAATCTCATTGCTTTGAATGACACGAATAAGTCCCGTAAAATGTGTAGCTATTTAAAATGCAGTTTAAGTAACGGAAACCTCGTCAAGTACGCATTGTCACGAAAACTGCATGGTCTTAACAACGACACTTACTAATCGAAAAAAAATAAAAAAGTAAAAAATAAAAACGCATTGATGGTATTTACAAAAAAATTGTTGGGAATAGTATATGTCATTTAATAACGCACTGCCACGACATCGTTGGCGCAGTAACACTTTTTCTACTAATAAAAATTATCCCCTTACAACATACCCTGAGGATGAGTTCGAACAGCAAGACAGATATACTGTCAGATGAGCGAGTAATACGTGTTGCAGCTGAGAGAAACCTTCCCCGAGTTAAGGTTACGCCTCAAAAATATCATCCCACTACGAGGGTAGAACACAATTTGGCCGAGAAAAAGTATTTTTCATGATTGGATCCAAATTTTTACGTATTATAATGCTATGTTGGCAACATCATTAGACAGTTCGTCTCATTCGAAGAGATTTACACAAGGCTCCGTTCTGACCGCAAAGAGGCAGCCTTGAGACACCGCCTGCCAGGAAAGCTCGGGATATTTTGTGAAGTCACTTCGAAGGTAAACAAACTTGACTTACGAGAAAGTCGAAGGTGTTTTCGAAAATCGAAGTCATTCGGACTCCCACACGAACCCGTCAAGTTGTCCAGAGCCGACTTGCAGTGATAACAATTACGAAAAATAAAGCTTGCTCCAAACATCAAACTCCTGCAATCAAAGAAGAAAAAACAATGTCGGTTTAAAAGCCAATTGGAGAAAAATTACTTGAATATGAGTTTTAAAATATCCAGCTAGTTTGAATTTATTAAATCTTGTAATCATGGTAGAGAAAGAGTGTGTCCGTACAGTTTGGTTGTAGCTTCTCCCCTCTTTTCGAAATAAATGAGAAATTTCAAAACCGCGATATTTAGTCGCACGTACGCATGTTTCGATGATGAAATTCTCGAAATTACCAGATAATTTGATGAAATTAGCCTCACTTTAAAACACAAACGGCGCTTTTTTATGAAGATGCAACACAAGCGTCACTCCAAAGTGCGCTCTTCCTAATAAGACCAACAATGTAAATTTTCCGTGTAAAACAAACATTAAAATTATTTGATTTCAAGTATGTTGCTATTGACCCTACATGCATTAATACATGGAGACGAACACACGTAACCAACCTAATGCATTCTGAATGGGAGGTGACTTGAACGCACGGAACCTAACCTAATACATTTCAAATCGGGCAGTCGGGTCAATAGACACGCCCTAATTTCAAATCCTTGTAAAATGGACATGAAGGCCAATGTTCCTGTGTTTTGTGTGGGGTTTTCCAGGTCATACATTGGAGTTGTGGACTAATGTTTTCAAGTCTTCTTACCAGGAAAGGATCAAAACAGATCGCGTTCATAAGAAACATCGAGCTATTTTGTAAAACAAAAAAATTAAGTCTTGGGTAAAGCTTTCTTTCGGACAGCATAAGCGATATTAATATTCTTATATCTACTACCGCTAGTTGTTTACTGCACATCTTTGCTGCAATGAGCAGTGAAGGCGTTAGAAATTACGTATTTATTCATAAACTGAACAATGGAAGTTAAAACACTGAATCTGCATCATCTTATCCTAGTCGATCTCCTTTACCAATACGAAAACACATCTAGCTGGAGCACTTCACAGTTAACCCCGTTTTGGGGAATGCTATACCTGGAGTACGTTTACGTGCACTGTTAGCGCTGTTAACTTAGCACTGTTAAGGTGTTCACGCATCTCGGCCCGTAAGCAGAGCGTTGTTACCGCAAATTAAAACAAAGGTTAACTTACTCGTAAATTCCTCGAAGATTGGAGTTCTTCAACTTGGCTTCAATTGAAACCAAACCAAAATCAAATTCACCTGTATTTAATAACAACAAACAGCGCTTTTTCCGTCCCAGGCCTCCTCAAAACACGGTGTTTACGGTGGTCGTTTTTCGCTGTTACCCTTACTAACTCCGCTTCGTTAACACTGTTAGCTACGCTTAACAGCGTCGTTGTTGAGCGTTGTTAAGAGCGTTTACGCTGCACTCTGTTAATTAGCTTAACTCGTTGTTAACAGAGCGTCAACAGTGCACGTAAACGTACCCCTGCTTTGGATGTGAAACCAAAACGGGGGTGTTACGTTATTTTCTTTTTCTTTTTTTCTATTCAAGATAGGCTTATGTTAATCCATATTATTCAAAATGTCTCGGCGAGAGCTTTCCATTGATGTGGGTGAACGTAGGTCTATGTTGAAAAATTACCAAAATACGCATCACCCCCGTTTTAGTTTCACCCAAAACAGGTATAGCATTCCCCAAAACGGGGGGTTGGTTTTTACTGTGTTGTCTTTCCTTAAATTCCTTAAATGAAAAACAAAAATGGGGAGCCAAACAGTTGATTTTTCAATCATCCGAATAGGCAAATAATAAAAATAAAATTAAAATAAAAAAACCCTCAAGTCAATGCGACAAAAGAAGGTGAAAGATACACATCATGTGTCCTAGATATGTAAGGCATGAAGTTACGAAGGTACTTTTTTTCTGGACTTTAAATAATTAAAAGCAAGCCACCTTTGAAGGGAATATCACACGGTGTGTGTGAGGGGAGCTTTGGTTCTCTTGCACGGCACTTACTTGGCACAAAAACAAGAGGAACTCCTAAAAAATAGCTCACGAGTATATTTGCGTCATCGCGCCCATTCAAGACTGAAATGATGTAAATACGAGACTGCGCAATGTTTACACATTTCACTCTAAGAGCGCGGAAAAAAAGAAACGTTTTTTTTCCGCAACTAACGTGCGTATAAGACACGCACATAAAAAAGAATTCGTTTAACGCCATCTGGCGGTTGATTGGCAACATGTTAGTAGTCATAAGTGGGGGTAGCAGCGGTAGACCTTGCTTCGACCACCTTTTCAACAGGTGGCGCTACCCTGGACTTCAACTTGGCGGGAAAATGAGGGTGGGTGCGGCTGCTCCAACTTTTAGCACCTCTTACAGCAAGGTGAACTTGAGCACCTCTTACAGCATTAGTTGGACAAGTAGGCCTATATAGAGGCCTGGATATACTAGAAAGAAGGTATGTCAGCCATTTTGTTTCTTATGGAACCATCAAAAGCATTGTAGCTTACCGAGAAACATCGGAAAAAAGATGGCCGCGCCCAAGGTTTTGCACCCTCAACTCCTCCTCTCTATTATACCCAGGCCTCTAGGTCTGGGTATCAGCGCATGGTTTTCATGCAACGAACCCTCTCTCGATGGCGTTAGTGGAGTTTGGTGAAAGAATATTAGAAGAAAGAAATTAATTTGACGTTAACTCCGTAAATAATGCGCATTTGCAGAAAAGTATAGTATCATAAATCGTTTTAGGTAAAACCAACTCTTTGCTTGTTCAAGTGGTCAAGTAGTTAACTTTCCCATGTCAGACCGTCGTCGCGCCTATTTGCCAGAATTCAAAAGAGTATATTTTTCAATGCGAACATGTACCATTTTCGTGAATACACCGGTCGATACGGTATCGACTCTGTTACCTTCTATTTTTCTCGCTTCAAAAAAGACTTTAAATGAGGATTTTGAGAAGGTAGCGAAACACATCCCCTGACCTACAGACGTTCCCGTATACCCTTGAGACTCGAAATAAAATCATTAACCGTGCAAAAAAAACTACCTGGGCAAACGGCAATACGGTTCGCGGGATTTTAACAAAAGTGGGAACCGAGAAAACAAAAAATAAGATGTCAAAAAATAACCTAAACAAAGTTTACGAGGTTATCAAAATTTTGGGGCCATCGCAGGTGAATCGTGCTAACGGGCGTCCCTCATATTAGACTGGCTTAGCGAATAATACAAGAGGATAAGTGAGGTTAAGTTGAATTTCTATACGGCGAGGTTACGGATAGGTTCCACGTGATATTACCCTCATGCTATGAAGATTAGAGTTTGGTTTAGCACGTAAGCTATGGTTAATTTAGGCTAAATTAGGATATGATTGATTAGGTCGACTGTAAGTTAGATTGGAGCTAGATTAAGTTTGTTCAGGTTAGAGCTTCCGCATCGGAGAACTTTCAGCATCCGTTGTTTCTGGCTGAAAAAGTTAAATTCTAGTGTCGTCTGGAAGTTTACGGTGCTCCTAAACATTTAGTCTAAATTTGAGATGGTCGATTGTCGTTCGAGAATCGTCTGCTACGAAGCGCACGTTGCTTGCTGACCTCGAGAGCTGAGCGTCCCGAACGGCGCGGCGAAGGCGAACGTGACGTGGTGCGCGTACAACGGCGGCGTGCGTGGGGCCGACGGCGGCGTGGGGCCAACGGCGGCGTGCGCGCTGCGTAGCGCACACACGTCGCCGCGCTCCACCTTCCCGAACGCACCTCGAAAATTTTTATTAAACATAGACGAGAGCACATCACAGAGGAGCCTTGTCTTGGACCTATAATCCTTACAGGAAACTAGCTTCTTATCTTTCGACTTCTTTAAATCGACGAAAATCATCAGGGCTTACATTTTATACGTAGTGCTAGACTTTATTTTTTCAAGGCTCCATTTTGAACCTTTTGAGTTTTACCTATTGTTGCCGGAGAGAAAAGCACAGCGCACCTAATATCATCTGATTTATCAAAGCAAAAACTTTTAGGTGTCTTGTGTTTCGCTTCAATGTCGCTCCGCTTGGCTGTTGCAAGGAATGATGCCGAATAATCGGTATCGAAGCTTTCGCGACCATTCGGTTGGGCTGACTTACGGTTAGGTTAGGTACATCGCCGTGTGCCTCGCTCCGTTCGGTTTGGCAAAGAAAGCTACAACATGAGAGGTGTTTGGTGTTCGCGCAACCTTGGAAGATGAACATTTATAACAACAGTTTGCGATAGTTTTGGGTTCAGTGCAAAAAGCAGTTGCAGTAAACAAACAGTTGGAGAAGGCTGTGGAGCCTGACAACTACGATTGAGCTTCTTGTGATCTGGAAGAGCAGTCAAGAATCCTCCCGAGGGAAATTTTTTCGGGGCGTCCGCGATTATTTCATTAATTTTCTGGTAAGTTTTGAAGTGGGGGAGGTCGGCAAAGGTAGTTTCAAAACATGAAGAGAAGCCGACCTTTCCTCTGTATGAACAGAGGAGTACTGGCATCTGGCTAGGGGTTTGCAAGTTCCAATTCCAACCGGGCCCCGCGGGCCTTGAGCCCCTCGGCAGGCTAGTTGCCCCTCGGGCTCAGGGACCCTTGGGTTTGGGGTCATTCGGGTTCGGAGCCCCAACGGGGTCGGGGCTCTCCGGGTTAGGGGACCCTAAGCGGCCCTCCGTTTAGGGGCCCCTTGGGTTAGGGCTCCCTGAGTTTGGGGCCCCTCGGGGTTGGGGCCCTTCTGGTTTGGGGACCTTGCAAGGCAAACGATAACTACAAACCGCAAGAATCATTGCGAATGAACCAGCAGCTCTTACCGGATTTTAAAAGTTGCTTGAAATCATCGTTGAACGATCAGAATGATTCATGAGAACCTTAAACAGGGTGGGATCCTATTTGATCAAATTCCAAGGGGGGATCCCCCAAAGTACCCCCCTCCTCCGTCTCAAGACATTTTGAAATCCCTCTTTACTTCTTGGTGGGTAGTAGTAGAAATTACACTCCGTACTTCAAACGACTGCTACTGAAATATTTTTTTAAAAGAAGAGAAAACACAAAAATTACTATCTCTGCTAAAAAAAACAATAAAAAATAAAGAAAAGAAAAAAAAACTTTTTGCGGTAGCCTTTCCAAGAAAAATGGTTTTTACGATCCTCATCATATTCTCTATCCTCATCACATTCTCCGAGACAAGTTTGAGCGTGGGCGACATACAAATCGCAGCATTTCGCCTATCTAGTAGAAACAACAAAGAATCCGGAAAAAAATACATTTTACAGGAATCCGCAATCCAAACCCGTGCGAAACAAAAACTACAGTTCGTGTATTAACGTCATGAGATATCGGCGAGAAGAACCTACATCATAAAATGTGTAGCAGCGGGTACCGGCCGCGAAGAGGCCAGGTCGCTCGCTGCACTACTTAACTAAGACCTCGTAAATGTTTACAACTTGTAGCTGTACCTCGGTTCGGTACCCTACTTCGCAGCTGGTGACGGCCTCAGCGTCCTCGTCCTCTTCTGTTGCGGTACCCAATTTTTCCTCGTCCCCTCCTCTCATCCATCAATTCGATACCCGTCGTGGATATGAAGCTACAACCACTCATCCATCAAATCGATACCCGTTGTACCCGTTGTGGATATGAAGCTGAATCCCCTCATCC
>Ga0058701_10003338_pt1 | contig 12674 bp, 6 predicted proteins | sample AgamicOrMae_FD_97039 | JGI IMG/M metagenome (GOLD analysis project Ga0058701, IMG submission 97039) | Agave microbial communities from Guanajuato, Mexico - Or.Ma.e | ecosystem: Host-associated > Plants > Phyllosphere > Phylloplane/Leaf | place: Guanajuato, Mexico | collected 2012-06-04
ACCTATACGAACTTTGGCGTTTGCGACTTTTCTCGTTTGGCGGTTACGGACTGGCGCTTGCGGCGTTGGCGCTTGTGGTTTTTGGCGCTATCGAATGACCCCCGCTTTTACCTTATTAGAGATAACCTTGTGATCAATCTCAGTTTACGACAACTCATCTCGAGAGCGATCTAAACATACCGGATGGGTTATCTCTCAGGGTTCTTGAGTTAATCGTGGTTAAAATTTACAAAATCGAAAAATCTGGCAACAATTCTGACCAATTATACGATCTCGACGATCATTTTGTGTTTTAAGGATATTCCAGCGTAATGGGCTTAAATTAGATAAGGAGGTGAAATTTTCAGGATTAGTTCAAAATGTATAAAATGTATATGTATCTATCAAATGAAGAAGTCCAAGAAAATTTGACCGTTCCGTTTTAACGTAATTAGATTCTAAAGTTGCGGAAAAATACATGGGCTCTTCTGGCAGCTCTGAAAATGGCGCTGAATCTGGTGAATAATGATTGAAGGTGTCTGATTGAGATTAGATAAGGAGCGGAAAAACTAGGCTATTCCCAATAAAGATCGGATTTTTAGAAACAATTTAGGCACGTTTGACCACAATGCACCGTTTCGTTATTTTTAAAAAACTTTAAAAACAGCTGCATTTTATAGAAAAGTGAGTCAAATCAGCAACTTAAACCTTTTCAAACATAAGAAATAAAATTTTATAGCTGTGTAAATAAATTACAAAGAACAGATCGAGTAAATGCTTGGCCAAAGCGATAATTTTCCCAATTTTTAACACCTGTTTTGAATTTTTTGATGAACTTGACTAGTCGGAAGCGCTGGAATATCCCTACTCGCCACGCAGTCATTCGGCTTGGAATTCACTTCTTCTCACCTAAGAATTTGGCCTGGATTCTGCTGTATTCGTTGTACGAAACGATGGAAAAGCGAGTCGCCGTGGGCTGGAATGCATCGTTCGTATTTCTCGACGTCGTCGCCGCCGCACGCCCCGCCGCCGCCGTCGCCGCCGCCGGCCGCCTCGGACGGGTCCGCGTGCTCCTCCTTCCGCTGATACTCTTGGAGTAATTGACGGACATGCTCCGTCATGATATTGTCATGCCTGCGAGCACACATCAACTTAGCCGATTTCGCACAACTTACCGAGAGCCCCCACTGAAGTGAGGATAGGCAACACGCATCACATCTGTACATCGCGGTTGCCTACCCACTCGTTCGCAGGGGCTCCCGGGCTTGACACAGTACTCTCTCAATTTTACAGATGGCATTTTCAACCTCTTGAGGTTCACCTTTCGTTGCCCTACCGAGCAGAACGAGGTATAGGGCACCAAACACAACGTATAGACAGGCAGTTCTGCAGTAAGTGATAAATATTTAAAGAAATGACTTAAACAAGGTTGATAAAGGAATTCCTTGAAACAAGAAATACCAAGGTTATCCACAACGTTCCTGTCTTCCTACCTCCGCAGTTCTTCCTCGGCGACGCTAACGAAGAAAGGAATAAACTGCGGGCTGTGCAGTCCACAAGGCAGGGGATTCACTTGGCGAATCAGAAGTCGGATATCTAGCTGAGGCCCCGTAGGAGTATCAATGCTCACCTGCACGCCAAAAAAAAGAGAAGAAACTTCATTTATTTTTGATCAGATGCATTGATTTCGGAGAAAAAAAATAACTTACCACTTCACTCTCATCGCCCTCGATTTCTGCTGTAGCTTGGGGAGGAAGGAGGCTTGCCGTTGCCCCCGTAAGTGCTCCCTCGGCCCGACCTGAACTTAACGGACCATTGAAGTTCGCGTCTCGGAGCTTCACTTGAAGAGACGAAAACTGCGAACTTAAGCCGTCCTGCCACAACATTACGACAAATAATGTATTCATAATGTATTTTTGTAAAGTTTTAACATACAAAGATTGGATCTGACTAAGAGAAACTAAAAATGATTTGAACCGACATCTGTTTCGAACTTCGTCGAATTCGGCAGAATGTTGGAGGTGTGAAAACTGAAATGCTGTTATGTGCACGGAGGCGACAGTGGAGCGAGGCACAAGACACGTGAAGTAACTTAATCTTGGTTAGTCTAACCTACGTTAAAGCTTCGTTGCAAGTCGGTTATCGAGAATACGATAACAGAATAAGAGAGAGTGGAGCCCAAAAAGTAGGAAGTGCTTCTTCTCCAATTTACATTGCACTGGGAATTCTCTTTAAAACTGGCGAATGGGACTCGATCAGGTTCTGAATTCTTAGTCAAAACTTACTGTGGATTGACTGTCTGAGTCGATTTCGTCATCGGGGTCATCGTCCGAGTCGATGGGTACAGAGTTCCCACAAGCCATGCATCCTTCTTCATCATCATCTCCCTCATCATCCATCCGTTGACAGCTTCCTATGTTATTTGAAGGTGAAGACCTGAGGTTGCCATTCTCCTCATCTTCATTCCAGTCATCGGCATCAGCACACCAGTCAGTCACTGCTCCACAGGCTGCGGAAGCTCCCCTGATTGTTGGTTGCTCATTTGGTGATGTGTCTAGTGTCTGACTACGTAGACATACCCAGCTGAACATAGAAAACATTCAGTGATTTGCACATGTTAATCACATATTGTGGTGACTTATTTACCTTTCGCTCTGATTCCAGCAGTTGGGGTTGATGCAAGCAAATATGTACAATGTTCGGTGATAAGGAGAATTTTCTAGAGGTGCATACACTTGAAGTAAAAGGGGCAATGAAAGCCCACAGAGTTTACATAACGGTGGGGTAACACTGTCCACTGCCCAGTCCTGAAAACAAAAATGCAAGCTACTGAAGACAACCAAATAAACACCATACCCATAATAATGTCCGATAGAAGAAATTTAAACCTTGAAATCAATTAAGTAGACAAAGCAAGAACTTTTTTGTTGATAGTAACAAAAGCAGGTATGCTAATAAACAACTTCTACACTTGAAGTTTAGCTCAGCAGCATTGGCAGGTATTTTCTTGTACTTACTGGTTTGCCTCCAACTTTATTAGTGGTGAAATTAACTTGGGATTTGTACTTGTCTGTGATAGTTTCATCTACATAACCTAAGAACACTCTGGGCCTCCTTTGGGCCATACTTGACAAGATAAGAACCTCGTTACTGGACTAGTGCCACATAGAAACGATATCATCCGATGATACCCAGTGACCTATAATGCTCGCTCGAATTAGTGGGAAGATGCACTTCTTAAATATTTCGAATTATCGATTGAACAACCACTGCAGAGCAGAGAGGGGAGAGCCAGGAGTGATGGAACAACTCGAACAACTGCAAGTGCAGCAGACGACAATAAACAGATGGATGATGAGAGAGGGGGAGTTTCTCATACCAACAATTCAAAAAAAAGAAAACTAAACATTAAAATTTTGAGAATCTGCACACCCTTTTATGAAGATAAATGTAAATTAAATGCCTTTATAAAAACAATTTATAGTTCTAGAGCATTTTTTAGCTCGTTCAAACGACTAAAACGAAAGTGGTTGTGGTTATTAAGGTTGGTATCAAAAGCATCGTCGCCGGACTTCGAAGACAAGACAAATGACGAACGAGTGATGACAGCGACAAGTGAACGATCACACTTGTCGCTTTAAATTTTCGTGCAGTCTACATTTTTTTTTACTTTGTTATGTCATAACTAAAGTTACTGTTGTTCTTATGAAGACTTTTTAAAGATTTTAATAACCCTAACTACACGAAAGTACGTATATGAAGAGCAGGGTGGAAAGTGGTGTATGTGTACTTCTCACCTTCATTTAAGCGTCTTTTACCTTTATAGCAGCCTGAAATGAACTGATGGGTGCCAAATTTTCACCCTCTTATATTGTTTTCCTGTTTTGTCGACGTACGATTACATACAGGGTTTGTCATGACGTTCCCGTGAGGTTAGGGTACTACTCCTCGACACTTCGAAGGTTGAGGTTACTCATTTGGCCTATCATTGTTGTCCCGATGCGGCATAGGTACCCTCCGATGTTTTATGAAATAGATCCCCGAGTATTTCATGAAATTTCATGTATTTTTTTCTTGATGCCATTTCATTTTCAAGAGTTGGGATAAGAAATGTTTTTGGGATTGTGCCCGCTTTATTAACATAGTATTTTATTCCAACAGATGCAGTTCATGCTATTGTTCAGTCGCCAAGGCAAGTTGCGTCTGCAGAAGTGGTATGTGGCACATCCAGACAAAATAAAGAAGAAAATAACTAGAGAGCTTATTACTACAATACTTGCAAGGAAACCCAAGATGTGCAGTTTCTTGGAGTGGAAAGATGTAAAGATTGTTTATAAAAGGTATGAAATATTTTCTGCTTGATTTTTCTGGTTTGTGATGTGAAACCGAGGTCAACGATGCATTTATGTTTCAGGTATGCCAGTCTTTATTTCTGTTGCGCCATTAAACAGAATGCGAATGAACTGCTTACCCTAGAAATAATTCATCGATATGTGGAACTCCTTGATAAGTACTTTGGGAGTGTAAGTATGATAAATGTTTCTCATCCTATACTGATATGGTTCTAAGGGCTCCTTTATCTCTCCTCTTCTTAGTTCATATTTGTTGCTAAAACCTGTGCATTTCAAGGATGCCAGAGTTCCAAATATTCAAAAGTAGTGACAAGAGACTAATTTTAGATTTTCTTCTAGGTATGTGAACTAGATATCATTTTCAACTTTGAGAAGGCATACTTCATATTGGATGAATTACTCCTTGGAGGGGAAATTCAAGAAACCAGCAAGAAGAATGTTCTGAAAGCCATTGCTGCTCAGGACTTGTTACAAGAGGTTAGTTATGACAATAATCCACTCCAACTCTAAACCTACCCTTTAAGATTGACCACTGTTGCCAACTGTATGAATCCCATGTCGTGTATTTACAAGAGATGCAGTTCATTTACTGAAGGCCAAAGATGTCTTGTCATAAACTATTTTCAGTCAGACAACCACATGTGCCATTTTCCTGAGTTACATGCCTCAGTTCTAATCAAAGTCATTCATACTGTTGTATTTAGTTTTGCCTCCAATATGTTATAGTATGGGGCTAGTCCTATGTTCATTGCTACTTGTGTCAAACAGTCAAAATGATGCCTATTATTTGTTAAACTCTTGCTGTTATGTATGGCCAATTAGAATCAGAGTACATAGTTATTCTCATCTAAGATGTAGTCTTGCAGTGCTATTCTTAAAGCATCTGCCATTAATACTTCATTTTGTGAGTCTGTACCAGTAACTTTTTGAATTCTTTTATTACTTTTTCAAAACAGCTTCCAACAGGAGTTAAAATTAGCAGTATTTTTCATCATTCTATCTGTATGCTCATTCATGTCGGCATTCATCAATTCAAATTTTTCTGAACTCTGTGCAGTTTAACGCCTCTGATAAGTTAAAGCAGTAAATTTGGTGCTGTTTATTCATCCTGAGGTTGAGTTGTTGAAGCCTTGGGGAAAAATATTCATATCATGGAAATGAGTCTTTATCATAGTTTCTAAGTCAACAAGATGTTTTAATCAAAAATGCACCAAGTTTATTTGCTCTACATGCCATGTAAACTTCTTCCATAAAATCATTCGTTCCCATAATTTGCATGTTTTGCACTATCATCTTGTGATGCTTGTCCTAAATCATTTATATATGTTTATTTTGTAGGCTACTTTCCAAGGATGAGCATAAATTCAAGTATTTTATTATTGATTAATTTGTTTTTAGTTGTAGGTATGTTATCAAGCACAATCATAAGTGTTAAATAAGTGAATTTTATTGGATGAAAGGGTATGGACATTATATATGCAGGCTTGTTACTCGTTCGCATAATATTTAGTTACCAGGAACACCGTCCCTAGTCAGTACTTACAAACTGCCTGTACCATTAATTAGAGCTGAATACCTAGGATTACATTAATATGTAACAGAGAAAATGCTCTTGAAACACAAGTACTTCGATCAGCATCTGTTTATCTCAAAACTAGAAAGCTCCTGTACTGAGAGTTCACTCTCATTCTCAAAGCATTTTCTCAGGATGAAAGGAGGAGAGGAAAGTTTTTTAACAGTATCTTTTTATGGGTGGTCATTGAAGTGCAGTGTCATACGAACCAAAATATTCATGCTATTCTTTGAGGCTAATGAGTTAAAATGTTCACCAAGCTATGAAGTTATGATCTCACTACCAAAGTAAACCGCCTCATTAATTTTTTTGTTGTTATGGGGTCAATGTCAGCCATACTGTTGTTCAGTTGTGAAGTCGATGGAGGTTTAACCGCTCGCGGAGTTTGTTAACATATTGTTTGGGCTCATTTTTCTCTTAAAAATGGTTAATGTAACTAACCTTTAGTGGATTTCATCAAACCGAAAATCTAAGTTTTGTGTCTGATCATCAAATGTGCTTCCGCCTAGAGTGCCAAGACGATTTCTTGTAACCGCCGTGAGTCGCACCTCTCTTTGTATTTAGGTCTCTATCTTTGCCAAAGTAGAGTCCTGAAGTTATGTCTTGGAAACTTCTATTCTGTCGCTGCTGTTAAATGTAACTCTTGAAGCATTTCCCAAACACTTTGCTGGCTGTGAACATAGTAGTCACGCGTTTAAACGTCGTAACTTTCTGGTCGAAAAGAGTGCGTCACGAAAACTTCCTGACATAACGCAACTAGCTTATTTCAAGAGCTTCCGAGGTCTTCTACCTTCCGAATCCAAGTTAACCCATAATACTTCTAAGGCTGTTTTTCAGCCTCCTTGAACTGATTCCTTCTATAAAATTCGCTTATGAAGTAAAGTTAATCTACTTCAAATCACCAATTAGCAAGGTTTGAATCCATTTGTTTTATAAATTTCACGCTTCAAACCTATGAAAGAATTCTTCAGCCGCAATCATATGGGGAATGTCTTCTTAAGCAAGATTCTCCTGTTTCTTCTGGTATCAAGCACTCACGACATGCAAACTTCCGCATCGTCGTCCTAGTCTTCGCCTAGTCATCTGGCTCCAACGTCGGGTTCTACACCATAAGCACAGTCCTCGTTTGATAATTTTGCTTTTGAGAGAATTAACATTGTATTGTCCGTTATCGCTTTTACTAACCGTGTTACGCTTCGATGAGACCTACGACAAGGTGCTCAGTGAGAAGTTCGCTTATGCTCTGCGGTGAAACTTCAAACAAGCCCTGCGTAGCCGCAAGTTGGGGAGTATATTTCGATATTCGTCATGCTAGTCCACAGAAAACGGACATCCCTGTAACCCCATAACAAATTGAAATGTCGGAAGTAGAAATCTTGATTAGATATGTCTGGAAGCTCATTGTTTTCAAATATTTTGTTTCAATGATTCTCAAAAATGGGGTTTGATTTGTCTGAAGTGCGGGTTTTCGCCTCAAATTATGTCCATTTTCTGTGCAGGATAGTCTTAACTCGCACCTTTATGTTACTTATACTGCACAGTAGATTCGTTTTAGAGTAGTGACGTCGCACTTTTTAGATGCTTTTCAGGAACGTAGTGCTTACAAAGTTGCACGTTCTAGGCGTGCTCATTGAGCGTAACTCACACGTGGAGAAAGTTCGGATTTCTGACGCTGATTTTCATAATAATCCACGGCTTATATTAGCGGCAGAATTATCCTGTTTTCTTTCTAGGTTTTTAAGTATTAATTTTCCCGCATTAGTAGAACCGTGTCTAGATCGCGCAATTATATATGAACATTATTACAACTTAGCTTCAATTGAATATAAGTTCAGCATGAACTTTTGAGTTGTTCTTTTATCAGTATGTTGCAGGAAACCGAATTATTTATGACAAAGTATTATTACGAATTATTGTTATTTTCATAGATAGGGAATATATTTTTGTTTGAATTTCGACTGATGAGGATAATGAGCTCTGCCATTTATTGTGATTGCGTTTTTCAACGCAATAATTTTAGACCTATTTTTTTCACGGCATTCACTTTTTTGATTTACTTTTTTATTGCAATTTGCTTAAACTGAATAACCATTTAAAAAAATTATTTATATATTTACGATGAACGTTCAGGAATCCGTGGGAAAATACAAATATTCATTACGAGTGTGTAGGCTTTCCCGCTTAACGGCCTGTGAAAAACAAGTTTAAATTAATAGTCTTTAGTGTTGTTAGAATTACGATATCACTTAATTTAACGGACGTTATCTTCAAAACTTAAAAATAACCAGGCAAATAGTGCTTCTTTTTTTTTGGGGGGGAAGCACTGTTATTTTCCCTATTTGTTGGTTTTAGTGATGGCCGCGTAAAATTAAGCGATTTATCAAAATCTAGCAGCATTACTTACAACATTTTTTTTTTACGGTTAGACGAAAATGTAAATTAGAGATCATATTTTGACAAAGCTGTGCCAAAAGTGCTGCTTTCAAAATCGGTCGTTAATTTGACTTGAAATAACCATTTGTCTTTTAACCAACAGTATAAAGCTCTGTGGATCTGTTTCCTCAATATAAACCGCACTAATCAAATTTACTTTTCGATTATTTTTTTTATTAGCATGATAGTATTAAGATTTAGAGAATTTTTTTGTGTGTTTTGAACGCTCCTTCCAAGCATATTTGTATCGTGTGTTTTTTATTTGTGACGGAAATGGGGAGAAAAATCTTGTTTTTCTGAATGTTTTGTTTCGGAGAACCGCTGGCCATTTTGTTCGAATAATCGCCCAGTTTTTCCTTTGAGGTATAACTGCCGACCTATTCCCATCGCTGGATAGATCTATTTTTGGTAATAAAAGATATTTTTCTAAAAAAAACATGTCTCTAATCTTATTTTAATAAATGAACTCAGTTCTTTAAAAATACCTCGCTTAAAACACTTCCAGCGAATGATATATCGAAAGCCGTGAAGCCATAAACGGCTACATCGCATAATGAAATGCGAATTTTTTTGTGAAATAATCAAGTCATACAAGCAGTTTTTAGAATAAATCTCAGATTTCTGGAAGTGCTTCAAAGAGCTCAGATTTTGCGTACGTCTTAAAAATACCGTTTATTTGTCTTAACTCACCCTTGTGACCTATCTCAAAACTCATCTCGAACGATTTTTTTATGTTGTTTTTTTTTAAGGCAGGTTCTTTATGGCCCACCAGGGCTTAGTTGATTGAACGATCATTTGGCATAAAGAAACGATTTCAGAAAGATTTTTGGCTAACGGTTCTCCGGAACTTATGGTATTCGACAATGTAAATTTGAGTGTTGGCATTTCCTACTTTATGTGTTCCTCCCAGGTTTAAAATTTCGTTGCAGTATGAGGATTAACCCATAACAGCCCAAAGTATTTGGAGTGAAATTTAGCTTAAGAGAAATTCGAAGTATTTTTACCATTAAATTATGCAATTTTAAGCTTTGGAAAATGTCTAAATTATGAAATATCAGGATTCCAGAAGTGTGATAATTATTAAATTTTGACAATACTGAACTAAAAAGATCCTCTAAAATATTTTTTTCTGTTTCCGAACGGCATCGCTGGGCGGTAGTGAGTTAATGACAACGCGTAAGTTTACTTTGACTTGGTTAGTCCCACGTTCTTGTGCTCAGTGCTGCCAGATTTCGTCAGTTCTAAACGTAGCTTACTCGAGAACTATAAGAGATAACTAAGCTGTTTTGAATCGCCCTCGAGCTGAGAAGCTCGTGTACGGAATTACTCACTATGTTATCTTCAGCAGTTAAAATTTAACCCCGTTTGATAATGGAGAAGTCGCAGAATTTGGCAACACTGCTCCACCCCCTCCTCTCGGTACTTCCCAAGCGTCGTCGGGCTTGGCGACCTTAAGGTTAGGTTAGGTTTCGCTGGGCTTGGATGGAACACACGAGGTGGAAAACTGTTCCTCTCAATTTTGCAGTGATAGTGGGTAGATCATCATGTGATGATGGCAGTGTTTGCATGATTAGCGTAGGCGCTGCAGCTTGACCGAAATGTTTGCACTGTTTTTTAAAGGAAGAGGCTGCGGAGGGCGCGCTGAGGGACATAGGCCTTCTGTAAACCAATCGGCTCAAACCTGCCCCGCCCGCCAACAGAGAATTCTGCTTGCTCACAACAAACCCACTGTTTGAACCACCGCCACGGCAAGGAACACTGACTGTTCAGCTTACGCTTTCAAATGCACCCTTCTCTGCATTGTACAAGCTGGAGTTTCCCACCTTGAGTTCCACCTTTCGTCGCCAACCGAGCGGAGCGTCGCCTCAGCGGCTTACAAGGCACATACCTTATGGTCACCGCGTCCGAGTGCTGCCAGTCAGCGTTGCCAGATTTCGCGACTTCGCCGAATTTAAACGCGGTTAAATTCTTAAGCAGGAGAGATAACCTGGTGATTAACCCTGCCATTGGATTGCTCAGCTCGAGAGCGATCCAAAACATACCCAACATACTAAGTTATCTTTAGTGGTTCTCGAGTTAACCGAGGTTAAAATTTTACAAAATCGCGAAATCTGGCAACACTGTGCCAGATTTCGTCAATCTCAAACGTAACTTTCTCGTGAACTATAAGAGATAACTTAGCATGATGTTTTGGATCGCCCTCGAGCTGAATAGTTCGTAATTATTAACCCATTACCGGTGAGCGATGCCGTTCGGCATCAGAAAAAACTAGTTTAGAGGATCTTTTTAGTTCAGCATTGTCACAATTTTAAAAATTTCCCCCCTGTGGAAACCTGGAATCTAATTATGTAGGCATTTTCCAAAGCTTAAAATCGCGTATTTTAATGGATAAATTCCTTTCGATTTCTCTTAAGCTGAATTTAACTCCAAATACTTTGGGCTGTTATGGGTTAATCACTAGGCTGTCTTCAACAGTTAAAAGTTAACCGTGTTAAAAATGAAGAAGTCGCACAATCTGGCAGTATCAGGCGCGGTGACAGTCGAGCTGAGCTGCAGCGAAGCTAGACACAAAGCACTTAACCTAATCTCGGTTGAATGACAATAGGTCAATTCTTTGCCTCATGCCTCGCTCCGCTAGGCTAGACAACGAAAGTTGGGACTCAAGAGGTCAAAGATGCCTCCTTTCAGATGAACTTTGTCAGACCAAGACCTTTGTCAGAACCAGTCGGTTGAAAAATGTCCAAAAAATTAGTGGCTGAAGCAAACTTATCCAAAACAGTTTTTCTGTGGATTTCACAAAGTATAATCGGTTTTTTGAAGCGAATTCCCAGATAAATTGTAGCTAGACATTTTGTTTGTTTGAAGTTAGGGAATCGTCAGAAAAAGCCAGACATTTGCACGTTCGGAATTGCTATAAATGGTTGCAAGCTAGTAGATTGGTGCGATTCTCAGTGTTGACAATCTTTGAGACTTTAAAATTTCAGACCGGAATATCTCTGAAGGTGCTCAAGATGTAGGCTTGAACCCAGCAGCGAATTTTGATTTTAGTAAAGAGCGGGAAATTAAGCTGCTGGAAAAAAGTTTGTATTTGTGGCGGTTTATTAATCTTCGCGGATTTAATTTTTTAAAACTAGCTTTAAACCGTTAAAGCTGTTCTCGGTTCTCTTTTCAATCACCTCACGGATTTTGGGTTTAACTTATTCGGTTTTTTTTAGTCTAAAAGTTTAAAATGAAGTTTAAAAAATCAGAAATATTTGGAGCACTTAAGTGGAAGTGTTTGCCGCTGGATTTTCTTATTCTTCTCTAACCAAATATCCATCTTGCCTACAGTTTAGACGTTATTCACTCTCGCTTTTAGTGGTTTTTGTCTCCGCATTTATGAGGTTTTGCATACCGCTCTCCAATACTTGCCAGAGAATTGGACCGGTCACCTCTTTTTCCAATTTCGTAAAATTTCACTCTCTTTTTTTGTTATTGTAGCTTCGTTTTTACCTACCAATTTTCTTGTTCCTTGTACCAATCGCGTATAGGCTAACCTTGAATCATTTTGTATCGTCTACCTTTACATGCCAGAAATATTTCGAGCTCAGGGGTCATCCGTAAATGATATTGAATTCCGGTATAGGAAGGGCAGGAATGCGAAGGGGGGTTTTCACTCTGTACAGTGGTGCTCATAAGTCGTGTCACCCTTACACCGGAGAAAGTCCATTAAACTCTCCATATCTACGCCAGGTGAGGGGAGGGGTCCGAAAATGCGTTTTAACATGATTGGTAGTTAACGGATGGTCCCGTAGAATAGGCCCAAACAATAAGTTTGTATGTGCAAACCTTTCTATATTACCTGATTAATTATCAATTTAAATGGGCATCTGTTAATATTTTATTTCTTTTTCTCTTTAGTTGTTTCACTAATCCTATCAGCCAAGAAGTTTTTGTTACCTTAAGTGCGGGAATTGAAAACGAACTAAGTGCTCCGTTTTTGTTTAAACCCGAGAATTCAGCCATTTTTGCCCGAATTAAAGCGTATTATTAAAAAAAGTTTTAGACAAAAAACTTGCCATACTTAGGTTAGATGCGTTATGGAAAATTGTTAAAATTATTGTGAGGCCGTTAAACAGACAGATTGTTTTATACTATTTGTCAAAGTGATCTTCATTGATAACTTTCACAGATATTGTTTGCTTTGTAGCATAAAATAACGCTGAATTTAATATAAATTACCGTATTCTCCCGTCTATAGTACGCACTTTTTTGTCTCAATTTTGGTCCTAAAAACCCGGATGCGTACTATATTCGGGTGCGTACTATCCAAGGGTAGTTTCTGCTGTTTTGGTGAA
>Ga0058701_10003339_pt1 | contig 12670 bp, 8 predicted proteins | sample AgamicOrMae_FD_97039 | JGI IMG/M metagenome (GOLD analysis project Ga0058701, IMG submission 97039) | Agave microbial communities from Guanajuato, Mexico - Or.Ma.e | ecosystem: Host-associated > Plants > Phyllosphere > Phylloplane/Leaf | place: Guanajuato, Mexico | collected 2012-06-04
ACTTTTCGTTGCCATGAATCGGTTAATTAACATTGTAATAGAAACCCAATCACTGTTAATGCCGTACCAGTACTTTTTTAGCTACTCCACTTGTGCGTACTTTCATGAACCACTATACTTAGAAACACGAGTGCCTATGAAACACATGTTCTTAAGAAATTAGATCTCCAGCTACCGTGCTGAAAATGACGGTGACACAGTGAATTGGTAACCCTAATCACCCCGGCGCTCTTTTCTAAACCCTCTGCAAAGATTTACGTTACAACGGGAATCTCCACGTATTCTACGTACTCCTACTTACGGCTCAATATTTATCCTCAACTAAAATTTGATAGTTTTATTGGCAAATCACCATTTTACACAATATCTAGACAGAAAGTTCTCGTAATTTTACTGAGTAAAAACTTAGCTAGCTTTTCTGGGCAGAGAAGGGGCTTTAGATGGGAACCTTTCACTCTACGAAAAACATGGATTAATAGTGTGTGTTTACTATTGCAGCTCCAGTGTTGCGGTATAGAGGGTCCAAATGATTGGGACCGAAACAATTACTTCAATTGTTCGTCTCGAGATGTCGGAAGCAGAGAAGCCTGCGGTGTTCCGTTTTCCTGTTGCAAAAGAAAGCCAAATGTGAGTTTCTTATTTAGAAGTAAAACCCTCCCCTGATCAACGTTGCGTTTGGTCTCTGCAATGACCTTGTTGTCGGGCTGGACCATAACATTAATAATAGTAATAGCATTACGTTCTTTATTTATCATTTACTTTCTGTCGACAGGAAATTATAAAAAATAAACAATGTGGATACGACGTGAGGAAGCCTGGCTATGTAAGTATTAGTTTGTTTTTACTCATTTACTTTAAAAAAAATAAAAATAAACACGCAACAAAAAATACGATTATTAGGTTCCGGGCGCCGCTTTCTTGAAGCAAACTTACTGGCTTTTACTCACATGATACCAGACATTCTGGAGCTGCTTCTCTTTCATCCATTTAAAAAAAAACAAACCTTTATATTTCTCTAAAAACCAACTTAACCGCAGGGTGTGAAAATTAGGTACTAAGGGATGAAAATCCTCGTATGCCAATATAGCAATTTAATGTCATTTCTTGATCGGTATGCTGAATATTACTGTGATATTTTCTTAGTACACTCTCCAAGCACGCTTGAGAAAGACAGCGTAAGGACTTCGTGATTTAGACGCGAAAACGCGGGCTGATTACACCCGCCATTTTGATTTGCGTATTAGTCAACCAATAAATGTTGAGTTGGCTTTAATAGAGGGTTAACTTTTACGAACCACGATTTGTGGTTTCAGCTAAACCTCTGTTACGACTAAACCGACGTAAATCATTTTACTTGAAGGCTAGTCAAAATGAGACTGCACTTTCGCTTACCTCGCGGTATTGCGTTCCATCCGATCATAAAGTCTGTACGTTGTTTAATCGTCAACACATACTTGGAAATTTTCTACACAGCAAATCTTGCCGTAGCAAGTCTCTGGGCAGCAAGCAAGAATCGTTTGCTTTTGTTGATTTTAATGCCCGGTTAACTACAGAAGTTGGAAGGACTTCTGGATGAAATCGAATTTTTAACCATTTGAAAATTTCTGTAACATATCCTATGTTCCTCTCGCAGTACTGTGACTCTGTATCAAATAGTTGCCCACAATTCTTTCAAACAAGGTCAATGGTGAAAATGCTTTCTCTGTATCCCATTGCAGAAGCAACCTTTTTATGAAAATCGTTGGGATTTTGATAAATTTCTCGTTAGGAAGGATACTGCATGTTTTATTGGCTTAAAAATATTTCGGGCGAAGTCACTTTTGGTTCCGGGAAAACAAGGTTGAAACATTTCAGGCCCTCTTGCATGTATATCTGAGATGGAGAAAATAACTTACACTGTTATTTTCCGCTCACTGAAAAGGAATCTTTTCGTTCAAAAGGAACATATCTATCAATATTTCATTCCAAAGGCAAATACATTGTATTCAAGGCAACAATCAGATTCGCTAATATTTCTGGGCAGCATTATTTTTTTGCATGCATGGGAAAAACAGGAAGTTTAAAAAAATACAATTCTTTTGACGTGCATTGTTCAAACAAATTTATGGAGTACAATTGGATTAACCTTAATTATTGCAGTCGTTTGATAACGTGATATTTAAAGCATTGCCTCATCGAGCGTTGGTCACTACAAAACCCCATTACAGTACTACCTAAAGATGTCGCTCAGAAACAATCAATTCCACCCCAGAAATAATTTTTATACAATATCATCATATTAATAAATCTTTTTTTCAGTGTTCGTAGAGTAAATAAATGATCATTTTCATACTTCATTTGAATGCGGAAAATACATCATTAATGAGAGGTATTTTTAAAAAAGGAGAGAAAAGAAAAAAAAAACTGAACGCATTGCACGGTTTTAAAGAGTTGACCAGTCCTCTTTGGCGCTGGTGGGGTATTGCCGATAATATTTGGGCGAAAGGTGCTGGTGGTGATTTTTGCATGCGTGGTGTTGGTAGTACGCGGATGGCTGGACTGTGCTCGCACCCATTCACTCTGGTGAAAGGCAAATCTTCGAACGCGGCTGTTTACGAGCTGCGGAAGAATGGATTGAGGCAAACCTCGGGGCAGTTGCTGCCGTCATCGTGTCGATGGCGGTCACCCAGGTATTTGGTTGCATGCGACAGCATTTGCAAGTGCATGTGCATGTTGGCACGTCGTTCTTCGTTTTCATTGGTTACATTTTGACAGGTTAGCCACACTCAACGCCCGCGTTTTAATCGATCCTCGTCTCACATTGTTGAAAGCTTTTTGTTGATACATTTCAAAACAACGGGTCGTTGTGGACCGGCTCTATAGTCGAGGTCAAAAGTCGTGTCGCTTTCAAATCTAGTGGCTTTTTGTTTTTAGAAATTCATGTTGGCAGTACCATTAAAATGAGCTGACCAAGCACGAGGTCCTCCGTATTAAAATGCATTAGTATTACCAACACAAAGTTCGAAAATCTAAAAGTCACCAGATATGAATGCGATACGACTTTGAACCTCCATGGTACATCCTATTAACTAACGACAAAAATCTCGCCGTAATCTAACTAAAAATACAATGTCGACTTTGCCCGGAGGATTATGCCTGGTCTAAATAACCATCTAGTGATATTTTAAACCTAAAAAAAATATTTATTTTGTTTAAATCTTGATCGTAATTAAAAAAAGAATAACATTACTACAAAGCGATCAACTTTGGTGGACTCTTTTTCTATGCGAAGAAACTGAGGTGGCAAGACTGTTGCTATCCTGTCAAGGACTACCGAGACGTACTGGTTAAATGAGGCCCCTCCTCTAAATTTCTCATATCTGTGTCAGGAATATTTATCGCGTCTTACTTAACCCTTTACCGCGAAGCTATGCCGTTCGGTAACAGAAAAATTTATTTTAGAGGATCTTTTCAGTTCAGTATTGTCACAAAAAATATCACCCCTCTGAAAACCTAAAATTTGATTATATAGGCATTTTCCAAAGCTTAAAATTGCGTATTTTAATGGAAACAATCCTTTCAATTTCTCTTCAGCTGAATTTTACTCCAAATACTTTGGGCTGTTATGGGTTAATGAAATTTGGTTGTTATTGTTGGGTGTATTTGAGGACAGATATGAGAAATTTATGCCGGGGCCCAGAAGTAGTAGTTTTACTCTATGTTTGAATGTGAGCATGTGCACGAATAGAAGCTTTCTTACAGAACTTTGATGTGAGCAAGACGATCTATGAGAAGGGCTGCATCCTGGCTGCTGAACAGTGGATGGAGAGGAATCTGCTCTCTATATCCGGGCTCGCGGTGACCATCACGTTCTTGCAGGTGAGGAACTGAAGTACAGGAATAACAGCCTGTTTCACAGTGAATTTGAGGTTAGGTTTCCCATCTCTGATGTTCCCTCGTCCGTTGAACCGAGTGCAGGAGGGCAAACTCCACTCAGCCGATTCTCATTTAACTATTTTTATGGTCACTAAGCCTGATGCCGCTTGTTCCTCGGCGGCATCAGCCTGCAAGAGAAAACAGTATCAAACTTTGCGAATTTCGAGTAGAGCTGTAGCGAGGCACAAAGCACGTTAACGAAGCCTCTAACCCTTTCGCTTTTATGTTGATAATTAACGCATACAGTGACATAAGGTTGAGCGAGGGTAGAAACCATAGGTAGAAAATGTATCCCTTAAAACCGAGAGGGCACTTCAGAATTAGGCTGAGAGGACTTGTCCTCTCAAACAAGTACCGATGAAGTCCACTACGTGTTGAGGAATGACCTCCCTCTTAAGCGTGGAATACCCACACAGGAAATCTGTGTGTTTCGGATAAGAATTGCTAGAAATTTGTCTCCGACGCGTCTTGATGCAAGTCCGTAGGTATGTGCGGTAAGTTTTGGACGTGCCTGTCTTAAATTTTAGTCGTGTTTACTTGGTTTTTGATGTTTGCTCTTTCTACGTATGAAACTGCTTCTGTGCCAAAGTTGACTGCTTGTGGTTTTTAAGTTGATCGACATCGTCTTTGGGCGGTGTCTCCTTAACAGCATGGACAGCAAATATTGAAAACGTGTAAAAAAAATAAAAATAAAACAATAACTAGATCAAGTGCAGCCTACAAGAAACTTGGAAAAAATAAAACCTTGAACTTTTTTTTGACAACCTCTTAAGTTTCCTTGCATTTCACCATGGAAGGTTCGGATAACCAGAGCAGACTGTTAATACCAAATGGACGTAAATCCCAAGTAATTATTTCTTTAATGCATAATTTTTGGAAATCGTTGTTGAATGATTAAGTTTTTCTTCTGTATTTTGTACGTTACTGCATTTTTTTGGGGATTTCTAATTTAGTAATTCGTCATTGCTAAACATTCATTGTTATGCCTGCGACCATAAAGTCAAGCGTGGGAGGTGGGTGAAGAAGGAAAATACATGAAAATCCGCGTGTAAATCTTTTAAAATGCTTTAATTAGAAAGTGTTCAATCATTGGCTGGCTACTCTGTTTTCTGTTTTAGTGTGACGTCACAAAAGATGCATGCAGCGTTTGTGTCCGATTGTGTTTTAAAGGATATCGTCGGTTGTTTCAGATACTTGGTATTTGCCTCGCGCAAAATCTGCGGGCGGACATCTTTGCGCAGAAAGCGAAGTGGCATTGACAGTTGCGGGCCCCCACTGCCGTCTAGAAGTTCTTCGGCGAGTCAATTCCCGCTTACTCCAACGGAATGCGCTGCGGCAGTGACGGGCGGCCCTACCAGAAAAGACTCTCAACGCATCTTATGTGATAAACAAATTTTTAACGCGACTCTAATTTAGAGGACTCAACGCCGTCGCCTTCGTGATCTCTTAACAGAAAAAACTGATGCCGCGCGAAAGACTCTCATCCAAAGTCGGACCGCATGGAAGACATACAACCGCAATTTTTTTTGCGCGCCAAAAATGTTTTCAGTGAATCCAACGTCAAAAATCACTTTCTCGTGCTTTTGGATTGTGAATTGTTTGACCTGTAAGCTCAGTGTGAGGAGATGCTTTTTAAATCATTAGACTTTGGATCCAAGTCTTTGTTGGAGCTCATCTAGATATCTCGATTTTTAACCCATTTAACTGGTCCTGTGCGGGGTGCTTTTAACCTGCTGCAGAGCTTCCCAATAATTATTTTTAAACTAACATTTAATTTACGAATATTTCATTCTAGTTGATTTTCTTTCAAGTCCGCAAGGCCAGACTACCATTATGCCTAGTATTTGTACAAGCCCAGGTGAACCGCCAAAAACGTAGGAAATCCACCTGACCAAAACAACTCTCCACGCGTTTTTCGCAAGATCATACGCATTTTATTTCAGCGTCATTGAATTTACATAAAGTAAAACGGACGTTTTCAGGATTTGATTTTGGTAGCAATTTATCTCGTTTTATGGATTTTGATTCTGCGAGTTGAGACAATAATGTGGTGTTGGAGAAATTGGACCTGGTGCGCCTAAAGCTGGAAATATTATGATGCATTACGTCTTTAGGTTTCCGAATTCGCGTTTAGCTGTGTTTAAAATGAATGAAGAGTCTATGATGTTAAATGGGTTAAAATTTGTACACGAGAAAGGCAAATGCAGGGTGGCATCTACAAGTAAAATACACGACAGTTTGTGTTCGTTGTGATAACTTTTATTACTTATTTTTTCCTTTTCCTATTTTTCATTGAGACATTTATCATAAGTTTAGAATAGTAGGCATTATAAATTGACTTATTTTGCCAACATCCTAATGTTTGTAACGTTTTTAACTCATTGTTACGAGTCAGTTGTACTGATTTTTTTACTTTTTTTTCAACAGCATTGTATTGGAAACGCTCAGTAAGTAAATGCTATTCAACATGGATAAAACTGCGAGGTACGCTGCTTTTTTTGTTAAATTCAGGCCAAGTTACTTTAAACGAGACAATTTTATTTCTAACCGAGAGTTACCGGAAATAATACGGTATCGTTAAGGAGACTTATAATATCTATGAAAAAAAAAAGAAAGAGCCAGTTGAACACTGATACCACTCTGTTACTAAGTCCAAGAGTGCTGCCTTTTGTAAGACACTTTCAGCCTGCGTTTCCGCTAGGAATGTTGTTAAACTGTATTATTATTTTGTTGATCAGTATTAAAGTTATCGAGATGTTTAGGTATTGTGTTCAAGCTCTTCCTTATGGGAGCATTTCCACAAGCAAATTAAATCTCATTTTACGAAGTTTGGTGTTTCGTTTGTTCTTGTTACATGGAGGTACTGGATTGGCTGATTGGTTAATGGGGTTGATTTGACTCATTCTGTGGGAAAACTTGGTTTGGTTGATTGGGTTGATTCGAGCTATGCTGTTGGAAAATGTTGACTTGGTTTGCAATCATTCACCGGAATGGCATTTGTGGTCTCAAAACGTAGCTAGTTCTTTCCGGTGATTGTTGGATGGTACGGTAGAGTATTTTTGTTGGGTTGTAGCGCTGAATCTCATCGTTTTGGCCGATTATGGTGTTCTAAGTTACGATCAGCTTGACAATGTGGCGTCGTATTATACTTTTTTTAAGACTTAAATGATACTTTTCGTGTTGCTGCTTCGGATGCGTAGCCTTTTAACACGGAAACAGCAGTAACAAGCGTGTATTTTGATACAAAAATCAAAGTCTGTTATATATTTACCTGATGGGACCCCTTCGGAGCCATTTTCTAAAATCTGGCATCCTACGGATTACAATCGTTACAGTCTTGTAGAGCTCACGAAGTCACGCCTTGTAGACGACCAAATCTAGATGAACTATCCCTCGTACAACATAGTGCAGACGTCTGATATTGCAAATAAATATTGCTTAACTGGATACAACCTGCCTTCGATGCGCGAGGTTAACTTAACCTAAATTAGCCAATGTAAACGGGCCGACTAGCTTACGAGTGAAGCAAAGCAAGCTAGTGGTGGCATATGAGTGATTTTATGCCCTGGGTTTATGACGCGTTTAAAATTAGTCTGTTCGATAACTTAAACTGGGTCGTGGTGAAGTAAACTTAAGCTCGCCTCTCAGACTTTTCAGAGGCTGGTATTGTAAGAATTAGCCAACTGGATTTAAATGCGGGTTGCCTACTAGTGTGTGGACTAGGCGTCGTAGTTTCGTAACATTTGCGGTTTGGTTTGAAAAGCTGATCACTCAAACTGCCCGATCATACTTGTCGTTTGAAAGTTTCGTTTGCAAAACTTCTCTCGATTATGACTGTTTCTTATCGGTCTTGGTCCAGTTACTTTCTCACCGTCAAGATCATTATGTTGTGTTTCTCAGTTTCTCTGTAAGTACTGTAGGTTTATGTTCACACCGGTCGTCTGCAAGGTTTTGCGGGATATGCCATCCTATACCAGTTATGCTAAGTGAGGGGAAGGCTTATGAGAATTTTATGAGCACATCTCAATAGTAATCAATGAGAATATTTTCCCATCTCATACGTATTTTAATTGCGCGGGAAATATGTACCTCTCGAAGCAACTAATGGTATTTTTGAGGAGAGGGTATGTTTCTTCTTACATTTCGTTTTCTCCTTGACAAAGTGAGCGTAATGTTTTTGTTTTTTTTTATTTGAACGTAAATACTGATCTAAAATATTGTTTTTATTTCTTTTTTTTTGCGTTCGTGGAACCAGGGGTCATGTTGTTCCGTGATAACGCCACATATTCGCTACTGAGTCATAGACTTTTAATGGTGGGGTATATTTTCTTATCGAATACAAAGTTTTTGTTTTCTATACTGGATGATGATGATATTTTTCCTCATATCATTTTGAAAAAGAAAATGAATTCATATTTAAATATTTACATTGGCATATTTACATTCCATAAACGGTCCACCAAAAGTATTTGCCTCAGTTTTGTTTTCGCTTGGCACGTTTTCCTATAATCGCGGTGATGCCCTGTAAGGAGAAATAATAAGAGACTTCATAAATAAAAACTTGAGAAATAAGGAGAAATTTTCCGCCATTTTTGAATAAAGGGTAGAAAAACATCATTGCTAAGGAGCATTAACGAATATAGCGCCTTTTTTAAAAAATTGCCAAACTCAGCGTACTTTCAGTTAGTTTAGAGCTGTTTAGAAAGAAAGAATTTGGTTTGAATTCAAGTCTAGCGTAATTATTTATGTGAAAGGCAGACGATGTGTTCGCAATGTTTTTCTTTAAAAAAAAAATGTTTTTCTAAAAGGCAATTAGACGGGTGCTTTCTTTTGCCTCATTCATTTTAGATTTTGCGCATACTGGAGTACGTGCCAAAGAGGGAACCTGGAAAAAGAAAAACCGCTTGTTTTCGAACAAACTAGCGGTATGTTGCGTGTTTAATTTTCGGTTTTGCGAATGACGTCAGTTTATCGTTTATTTCGCATTGTTGACGTTGGTAGCATGAACACGTGGAAGCATGAAAACAATTTTAATGCGATATTTTTGTACTGGAAATAGGCTACAAGAGAGCAGTGAGCCGTTACCACCTGTGAAAATAGCTATGCTGTGTGTGTGACGAGTCGCGAAATTTCGTTGTTAACTATGAAATGTCCTGAAAAATGTTATATGCATCTCAAAATGCAAACCTGTTTTTCGTGGGGAAAATGCTTCACAAACAGAAAAAATAGCCTTGTTGTAATGCAGCATTTCGTATGTTTTCAGATGGAGACGATTACTAAATAAAATGTGTTTTCTCTTAAGAAACCGATGTCGTATTTTTTGAAGAAGATGCTCTGAATCTGGGTTCAAGATCAAGCTTTTCTGGTTATTTTCGCGCCATTTCTGGCGGATGCGGTGAGTAGCATTCTCCTGATTATTTATTTGTTCAAAGTGGAGATTCACACGCTGCCCCATTTAAAATATATTAGGTTGGTTTGTGTGCGTTCAAGTCACCTCCCATTTATATTGCTTTAGGTTGGTTTCCGTGCGCTCAAGTTTCCCTCGTATTAACATAGGTGTGCGAATAGAACTGACCTTTTTATTTTAGGTAGGTTCTCTTCATGCACGTTACTTAAACCCACTAACGCCCAGCAATGCCGTTCGGCAACAGAAAAATTTACACTTGAGGATCTTTTCATTTCAGTATTTTCAGAATTTAAAAAAATATCACCCCTCTGGAAACCTGAAATTTAATTATTTAGGCATTTCCTAAAGCTTGAAATAGTGTATTTTAATGGAAAAAAAATCCTTTCAATCTCTCTTAAGCTGAATTTCACTCCAAATACTTTGCGCTCTTATGGGTTGAAAATTCAGTATATTTCAGAAATTCGGTGTCATAATTTGCTAAAAAAAATGACAAAGAAGATTCGTATGTGAGCTTAAGTCCGTTATAATAGAAATCTGAGATGTGTGAGTTCGGGATGGATCCCATGGGGTGATGTGCCCCAGGGGAGGGGTTAAATAAAATACAGGATATACATGAATCCGGATTGTATTCTATACAAAGTGCAGTGCAACGAATGGTTACAATTGGTCGTTTCTATCTCGATCCGATGGCTTAAAATAATTCTTACTCTGTCCCCTTTGAGATCGGTTTTCAAATGAACACGGTATGGAATAAAACTGCACGGAATGGTTGCATTCCTGAGTCAGGAATTCCTGTAAATTACAGTGCTTAAACTTAGGATTGAACGCCTCTAACATAATAAAACAATACTATGAATGCATTGTAATCACGGGGATAAAATCAGTCTTCTCGTTAGCTTAATTGTGGCCTGTCAATAAGAACCGGCTGGCTATGAGGGGGCAGATCCACTCTTCGCCTCTTGGAAAGAGAGAGAGAAAATGAAGCCACCCCTTCAGGTACATTAGTTTTACGTGAGCAGTTTTTGGGTTTGTTCGGTTAGCTAGGCTACACGGACCAGCGCCACCCCGCTTATCTCCATGCAAAGGCACAATCAAAAGGCACTGGTTTATGACTCTGTATAACTCAACGACAGTATAACAACAAGTCGCGAGGGGGCGCTCGATCACGCGTAGTTAGGTTAGGTTTGTTTGATATGGTTTCATACATTTCTATATTTATATATATATCTACATAATCAGCGAGAAAAGCTAACTTTAACCTGAGTTGAAAAATATATGAGGTAGATTACTTGAATGGTCCTGGTAAAGACACACTTATCCTTGGTCGTTTGCAACTAACTTGGAAAACAAACTAATGAAAAAAGTGGTCTGTATACCCATATGCATCGATTATAACTTAAAATATAACATAGATATATATATAGATTTATTTAAAGGCATGTCTGTTCCTGCGGGAAAACGCTACTCATGCTATGAAAAAAAAATCAGTCTTCTCACAAAGAAAACATACACTGAAAATAACATGGCAGGAAAATAAAAAATAACGATATGGCAAACACGAGTCTTACCGGCGGCCCCCGGAACTGAGCACCTTTTGAGCAGAGCTTAAACCGCTCACAATGAGCATTTTTAGTCACTTTGATTGTGTGCCAGCCCAGGTGTCCGGTATCTTGTGAGCTTGCAAAAAAGACTAAGACATGACCGCATTTGGACGGTGAGCTGTGGGGCAGGCCCTGGGGCAGGCCAGAGCGTGTTCCGGAACCTGCTCCGGCCAGGCCCTTACAAAGAAATGACATGTAAAACTTCATGAACGCCGAGGGAGAATTTAGGCTTTTGGAACCGGCGTGACGTCGTGTGCTGGTGCGTAAATGTAACACCGAGTGGTTAACACACCCAACATGACACTAAAACAAAACAGACTAATTGTAAGGCATGTGCCGTGATCGAAACCAAACCGGGAGGCCTGGAATGTCGCCACGGCAACCAGTAAGGCACTCGTTCTCCAACAGCGGGCCCAGCGCGCGGAGCGCAGCTACCGAATCGATGCTGGCATTCGAAACGTTCACAAAAAATATTTGTCGTGTCACTATTTACAAACTATTGCTTCTGCTCTGGTGAATCCACCCTTTTCTACGCACAGTTAAGGCAACTCGATGCGAAACGACAAACATACGACACACACACTTACGAACAAACGGTCACATACAATGTTCAGTCTTGTATATCTATGAAAAAAACATAGAATAGTAACATCTCTTAACAAACAGAGTCTACGTCTAAACTGATTAAATAAGTGCGATTTGTACAAGGAAAATAATAATATAACATCGAATTAGCCTAAAGCTATTCCCACGCCGTATCTATTGATATAAATATGAAGCTGTCTATGATGAGAACAAGTTTAGGAACGGATTATCCGTTAGGTAGCTAGGTAACGGTAGTTAAAACATGGTATGTATGTAGGTACTTGTCTGAGGTATTAAGTTCTATTGTTTGTGTAATCATTGACTAGAGTGGCATTCTTCAGGAGAGGGAGCTCGCCATAGTACGTCCCTCTCTCTCTTCGTCCCTGAAATTGAAGCAAAGCAAAGCAGTCTAGGCTAGGAGATCACATCACAGTTACGGTTACAGTATGCATTCATTTATGTATGGGAAGGAATCAGGCTGCACCTCGCTCTCACCAAGAAAGCTCATCCAAACGATTGCCTTGTGATATCGTGCACCGACGGATTGGGCTCCTTCCCATTCCGATATCACAACTAAATTAATAAAAATAGATCTCTATATAATAATTATATGCTTTTTATATAAATCTATGTAACATAGTACAAACGAGGTAAATCACAAAGTAAAACCGAGCATTTGGAAAATGCTGAGACGAATGATGTCTCCCAGTAAGTGTTAGCAAAGAGATACTAATTGTTCATTAAATAGTGTGTATTGCATCCCGGCGGACTTACAACAGAAAAAAGAAAAAACAAAAGACTAACAAATAAATGTATGTACAGGGCATTCACTCTCTCACGCTCGCACACATTCACTCGTGACGCGCACTCCCGACTCTCGCATCAGCCACCCGCTCGCTCTACTAGGTCCGCTCATGACGACTCTCGCTCGCATGCTCGCTATATCTAATGCTCCCTCAGTCTTGTGTAATGGCCTGTTAGCGGCTGCTAAGAACTAAAGAGTTGTGTTCCTCAGTCTTTTCGTTACGTTTGTATGAGGCAAACCCGTCGGAATTGAAAAGAAGGCTCGCTCGCTCTTGACGCGCGCGTGCGGGCGGGGGTATGTATTCATATTGCACTGGTAAGATCCGAATGAGGGGACGGGGGGTCAACGGGAGGAACT
>Ga0058701_10003340_pt1 | contig 12668 bp, 5 predicted proteins | sample AgamicOrMae_FD_97039 | JGI IMG/M metagenome (GOLD analysis project Ga0058701, IMG submission 97039) | Agave microbial communities from Guanajuato, Mexico - Or.Ma.e | ecosystem: Host-associated > Plants > Phyllosphere > Phylloplane/Leaf | place: Guanajuato, Mexico | collected 2012-06-04
CGATTCGTGAACCCGTTTTTTTCTGTGGTTTCCTATTCCTCTTGTGTTTTATAGCCCATTTATATAAAGCCAATGGGGGGACGGACATGGAAGTATTGGGCCTCTTCAGGCCCTGTTTTTTATACGGGATGAGATCCAAACGAAACACGGAGATGGTACAAAAAAAAGCATTGGCTGTAGCTCTGGCTGTAGGCTCAAATCGTGTTAATCCATCGTCTGGCGAGATGCAAGATGCTGGGCTGGATTATCATGACTGGAATAAAAGGGTGGAATTGTGAAGGTGATGCTGTAAGTGGGTGAAAATCGTGACTTGGGGAATCGACATATTCATGATCTGATAGATTTAAGAAGCTTTTGTGTGGAAGTGAGGTGTGAATTGTCTTTTTCCGCCGTGGTCCACTGCTTACTAATAATGCGCCTTTAAATGAATTTTGCATTGGATTCGATGTGGGTTTCTGAGCGAAGGAGACGGTCTTATAACCATACTTTTGTGTGCTCACAGGTAAGTGGAAAGTGTGCTGTCCAGTGGGAATGATGTTGCGGGATAAGCTTATTTCTGCATCTAGTTTTACGTTATTTTGTCAGATTAACTGTAAAAATTCAATGTACTTATACTCATTTCTGAGAAGGTAAATTTGCCAAAACGAGGTGTTTTAAAATGAAAAAAAAGAAGATTCTCCCATCTTTATTTTGTTTTTGTTATTTATAGTCGTTGCGGAATGAGTAGTTTTTAAGCGACTGTGAAAATAATTAGGGAGTGATAGATGAATGCGAAACGAAGGGTGGATGAAGAGGACGGTACAAGTTGTGGCCGATTTGTAGAGGTACCACTCCGGTATTCACCTGGAGGTGGGAGGAAAACCACTAAAGTCTTTCCCAAGGTAGCCGCCGGCCTCTGGTGAGAATCGAACCCGGGCCTCCCGAATGAGGTTGTGTCGGATAACCACTACAGCACCACTCTCGGCGATCCTGCATCGGGTTAGACGAGACGACCGAAGAAGACCTCAAAGAAAAATCTTTCCCCAGCGAAATATTTCAGAAAACACTGTGACACAACTGTTCACAAATAAAAACATCATGACCCCGATGTGATTTGAAGACGCAACCTTCTAATCCTATGTGTAATCAGAAGCGCTACCATTGCGCCACGGAGTCATGTTGACATAGGTGTAAATTTTCGGCTTCCAAAATATGTTTTCGACAATTTCTTTTAAAGTGAATTTACATAAAGACCCTTTAAAATAAATTATCATAATGAGGATATTCACTAAAAAATGAACCAGAAAGTAATCGTTCTTTTTTTCTTTTTTGTGGTTGATATTCCATAAAACGTCGCCCTGATACTTTTTAGCCGTCTCAATTTTACGAACACATCAATCACAAATAACACCACAGTCAACAAAGCACGCGGGTACAGCTGTATCGTCATAGGCGGTCGACAGATTTCGGTTTCCTTCGCCTGTGGTCGGTTGGAGTTTGTATAAAACAAATTTTGAATTTTGATTAGTATCCATCGGTCCCAGTGACAGTCTTAAAAGTAGCAATGGTAAATAGGCTTCATTTGAATTGAGTTTTTCATGTTTAAGCTGTGCTGGGTTTTTCGCATTCTGACGTGAGATTTTTTCTAGAATACCGTTCAACGACAGCTTCTGCTTCAAGGCGCACGTTTCAGTTGGCCGCTGTTACTTTCCCTTTTCACGGTTAAAATTGCAAATTGGAATTTATTCAACATAACGAATCCGTGGCGCAACGGTAGCGCATCTGACTCGAGATTAGACGGTTGCGTGTTCAGATCACGACGGGATCAAGGGGTTAATTTTCGTAAAATAATTTTTGGTAATTTTTTATACCGTTCATTGGGGGAGGATTTTAAATTGTGGCGTGCTTCGGTCGATAGAACAGGTGCAGGATGTGCGCAGCGCTTCCTGTAATTGTCCCTACTCGAATAAGTGCACGGAACGATCACTAGCTGTAAGCTGTTTTTGATATCAGTTCGGTACACAATCTCAATTATCGAAATGTCATTATCGGACAATTATACATGCTCGCACAGAGTTAAAAGTAGTTCCTCTTGATTGTAGACGGATTGTCGCCGGTTAAATTACCACTTAAACATAATTGTAGCGAAATTATCGGATGAAATCTTCTAGAGAACTCAAGACACAGGCGAGGAGGATTTCCATGGTTCCGTATGTGACATCGCGTGGTGATCGATGGTAACATCCGACTCTAAACTATGACTATACTGGGACAGCCTGACATTTTCAAGTACTTGTGGTCCCGTTGGCGAATTGGGGACTAATTCAATATGGTAGAATGTTTACAATATTTTCCATCCTGGGATGGGGTTCTAACAAAGCAGGACTTGATTTCTAAGAATCTAAGACCACAACTTGGTAGCAGCCGTGGGAAGAGTGTACGCGAAATTGGTTTGTCGAATGGGTCAGTTATTCTGGGTATCCCAGACCCCACAATGGCGCAGGTTAAGCTAACCTAGGCAAGTGCTTTGTGCGCCGCTCCACCATCACTCCACTTGGCTTGGTGAAGGGAAGTGGAACACAAGAGGTGGGACATGAAACCTTGCAAATTCACGATGAAGGCACTGGTTTTGGATGATGCAAACTCCCAGGGTATCCTTGGGAATACTTTGTATTCGTGATGCATTTTATACGTGTTTACTAAGCATCGCTGCAAAATTGATACGCTCTAATTTATGGAAGATACGCCTGTGTATTCCGGTTTTTGTTGTTCTAAAGATAGGGGACTCGTTGGCAACGGTACCGGTACTCCTCACTTATGTAATTGTAAACAAACGTTTTACTGCCTTCGTGATGTTAATGGTAGCGTCATTTTGGCACCTATTCAAAGTAGGAAAATTTATTCAAGGATGGTGTCGATAAGAAGCCTCTATTTGCAGACTGATCTCATCAAGTCTGATTAATTAAACTGGTTTAAGGTCCTGTTTAGTGTCAAAATCTACGCTCGCAAACTATAAACTGAGACTTTGTATTCATTGTCATTCTTATTAATTGAGTTTTGCCTCCTTTTCCTATATTTGCTTCACCCTCCACTTAGAAAATGGGTTATTTTGTGGTGCACAGGTACAGTGCCATTCTTCTAATTATAATGACCTGCAGAATGCCCGTGTTATACAATCCGCATCACAAAATAAAAATCAAGGAATCAATCTTGAGTTTTTAACATTCAAATAAGATGATCAAAAACGAAAATAATTATGCTGATGCGGGTAATTCATAATTTTCATGTAACTCTTAAAAATATATCTAACTGACTTGAGAACCCCTGCACTTTTAGTTGTAGGTTGGACTTTTCCGCTTATATGTGACCCGCCCTTGCGAAACCTATTTTATATTATGGGGATTCATGACATACAACCGCGTCGTAAATTATGTTAAAAAATTTTCAAGTCTTCGCTTTTGGTCCGCTTTATAATGCTTCGCTTTGCTACCGCTCCGGCTTTCAGTAAGCCCTATTTCGTTTACTCACGGCGGATATACTGCTGAGGATGAGCGCCCGAAGGCTTGGTGACCGTTCGATTACCTGCCTTAAGCCTCATTTCCTTTTCGCTCCGCTGAGCGACAAACGGTAAATCACAGGAGGCGAGAAATTCGACCTATAAAATTCACAGTGCAGTGTTGGCATGAACTGGTTAACCGTAGACTACTTTTTCTTCCGCTGGGCAAAGTAAGTAAATCTCGGTTCGTTAATTTCTTGCGCTCCGTCACTGAATGCAAAGGCGAGGGTGGTCTTAAATTTAGCTGCAGGTGGATCGCTGCGGCTCGAGACAATAAAAGATGATTGACATGAGGGGAACATGTTGCACAAAAATGATAGGCGCCTCTTTACAACCCGAGGGATCTTATCCTTTTGGCGCGGCGCAGCGCGACGGTTCAGGTGGCTGGGGATCCGGCACACAGCACCGATTGGGGTGCCCGCCCGGCCTTAAGCCGTAAAAAACGGGGGTGCAGTCGTAAAAGGGATGGAGTCATGATAGGTTCCGACAAATCCATTTTGCATTTTTTCCCCGGCGATCGAAATCTTTTTATTGCTGTTTTGCAATTGTTTTACGATGTTTGGCGGAAAAGTGGTGGCTTCAAAAAAAAATCGGATTCAGAATTTTTCCCCTGACATTGTTGTGTCTTTTTTGGGCGTTTTGACGAAAGGGATACAGACATTTAATAATACTCACATCCCCGAAATTCGGTCGTAGCAGTGAAGTACATGAAGTTGAGCTAAATCTTTGATTTAAGTGAAGCTATGATGGAGTAGCAGCCTATCGTTTGGTTATTTAGAGTCGCTGTGAAACGGTTGAAGTTATGAGCGACTGTGAAGCTTAAAGGGGAGTGATAGAAGAAGAGCGAGACGAAGCGAATGAAAGCGGGAAGGAAGGTGCACGGCGGTGCCGATCTGTAGAGGTACCACCCTGGTATTCACCTGGAATAAAGAAAACCACTGAAAATCTTCCTAGGGTTGCCGGCTACGAGCGATACTCGAACGCGGGCCTCCCGATAGAGAGGTTCTGGATAAAAGGGAACGACCTCTTGTATAACCTTACCTTACCAATCCTCATGCCTCTGACTACTTCTCGGTCACCAAAACTGCCTCACAATCAGTTGAGTAAACAGAACCAGATTTTACGACAGCCGAATGGAGTAGCCGCCAGATCATGTTTTTCGGGAACGTCAAAAAATTAACCTCTAAAATCAATTTCATTACATTGTCTTTAGAATAATTTCGCCTGTAGAACTTTATTAGGGCAGCAAAAGCGACTAATGTGAAATATGCATCAGCTTAATGAATTAAAGATAAAAAGTATTTACAATACCTTTCGGGCAGTCGATCGGCTACACATTGTTTAAACCATTTGAAAAGAAGAAGGCTTCGTTTGCTAGGTTTCTTTGCTCTTTGTTTACCTTTTGACCAACGCTACGTCGAGAAAGAAAAGAGTTTGGGAGGCCTACAGACGCGTCAGCACATCACCGCGTGTTGACGCAACTCTGATTGTACGCTCTCCTCGGTCCACGCGTACCGGGGCAAATGCTGATACGCCGTAGTACTCATTCGTTTGTTCTCCAAAAATACATAATTCTATTTACAGGTAGCTAAGTTTGGTCACTTTCGACGAAAGATAAGTCTGCCTTGATAACGTTTTCCAAAAAAAAATAGACGATGCGATTCTTCTAAATGAAAGTCAACGAAGAGAATGTGCTGATTTGAAAAATTGGTGTAGTGAAAGTGTGGATTGCAATTTTCGACGAGCTGTCAATGCTAACCGTAGCAGCTAGTCGGTTGTGGAAACGCAGGCTTTCAGTTGTCGTATCGTTCAAAACAGTGCTTTTGGATGGTCTATTTTCATTCGGAGGGATCGGGTTGTTCTCAAAAATACACAACTCTATTTACAGGTAGCTAAGTTTGAGACGAACTGTTGACGTAGATAAAGTCTGCCTTGATAACGTTTTCCAAGAAAAGAAAAAAAAAGAAAAAAAGGACGATTGTTCGTAAGTAAGCCGCAAACTATCGTCGCGTGATCCCCAGTGACATCCTGACTGCGCTTCGCGTGACGTAATTTGAACAGGTGTCTGCTCGCGGCGTGCGCGACGTTGATAAGAGCGTTTGACCACCATTGGCCACGGGGTACTCTGTGGTCATCCGAAACAGATGCGCCGGATCCGAACCGCAACCACTCTTCCCATACAGTACGAAGTATGGTTTGCTAATGGAAGGACGCGTATCCTTTTACAAGGCTGATTTTTAGACGATCTTTATAAAACTAATAATTTACTCTACTTTAAAATCTAGTTGATCTGGATGAAAGATTCACGTAAGAAATTGAGCTTCATTCGCTAATCAACCAATTAGTCCTCCTTTTGGGCTGTCTTACAACCATGGTTCAACTTTTATATACGTACGTAGTTCTGTATATGTACTCACCTATATGTAGGGAGTAATACATGCTTTTCGGATCAATACCGCTGTATTTAACTTTTTATATTTTCACTTTTTGAGGAAAAGACATTTTTATATGTACAGAGTCGGCTTTTTCGACATTTTTTGTGCAATGAAAATTTCTTGGAAAATATTGACCTTTCGTTTATTATTTTGGAACTCGGTAAGTTTCCTTCAACGGCATAGTAATTATTTTAAAAGTCTTTACCCATAAAATTTCTGAAGAATGAATTTCAAAATAAAAAGTATAAAACTTATCTATCGTCCATAGCTTGCTGTTTAGAGCACATTATTTATGGTTTTAGATTATTATTGGTGCGAAGCATCCCAACGAATGCTTCTACGCATGAGCTAGACATTTCTTGTGTAGCCTATTTAAAATAATAAATTCCATGTATCATGGGTTTCCAGTCCTTTCTCAACAACAATCTTGAAGGCATCTATCAAAGCAAACATTAGGCACGTACCATCCCTCTCTGTTAGCACAGTGCTAACACTGACATTTTGATGCGCACCACTATCTGTCGAGTGCAGCGATGCTGGTTACCTCAGGTCAACCGAATGAGGCCTTCATTCACTTTGGGACACTGTTCTAAACTTCACGGCTTCGCGAAGATACTGTTCTAAACTTCACGGCTTCGCGAAATCGAACACGTCGAGATTTACACCCGAGATCTCTTTTGTCTCCTGTCCCTTTCGAAATTTATCTTCCTGAACCCATTTGTCTTGGGCATCCTTGTCCCTTTTAAATGTTGCATTTGGATGGCTACTTACTGAATCAACTTAAGGTCTGTAGCTAGGACAACATCTTATTTTGGTTTTTACGCGATTCTGTCTTTTGTCGCTTTGCTTCTTGTTTTCCTCCAGTTCTTCTTTCCCATCCTCCGTTTTGTCTGGCCTTCTCCTATCGCTCTTTCTCTGTAACTCTCTCCTTTCTTTCTTTGTGTTCCTACTATCCCTACCGTACGCACCATATTCCTGTGCAGGTTTTATTGCTTCTGTCGAGGTTCCTGTGCGTTCTTTTCGTTCTCCTTTCTCTGCACGTCTCTCTGTCTATGCCATTCTTCTTTCTTCTTCTAAACTTCGTTTTTTCCCCTCTTATTCCTCCGTCCTTTCCACTTTGTTTATATCGCAAACTGTTCCTTCTACCGGCCTTTTCCTTTTCTTCCAATCGCCAGTCCCCATCTTCCCTTCTCCCTTCCTTTCAACCTGCGTCCTCTCATCCCTTGTTCTCTCTAAGGTGAGCCCTCATTTAGCAAGAGGCATCACACAAACCTTTTTCTTCTTGGCTTTAAGCAACAGTATACAGGAAAGCTGACAAGTTGCTGACAGATGCAAACAGATTATTACAATAAATTATGATAATTTGAGTTTCTATGAGGGAGATCAAGCTTCACAGAGGCCGTTTTCTTGTGCACTGAGGCATAGGAAACATATTTACATGGGCTTGTATAAAAAAACTAGTATGATTTGTGCATGGCATGAAACTGCAAATCGCACTTGAGTGCCAAGTTTAGCTCGGCAGGAGGTGAAACTTTGTAGATCCTATCGATTCCTATTTCAGTTTAAGGTGTTCCGTTGATGTACGCCCTTGTTAGCATCCATTTCTATCTTTATGAGATTTAAGGACGCACAATGTAAACCGAAGCACACTTCCAACAAACTTATGAGAAACACCTTTCAACTTATTAACGTCTGAACGTGCCTCTCACTTTCCAATGGGACTTAATATTCTTCTATGTACTTTGAAATTAAATGTGCCACATGGGATATTTACTTAGTCATATGTCGATTGAAAATGGAATATCTCGTACGAAAACGGCAAAGGAGCATCGGTTCGTACTCGAACTCAGAACGCTAGGACAGAGAGCGGGCAGTCCGTCTTCTAAGTACTCTACTTTGTCATTATCGCCTTCTTCTTCTTTGTTCGTACGAGGATTTTCTAGAGGAACCATTTCTTTGTGGAAGGAATCAATCCTCGCTATTTGCACTCGTGGTGTCCGCTGCGCTTTGTGGAAAGTCGCCCAAGGAGAAAACCGCAGCTATGTATAGCAGGGCTTGATCGCCGCGTTGACGGAAGGCAAATTTAGGGTTTGCATTTCTTTGTTCCTGGGAAGACAGCTGGGGTTCCACCCTTCGTGACGTGCCAACCACAAGTAGTTTAACACGAAAGAGCACTAAAGAACTGAAACTTGATTGAAATCTAACACTCGTATTTTTTTCATCGAAAATATATCCGAGGACACAACTCATCCCTTCATGGGGCCTCAATTCTCAACACTGAAAACATAAATATCCTCATTGCGATACCTATTCATCAGTTTTGGGCAAAGCTATTATAATAAAACGTGTGTTACACGCCCTTCCGTTAGTTCTTTAAACTAAAAGCCCTATCAGAAGGAGGTCTTTCCAACTTGTAAGCCTATTTGTTTGATATGGCAGGTCTCATGGAGGCTAACTTTGAAGTTATATTTTACCCCACGTATAACCACTATCCAAACACACCTTTAGTTTATGCACTTTAAATAGAGGAATTTAATTTCAGATGAGTTTGAATTAAATAACTTAATTTAGAATTAAAAAAATGAAGGTCAAATCCTCTGTTCGCAACTATTTTAAGGATATTCCAGCGCAATGAGCTAAAATTAGACAATAACTTGATATTTTCAGGATTAGTTCTAAATGTGTATATCTATCGAATGGCGAAGTCTAAGTTTGACCGTTCCGTTTTTCGCAATTAAATTCTAATGTTGGGAAAAATGCATGGGCTCTTACGACAGCTCCGAAAAATGGCGCTAAAACTATTGAATTAAGATTGATAGCGTCTGATTGAGATTATGAGGATCGAAAAAAACTGTTTCCAGTGGAGATTGGAGTTTCATAAACAATTCAGAAAAGTTTGACGTCAATCCACCGTTTCGTTATTTTTAAAAACTTTAAAAACATACGCATTTTGAAAAAAAAAGTGAGTCAAATCAGCAACTTCATTATTTTTTAACGTAAGAAATAAATTTTTACTGAGGTGAAAATAAATTCGAAGAACAGCTCGTGTAAATACTTGTCAAAAGTGATAATTTTCTCAATTTTCAGATTTTTAACACGCGTTTTAAATTTTTCGATAAACTTGACTAGTCGGAACCGCTGTCCGGAATATCCTTAATACAAAAAAAGGAATTTGAAGGTAAAATGTCAACATTGGAATATTTCAGCGAGATTTTATTCTATCTTTATTTGTTATTATTATTTGAGGGGCGTTAAAAAATGATTAGGGAATAAAATCAGCTTATTTTGGCTAGTCTATCGAAACTTGCCCTTGCCGGCAGTCGTGCTCATATTTGTACAGATTTTCGTGATTTTGGAACTGTTTCTACTTCATTGCCCTATTGGGTTCTTTTCTTATACCAGCAGGGGTAACAGTTGTTGAAACTAACATTCATTGATGACACTTAAAGTATGTTTCTCACGGTAAATAAATGAGTAAACATCATGCAATAACTCGTTCCAGAGGCACGACGTCCCCTTTCGAGAGTGAACTTAAACTTCCTTCAAATCATTTCACACTTCCTTCTTACGAAACTTCGATTCGAAAGGGCTGATAACACAGCCCGCATGGGATCAGCCCTAACAACGTTCCCTCTAATGTTTCCATTTGCCATAGAAGCACGCAGGGCAGCCAACGTGACAAAGAAAGGTGGACCCCCTCCTCCCCACCGTGGAGTAAATATAGACCATCGCTTGCCAGTTTTTATTGTTTGTCTGTTTTGGGGCTGAGATTGCCGCTTGGGAAAGGTTTGAGGGAATTTTGAAATGTGTTTGCGCATTAAGTAAAGTGCATGTACCGATCAGTGGCTGTCTGTAGGAGATGTCCGTATTGTCGAGGGACAACTTTCCACCGTCTGAAATCTTTGGTTAAAAGGTTCTCAAGAATAACCCGTGCTTTCAACCCCAAATATTGGGTAATATTCAAGAAAGTGCTCACAATTCGACTCATGAAGGGGGATCTAGCTCTGAAGTGAGTAATGCGCCAAAAACGGAATTTCCAAGATAGCGTCGCTAGATTTCCCTTAAACTAAAATCTATAGCCTGTGTTGAAAGGTTAACAGAAATATCCAGTATTCAAAATCCAAACTCGTGGTTATATTTGCTGTGGAATTTACTTTTTTTTATGAGCTCCGTAATATATTTCTCCGTGTGCCTTCAGAGAAAAAATCCTGTGTTCAATCAAAAACCGGACTTGAAGTAAAATGTTATCTTCTCAACACAAATGTTACATCACCTATAGCCAGATTTTTCAACTTAAAATTCAGTCTGAACAGGGCCATGTATCACGGATAGCAGCGGTAATCATAACGCTTTAAGAAGGTGAATATTGAGAAAAGGATCAAACCATGCAACAGGAAAACGACGCGTATGCGGGTTGCAGTACAGCACAATATGTTTGATGAAGTGCCACGAGAAGTCCCAGTAGACGCCAATGTTGGAGGATAAGTGGGTGCAATATTTTGAGGCTAGTAATATTAGTGGTATGGAGAGGAAGATCTGGCAGAAGAAGAGCTGGCAAGAGAAGAGGAAAAAGTCAGGTACGTAATAGTAATTAACCCATATTTTTGTTCGAATCCCATTGGTAAATTTTAACTCAAATCAACGACTACCTTACAGGGCGCGTGGGTATTATAACAAGTAATGATACTTATATTATTAAAAAGAGATAGGAAGCAATAGGAGTTAAAAAATAATGTTACAGTAGTTGCAAATGCTATACGAGTTTCATGCGACGTTGTTGTGAAGTCGAAATGTGATACCATTAAGGCGAAAAGATGCCCGGGGAACAACTTAGGGGCTAACAAGAAAAAAATAGCGTTCTTGTATGGTTTATAGCGGTGGACAGAGTAACGCCTGGAGGTACCATAAGCGTATTTAAAGTGTAATATTTTGTTCTCAACTAGGTCAAAGTATTACGACGTTCGTCGAGTTCAGCCCACGCTTTTTAACCTCCCTTTTAAATAAGCGTCTAGCCTAGTTACCTGGAAGTGCACTAGCTTTCAAGGCTGATGCACTTTTGGAGAAAAAAGTGCAGTTTCTAGTGAGGTTGCATCATATGCGGGTTGAACGACCATTTCAAGTTGTTTGTTTTGAAACCGCGCTGACTTCACACCGTTCGTAACTCAATATGCACGAGCCCTTATCACTAGCAATTAATTGGACGTGGTATATCTAAAATTGGAGATGCGTGCCCGCAGCGTTAAGTGAGGTGGCTAGTTGGCATTACCGTTTCTTTTTAAATCTTTTTTTTAGGCGCAGGTTAAAAATTAACGCTTAGACTGCAGCAGAGGGCATCGCATTTGTATAGTTAGACGTGCAGCGTATTTACGAATACTTAAATGTTCAGTTTAGGATCTGAAGACTTGGGAGGTACTTGGGCGTATTTCCGCAGTAAAGCACATCATTAACGCAAGCAAAGGTGTCACTGTACGTCCTAATATAACCTGAATTGACACGCACCTAGTAATTTTATCTCCCATAATAATTCTTATTACACCAAATAAAGTATGAGTAAACCTGACCTCACTCCCCACTCCGTAGACTTTTTATCGTAATCAAACTTTGCTCACTGTGGACTACCCGGCTTTTACTGAAACCTCATAGAAAGAATAACACCTAGACTAAACGGAATTTTCGCATCAATTTGCAGAAACTACTAGTGATTACATTAGGCCTAGGTATATCAAATCTTTTTTTTCTAAATCATTATTTTCGGGAAATTATTACATTTTCGTTTGTTTTAAAAAACCACTAGGAAACAGAAACTGCGCGGATAAACAAGCCTACGTTTGTTTCTCTGTAGCATCGTGTTTAACCTCTCTCCGAACATACCTCATCCATTCTTTGCATCTCCATAGTATTCTCACTGTAATTTCTTCCAGTGTATTCATAACTCCGTCACGATCTAACATTCAAACTAAAATTTAGCCGTGATAGCTGTTAATTTACATATCATACTAATAACCTTCAAATCGGTCATTTTACATCAAAATGCAATTATATTCTTCAACCATGGCATGCGCTGCTTGCATATTATAACGTTTAAGCGGATTGGAAAATTTCCCAGCTCCAAGGCCTTACAGGCTCGAGTTGCATGAGTTTTAGTTGTCAAAAAATTATTATTCAAGTATTCATAGCTGTTTTAAAACCTCTTAGATAAACAGCAACGAAAACTCCTACGCGTACAAAGTTCTTAATCGCAGACTCAACACGTCATTAACGCGAGATAAATCAACTTAAACTTACGTACTTAGCTTCATTATAAAACATATCTTAGTCTTTTTTTTACTCATATACTTAATCCAAAATGCAATCAGCCCACTTTAACTTAGCATTCTCCTAAACTAGACCAACTCAACTAGCCTTAGGTGTACACACCTAAACTTTACCCACCTAAACGTGATTCAACCTAGAACTCGTTTCGATCAACTAATTACTAAACTATGGTATTGGCTCAAGCAACTCAAACCATAAATCAACTTAACTGAATGAAGCCTTTTGTTATCAAAGGAGCACAACAACGCAGCCTCCAATCACTAACCTAACTTTGTCCTAAAGTTCTGTTATGTTGAACTTTGATTGCATCCAGTTGTATGGATTGGCCAAGAAACTTTTCAACGATTAGTTCAATTTTGCATGCATGTTTGCACATATTGTGC
>Ga0058701_10003341_pt1 | contig 12667 bp, 10 predicted proteins | sample AgamicOrMae_FD_97039 | JGI IMG/M metagenome (GOLD analysis project Ga0058701, IMG submission 97039) | Agave microbial communities from Guanajuato, Mexico - Or.Ma.e | ecosystem: Host-associated > Plants > Phyllosphere > Phylloplane/Leaf | place: Guanajuato, Mexico | collected 2012-06-04
AAATTTTTAACGGCTTACAGAGCAATTTTTTACAAAGAAGAATCGCAAAAAACATTATTTTATGCTTAAAAGATATTAAAAATACCCTAAAAAGTGTCATAAAATAGAACCCTTATATCCGTTCGATTTTCGAACACTTATACGTGTACGCGAAATGACTACAAGCATAAATGTCCTAAATTCGAACACATTTTTTCTTAGAGTGTGGCTATGAGAGGTGAGGGTAATAAGGTGGAAAAATCCTATCTCTCAAATTGACAAAATTGTGTCCCAAGAATCTTAGCGCACCCAAAGCCATGCTCATCTCCTCCCCAAACGAAAGTCTTGATACGGTCTAAACGGGAATTGTGGCCAGTTCTGCAATACTAATTAGCCGGTCAAATGGGCAGGCAGGTCATCTGCCTGTTGTTCTGTTCGCCTGATTCACCATCCCTAGCAGTGCCTAGCAGTGCCTCAGGGCCCTGCAACGCTTAGTACAGCGCCTTGCGTTGTATAGCAGAGCTTATAGCAGAGTCTAGCTTCACCTAATAGAGCTTAGCAACACCTATATCGTTGCTTGCGTCAGCTAGCGGGGCCTATAGCACTGATTTCCGTCGCTTAGCAGCGCCTACAGCATCGCCTTGCAGCGCCTACAGGAGCGCCTTGCAGCGTCTATAGCAGCACCTTGCTGCGCCTATAGCAGCACCTTTCAGCGCCTATAGCAGTACCTTTCAGCGCCTATAGCAGTACCTTGCAGCGCCTATAGCAGTATACCTTTCAGCGCCTATAGCAGCACCTTGCAGCGCCTATAGCAGTACCTTTCAGCGCCTATAGCAGCACCTTGCAGCGCATATAGCAGTACCTTGCAGCGCCTATAGCAGCACCTTGCAGCGCCTGTAGCAATACCTTTCAACGCCTATATCAGCACCTTGCAGCGTCTATAGCAGTGCCTTGCAGCGCCTATAACAGTGCCTTCCAGCGCCTATAGCAACGCTTTGCTGGGTTAAACCATTCTGATGAGGCGAGTCTTGCTGCGGGGACCGCTGACATAAGCAAGACGCGCAAAAGCCAGTAACGACGCAAAAGCAGTTACTTTACTAATTTGCCAGCATGACGAAACTAGTGAATACTGCGATTTAACTCGTGAAAGTTTGAATAAACATACGGGAAGTTCGCAGACCAAAATAAGGGGCACGTGGGTATCGCTCCAAAAAAGTACCTCTTTTTAAAAAAAGTGCACAACAAATTTGAACATTTTGTATCCAGATCAGCATTCTACGGAATATAAGTTTATATCAGGACCGTTGCGATTAAATCAGAATGTCGGGACCTAAGGTCGAAAACACTTTTGAACGACCTCAATTACATAGTAATAACATTTTTAACGGCTTCGAATCTATAACCGATTTTGGGGAAGCCAAATCAGCCCCTTAAAATGTTCCAAAAACCACGGAGCATAGCGGCGCACTCAAATTATTTCGAGAAATCGAAAGCAGCGGCCGGTAAGTCGTTGGAACAATGAACGCGGTGGTCAAAGATCCGATTATATTGACTGGCGCAAGGCTTGCGGCAGGCTTGTATCAGGCTTACGCTGGTCACCGAGTACAAAGGAAGCTTAATAGCTTTTTGCGGTGTAATAGTTGACCATATTTATACCGGTACTTCAGCAAGGTGCACAATTCAGACAAGTTGAGTCCCGTCTGCTGTACACAATCAACATCAAAAGCGCATTTTTCTCATTTTCCTGTTGGCTATCGTGATTTAGTCGCACCTCACAATAAGATACTATTCGAGCATGACTCGAGGCTAGAGAGTCGTGATTGGTCACCTATTTGTTAGTCAAACTCTGAGACACAGTCTTCTTTCCATGGAAACATCCAGAGCTGTCAACCGAAATCCTGCTTACTAGTTACACAAAAAGTGAGCTTTTTTTTCTTACGATACTATGATTCCATTTTTAAATTCATGTGATCTACATTCCTTTACGAAGCAAAAAGGGTGTCAAACCAAGACTAACATAGGCTGCCTGCCCTTGGTAGGTACCTACCACCTAATTTTACGGTTCACCACGTTTGGAAACGAGGAAGACTCAAAATCTGTCACAAATGGCATAAATCTTTTTTTATAATTAAAAATAATAATTTATTGCAGTGTAGGTACACAATAAGTTTTAAAGGTTGTACACGTTATTTCTACCTTAGTTAAACATCAGAACCCCTTTCTATGAAGAACAAAGGGAAGTGGCTTCAGCTAAATTAGATCTTACAGGCATCGCCTTGCCACGTTCAGCGACAATAATGTCCAGTTTAACATGAGCATCTCTACTTGACTCTCCTCAACTTGAAAACGAAAGCTAGATCCCATCGATACAATACGAAAACTATTCATGTACACTCTGAAGACGAGTCAGTAGCAGAAATCTACTGAAATGCACTGATTTTGTCTAATCGAACCACTGATTCACTTGGCGATTCGGGTTTGATTGAACATTAGTGGACATACACAGAGAACATTTACACTGAACCAAGTTCAGAGTGTACCACGAATCATTACAGTGGGTGGAAATACTTTTTACACGTCCTTAATAGTACAGATACAGCCAAAGAGATCGTTTATTTTTTTTTCGCTCTTGACTGAGTTTCAGGGAGAAATTCATAACAAATGCATCCACGATCTGCGAGCACTTTTTCAATTTTATTATTGAAACTTCGCAAGAAACAGTTTATTGAGCCTGAAATAGCGAGTCCCGTGTATCTCTTCTTGTTCTTTCTTTTATTTTCAGAACGGCATACTTAACGATAGTTCAGTACTGTCCCGCCGGGTTACATCATGTTGCCTTAAGAGAATGTGAGCTGAATTATAAATCATCTTCGTGTTCGTTCAAAGCAGACGCCAAGGTAGTCTTTTCATAAAAAGAACGCAAAATAGCTTCGGCTTATGTTCATAGATAAACAACGTCCGCACTGAAAATATAATGCTCGGAGAGAAATTACGATTTCTCTCGGTAAATGTTGTAAAAGGAGCAATACCCACGCAATTTGAAAGGTCAATTTTCCGATCTCTTAATCCCCCCTCTTGTCCTCAGTCAAACGGGCAGACACATGAGCGAGGCACAAGACAAATAAATGAACCTTACGCAGTTAATGCCAATATTTCCCGACGTTATTACGGATAACGCGAGGCTGGAGAACAAAAGGTTGCATACCTTCTAGTTTTACATGATAAAAAGTGCGCGTAATCTGTACTTCAAGGATAACTATCTCTGAACAAACCATGTTTAAGACTGTTGAAGACTCCTAAAATTATTCTCTGGCAAAAGTCGATTTAGAATTTTTTCGTCCCAAGTTCAAAAATCTAAAACTGCTTCTTAGTTCCAACTTCCTTCGATTGTAAATTGGGTTCGTTAATTCTAAAATTTAGCAAAATTTATTGAAATCCATTTTTTTGCTTACTCCAGGAGAGAAGGCCAGATGTCTGAAAACCAGGGCATGCGTTCACATACCTGCAACAAATAAAAAAAGTTTTCTTAAGACCATGACTAATAAGTACATCAAGTTCGCATAAACATATCCACAGCAATGGCCTTTATTGAGAATAGAAAAAGTGGGGAAAAAACTATTCATTTTCTATTGGGATTGCATCTGCGGGATTGTACATTCATCTTCATGTAATGTGTAATCTGATACTTTCATAAATGCCATAGGCTGTTCGTCCCCTTAACTATTAGTTACTACTGTCGAAAAACCTAAATCTATTATGTCATGCAACTAAATGTTCTTATAACGTATGCGTATCGAAAGCATCTTCAGCTAATAAACTATGATGCACTGTTTCAAAATAAGTAATTTAAATACGTTAAATCTAGTTTCAAAAAACATTAATTTTAAATATCGATGCGACGAGGAAACAAATTTCTCGCCAAATCACAACGAAACTAGTTTTCAAGACCACACCTTCCGAAATAAGCTGCAAACCTTGGTTCAAAAAGTCACCTACTGCACCCCTTACCGGTCCCTACGTTTTCACTGTGCAAAACCTTCGCCCTCTCAACGAGATGGAAAAACAAAAAGGGGAAAATTCTTCTATACTGAGTCCAGTGGTATTTCCAGCCGCTAAACACACATTAATAACACACATCCCAAGAGCGCGCAGCCTCTTGATTCTTTTAATTTGCAAAAGCGGCGAGGTTAGTTGTTCGAGGTCTTTTTGGGGCTCAGCTGTTCGGCTACGCTCGGCGCTTCTCAGCGCAGTACGGCGGAGCTCAGCGCGGCCTTGAAAGAAGCGTGTAAATACGTGGCAATAGATTGTATTTAAAAATGAATCCAGAGAGAAGGGCTGGTTTACTAATTCGCACTCATTTCTGGGGAATTAACTGGATAACGTGACCTATTTCCAAACACCATTATCAATGGACTGGACAAATTGAAGAAACACCACAAAAAAGGACAAATAATTGGGGCAAATCCTAGTAGAACGGCACTCTGAAAGTAGGTCCTGTTCGAAATTTGTCTACGGAGTTAGACGAAACCTAAAAAGATTGACAAGCGAAACATTCTATCTCGTGTTCATGCGCGAAGAATATCAAAACGATTATCCTCAAACCATATTTGACTCCTGGACGATCCAATAAACAACTTGAGGGTACCTATTCAAGGGGAGGGGCTACAATGGCTTTCAGGGCAAAGTTCATCTTCTTCTCGAGCTCAGCACCTTTCCGATTCTAACCGAAAAAAGAGAAAAAATATCCAACAGATAATGGGTTAGGAAAACTGAATAAAAAGTAATGTAGACTACAAAAATTTCCAGCAAAGTCAAAAGCATAGTTATGGATAAAGGGCTGTATAGGTTTTATTAGCAATTTCAATGTTGATGTGTATCCAATTCCTAAGATTTTCCCGAGGCCGTAGTCTCGTAAACCTTGGCATCGCACCTGGCTCTTTCTTTTCAGAAAAAAAGGGGGGGGGAAGTCCTGCATTTTGCACGCGAATTCGAAGAATTCCAAAATATGAAGCGTACATTTTAAAAAAATATTACATGGTTTGCTATTCTTTATTAGGTCGGTCCTTACAAAGACCCCGACCAGAATTTAAACCTTCCTCTCATACTGTATATAGGAGCTCAATGATTAGTCTTCTTGATCTTACACCAATTAAAAATAAATTTTAAAAAATAAAAAATAAAAATGTCGCACATTGAAAGATGCATATGTTCTTTTTTTAATAGAACATTCTACTACGTCTACTGCATCTACTTCCTCGCACAAACTAACTTATTACACAAAGTATTGATTGCCCAGCTTTCTTTCCGTCTGGACCTAAGTCGAGCGCTGAACTGCGCCCAGGACAAAGAAGCTTTTGTACGTGGTTATGTCACCTCGCGAGGGCCAGCAACGGCGTCTTGTGGGTGGTTTTCCAGGTGGGCCCTTCTAAGTGCCGCCCTTGCCTCGTCTTTATCCCGCCACCATTCGGTCTCCACCCTTCGTCACGCAGAGGGCTCGCGACCCTCCTAGAAGGCCGCGTCGGCCCGCCGAGCGGCCGGCGTGGCCCCGGCGCCGGCGCCCGCCCATAAAAAGCAACGGAATGAGTGGACATTAACAGTAGGAGCATTGCTTCCATAGGGACGCCACGGCGAGGCACGCCATGCGGCGTTGCAAGGCGTCTACGGCGAGGCGTTCGTGGCGATGGAATTCCGGGGGGCGTGTTCCGTCGCCGATTCCCCGCAACGGCGACCAGGACTTCCTGGGCCTGATCAATCAGATGATTGCTCAGCTACCCACCGTGTCGCGTGCTTCCCAAAATATATTAGACTGCACCCTCAACGTGACTCTGCTCTTCTCAATTTTTCTTTAAACTTCCGCCGCGTCTTTTTCTTGATTAATCTCACGAAAAGTCGGATGTGAGCGTATTGTGGAACTCGCAGGGAGAGAAATTTCCGGTAGGAAAGACGAAATACGCATTCTCTCCTGATAGATTTTGAAACGCGCCTCTCTCCTTACATTTCTGAGATATCGTCTCTAGTTTCTAATGTGACATCTGTAAGGTTTGCGAACATAGTACCTCAAAAAACACAGCTCAACACAGTAAAAAGTACCCCCACTTTTAGGTAAGGAGGTAAAACAGAGGGAGAGGGTAATTTGATTAATTTTGAATATGCCCTTTTGCATAATGATACCAATAGAGAGCTCATGACAAGACCTTTTCATTGATATGGTTGCTGAACGGCAGGTTTAAATTAAACATTAGCCAATTCGCGCTCTCACACTGTTTCACCTTTGTATCCAAAATGGGTGTGGGTGTACCTAAAACAAAGATTTATTCTTATTGAGAAGAGAAAATCGCCATTGAACTCTCAGGCTGGTGCTTAACTGTCCAAAATGATTTGATTTCAACATAGATTATCACTGAATAGCAACAGCTTAAGGCACTATGTGAGTAAGATTCAATTCAAGCTAAGAGAATATGTCGGAAATGCTAAAGAAACATTCGGTTTGACATGCACTGTATTGTTGGGCGTCTAAACGCCTGCAAATGGTGAAAAAAATAATAAAAAACTCAAGAAAGAGGAATGTAACGCTAGACAAAAAACCACTGATGACACTGTAATACCAGCAGAACCTATCGCTTTTCCAGCTTTTTCGTTACATTATGCGTGATGTATGATTTCTTCCCAAGCGATTCGATATGAACTGTATCGAATACCACCCCAAAGCATAATGTTAAATCATTAACCCCTTATTTCGTTTGTTTTCCGCTTTTAAGAAACTTTAATCGGGCAGGGTAATACGAAGAAATCGTCTCTTTTGCGAGGTAAATAAGTTTCCCTCTGTTACAGCTATTGGAGCGCTTTCCAGTTCAGAGCATTTTCAAATATTTATAGTTTTACAGAGGTACGCAACAGCGTTGTACGCAAAAGCAAAAACCAATTTCATTTCTCCGAATCGGAATTATGGGGACTATGTACTATTCAAATCAAAGGGCACTTCCTTGGGGATCAGTTTATCGGTACCCAACAGCGTGAGCCGTTCAGTTCCAGAAGAAATTTTCTTAAAAATCCAGTTTGAGAAGACGTTTTCTTAACCGTCCAGGCCAAAAAGACATTTTCTGAATAATCCCGCTAGAAGACCATACAAAACTGCGTTTTCCATAATATGTAATCGTTCCATTCACCGATATGAGTGTATTTGGGACAGGATAAACTGTTAACATTACCTTATCTACAACCTTCTCTTCTGACTCAAATACAGTCATTCCGGTAAAAGGAATACATACAGATCATGCAAAACGCAGTTTTTAATGGCCCTTGAACTGACTGGTTATGAAACGTCCTTTTGAATTGGACGGTTAATGCTTGTAGGTACTGAAATATTCACTAATTAATTCATCGGTTTTGAGATGAGTCACAATACATACAAAGCAGGTATTTCTACTCAAAATTGAGTTTCATGTAAAAAGGGGCCCGCGAACACGCAAGAAAACCCCTTCACGACGAAACCTTTGCGTAAAGTTTCAAGAAACGTTCGATTTATTGGAAGAAAAATCAACTTTTGATTTCTAAAGAAACCGGCCGCAAGTAACTTCGCCTCATCCCCATCCCATTAAATGATCCTCACAGCCAGTGACTTACTTCCCGGAAAAGCTCGACATCAAAGGATATGTTTTATACCAGCTATAAGTTCATACAAGCCTCCAGGATCGTCTTAGCTTTTAACACACAAAGGCACCTTTCTGCATAGCAGAATTAGATTTATTCTTACTGGATGATACTCAAAACATAATACTTTGATCCAAGATAAACCGTCAAAAGACGAAGATTTTCATAACAGGCCCTGAATCAAAGCAGAAATGTTTCCGAATATGGGTGATTTTGGTCATTATTACAACCTTGCAGCGCTTCTCTTAGGCACAACAATTCTCTGTACAGAAAACGAGATCCGTTATTCAAATATTCTTTCAGTTCGCACCTGTGTAACCACTTAACACATCCGTTGAGCTATTGACCTTCGGTTCCATTACACTGGGCCATGACGAAACTTCCCCAATCGTTTTGACCGGTGAACTCAGTTTCAGCAGCTGTGCTACCTTGCAGGGATACCCCATCTAAAGGTCGATGAAAATATTCTAATATAAATTTTAATAGTTGCATTTTCAACTTGCGTTCCAACTTTCCTTGCGAAACCAAACGGAGCGACGGTGGTGAGGGACGCATCTAGCCTATCATCACTAATTGTAATCGCCTTTTTCTAAAGTGTTGCATTTCCCTCAAGCCGCAGCCGCTCCTCTGTGCTATCGTCGAGTCTAACGATTTTTCGCGGCAGTAAAGAAAGACTACCGAGAAATAAGGTACACCAGGATAGATAGCAGTGCTGTGCCTCACTTTGATAGACTTTGTTGCAAAAGGTTGTAACGTACATGAAAGATATAAGTTTAAAAGTCACAGTAATGCACAAAAGCCCTCCGAACTCGTTATATTGGTCCTATATGCAATGTTTTGAGACGGGTTGAGGTGTGACCTACGGTGATGGAGATGTCGACCCTTAGCATGTAGTTTAGCGGACGGGAAGGGGCGGGCTTGTTGTTTTTGTTTTGGGGTGTGCTGAGGGGAAGACGGCGGTTGCAGAATCCAGTACAGTTGTAGTAGCAGAGTTGCGGGCCTGCGTTAGTAGTGATAACGCCACCGTAATAACACGGCCAAAACCTCAACTACAGCAGACGAAGATGCAGGACTTGTTAAGCATAGAAACTGAGGGAGATGGAGGAACAGCCCGAAATCTGTTCGCATGGACCTGGACCTCTCCTCCCCTCAGATCCCGTTGCGTGCAACACCTCCACGATGTAAGGGCCATGCCACATCGAAAGAGGATCAACAAGGCTCGGAAAAGGGAATAACGGAGGGGACTGTAATGAAAGGCGAAAAAAGTATCGTGCAGCTCTGTGGGTTCCCTCTGTTTGTTTGTAGTGACAATGTTTGATTTATGTCCCTCGGATTTTTGCTTTTTTTGTGCTTGCTTTGTGAGTTGTCGCATTTTTGCTGGACGAGAAGGTGTGTTCTTCCTTAGGGAATGGAGGAAATTCGCCCTCTCTTCTTTTTATCCCCCATGGCCTTGTTGTTCTGGCTATTTCTACATCTCCGATGGAGACCAGCTTGAGTGAGGATCCCTCGGTCCATAAGGCTCCATCGGGTGTGAATACTCATATTCTACGATTCTAAGTTTGAAGAACAGGTCTTCTGCAGACTCCGTGCTTCTCACAGCAGATAAAACTTACTTCATAAATATTTTATGATGATTACGGAAATGTATGGGCTTGATCGAGACATGTTACGCTATACCTACTTGTACGGTACATTTATTCATTAATTCTTTATTCTTGGGTATACATTGTACCTCCCCACGTTGTTGTAGAAATGTAACTGTTTGCATTCCCGTGGACCATCACTGAACATAAAAGAGCTTAGTCCACTGATTCCTACAAGTATGTTTTCCATTACTCATACTAAATCATGTCCGTGAGTATTTTACATAGAACTGACTCGAGAATCATAAAAAAGTACTTCTATTTTATTAATGTTTTGAATCAGATCCGAGCTGAGTATTTCCGAATATAGGATCGAACATTGATGTTTAACAACGATAAAGTTAACTGCGTCTAAAAATAACAAGGTCGCATTATGTGGCAACACCGACCCAGTAATCAGCTCCCAGACCAATCGATTATCATCGCCGACTACAGTTAACCGATTGTTTACCTCAGTAATATACGGGCAGAGTCCACAATGACAGGTTTTCTTGTACATTCGGGATTGCTATCCCATTTCCACGGCACTGCGAGTGTCTTCAATGTGCAGGTGAACTTTTTCCCGGACAAATTTCGTTTCCCTCTTCAGGAGGAAGTAATGATTTACATGCCTGGAGCTAATCGAAAACATGAACAAACCAGGGCCGGTAGAAATAAGTGGTTCGTCTCTTCGGGTCTTTTTCACTCTTAAGAGATACTCCTGTTGTTAGACCAGTATATTATAGAGATCTAGCTTTTCCTACCTTTTGCATTCCATCACGATTCAATATTCTAGTATCACATTAAAAGGAACTACGACGTTGAACCCTAAGGTAGGTTACCCTATGCATGGTTTTGTTAGGGTGCTATGCTCTACTGTCGTGGCGCACCACAACTTAATGTTCAATCAACAGGGGTTATGTGTTTATGTATTTTGTTTATCGTGACGATGCAAAAGAAGATCATGAAATCACGCGAAAGAACAAATGAAAAACGCAACCTTAAATGATCGGTGCTGAAATACGCCGTGTGACATTTCAACTAAAATGCTCATGTTTGTTGTGCGTCAAAAGAAATGTCAAGTAATCACAGTTATTATCATTTCACGAAAACATAACCGCGAATGTGGGTGGCGAAGGTCACGCTCTGAGAGCATACGGCATTACTTTGTAAACAACCCGAGGTTACGGAAGGGATTCTGTTTGTTCATCTCGTTAAAAGCAACGCATACATTTACGGAACACGAAGTACATTTTGAATGTAGTCAACGCAAATTAACACTGTACATGGCGAACCTTACAATTACATTATTTGTGTCTATTCTTCGATAAGTTTGAGTATTATTTTCAATAGAAAATGTATTACCGAAGAAAGAGAATTCCAAAGTAAAAGTAAAGTCACATCAGAAAAATCTCCTGTTTGCCCAGAATGTTAGCACTTCAAAGAAAATAATAATCCAAAAAAATTAAAACGACTTGCAAGTATTTGTCGAAAAAGAAAAAGAAAAAAAAAGTTTTCTTCAGTTTTGCAAGATGATGCCACCAAAAATTCTCGATAATATACATTTCTGATTATGAATTATTATTGCTTTGGAAGACAAGAGATCTCTGCTTCATTCCAATACGTCTACTTTACATCCATTTCTTCCATAAGGTCACATGTAAAGCACTAGGAAGAGGGAATTTTGACTGATGCTATATTGTTTCTTTGTTGACACATTCTTAGTTCGTTTCGTGCAAGTCATCGAAACTGTGTGCTCCATCGTCATCAAACCGGTCGTCCATCAAATAAGTTCACTATGGTCACTTGTCCGACACTCAAACCGGCCTCCGGATATTACCGCCCTCTTGTCCAGCAAGATGATCGACAGCTGGCCGAACGGATAAACCGCTAACTGATCACTTCTGGGAAAGCCCAGTTTGCCAGCTCACTCTGCTAAGCTAGTGTTTAGACTACAGTAGCGTGACGTAGAGTAGCCCAAGCACCAGATGGGCAGCAAAGCCTGCGGTCCGGTGTGTCCCGTCCCATTCCAATCCCATGCCATCCCATCGGGGCATTCTTACCCTTCAACATCAATCCACTGACTGGACTGTAGCCTTCGTACAAGACCCATTATTAATGGTCATCTGGAGATTAGTCTTGCTTTAGCACCGACATTGCCTGTGGTTATGTCTTGGTTACAGCTAAGTTGGGTTAACAACAACGTCGCTTCAATTCAGGGCTCTTTCACCTCAGAAAAAACTCTGAGACCAATTTCCTGACTACAGATTCCAAAAGTCACCCCTTTAACTTTGACTGTCAAAAGTTTTAGCCCTGTCAATCTAGCTCATCCTTCTGTTAAGAAGTCGTGAATGGTCTAGCTTTAATGTTTCTGAGTCTTACCGGCCATCTCGAGGTATCGGTATTCTCCCCTCCTATTCACACATACGAAAGAAGAACAGCGCACTTAAGCTCTCTGGGTCAGTATCCATTACAAGCAGGATATTTTTTTTGATTGCAAAAAGCCATGGTGCTTGTTTGAGAAAATGGCTTCTCGACAAAGTGGGACATGGGGCGTTCTGATATGTCTGTTACACGAGTTTACCTTCCTGCTTGCCTGTTTTCCCTGAAATGTGGTATTAATCCAGGAAACTTACTATCTTACAATATCGTTGACTTAGTTCAGAACACGAAATGCAAGGCTTTTAGTTGAATGATGAAGGCAGATAAAGCAATCAATGGAAGTGACAGCTCGTCTTGGTTCATGAGTAAATGTTCTTTCCTCACTGATTAGGAGTGACTTCGCGGGCCGTTCTTAAGCGAAGCTCTGCTCCGCCAAGCTTCGCAAAGCTTCATTCATGAAAGTTAGAGTGACGTCCACCTCGACCAAGTTTCCTAGTCCCTCTGCTTTTGAGGCAACCTTTCAGACGAACTTCGCACTGGAGGAAATCCGTCAGGGATAAATGAACTACTGGTTTAGTCCTTAGGGCTGTTTTCATAATGCACCACCCTACTGCAAGATATTCCCATGTGAGTGCTCCCGAGTGTTAACTCTTCGGAGAAAGGACCCGATGTACCCAAAGGTCCTGCTCCATTTACAGGTCCTTGGAAAATGAACCAATTATTGTCACAGTTTTAAATGTAACAGTCCATTTAGATAACGATTCACTCGAAAACAAAGATGATGTCTCTTATTTCTCGTTTGCACGTCTGTTATCGTGAAGTAGGTGGAATTCGATATGGTGACAGTGAAGCGATAGCTATCTGTGAGGTACGGCGCCTAAGGCGAGGACACGTTAGAATAAGTTAGGTATCCTTCTGTGCAGTCAGTTTGGCGATAAAACGTACAACTCAAGAAGCCGAAAATCTAACATCCGGCATTTCTGATGAAGACCCGTACCTCAAGATAAAGAAAATTTTAGGCCATACTTCTTAAA